>Ga0172373_10000367_pt1 | contig 74031 bp, 58 predicted proteins | sample Lak10m_2_FD_114546 | JGI IMG/M metagenome (GOLD analysis project Ga0172373, IMG submission 114546) | Freshwater microbial communities from Kabuno Bay, South-Kivu, Congo - kab_092012_10m | ecosystem: Environmental > Aquatic > Freshwater > Lake | place: Democratic Republic of the Congo...
CAAACAAGATCACTTCTGGATCTACGCTGGCTACAAGAACTACATCCGGCCGCGCACCAACCGCGACCACCGCCCCAGCTCCGCCAGCAAGCTGGGCCTTCTACCCAGACGCCTCAGCATGGCCGAAGCGATCGCCTGGAAAGGACGGTTCTCCCTCGCCTCTTAGAACATTGCAATCCTGGGTCGATGTCCCCGGAAAGGGAGCAGTATCCCCTTTAGCCCCCCGAGAGCGATCGCTCCCATGCCTCCAGATCCTCCGCCGAATGCACCGACTTCGGCGGTGTGTCGTCATCCAGCGCACACAGGTAGTTTTCCGGCAGTGCCACCGTCTGCGTGCGCGACCCCTTGGCGCGGTGCGCGCGCAGCGCACTCATCGGGAACGGTTCCTCGGGGTTGAGCCGACCGAGTTCGCGTTCCAGATCGGCGAACGTATGGAGCCGGCTGAGGCTGTCGCGCACGCTGGCGGATCCGGGGAAGCCCTTCGTGTACCACGCGCACCATTTGCGCATGTGGAGCATGCCTTCGCGCTCACCGAAAAAGCGCACCAATCGCTCGGCATGATCGTTGAGGATCGAGACGATCTCCCCCATTTTCGGCGGCAGCGTCGGTTCCCGTCCGTCAAACACCTCGGCCAGTTCGCGGAACAGCCAGGGTCGGCCGAGGCAGCCGCGCCCGACGATCACGCCATCGCAGCGCGTGGCGCGCATCATGCGCAGCGCGTCGAAGCTCTCCCAGATGTCGCCGTTGCCGAGCACGGGGATCCTCACGTGCGCCTTCAGCTCGCCGATCGCATTCCAGTCGGCTTCGCCGGAGTACAGCTGCGCGGCCGTGCGCGCGTGCAATCCGATCGCGGCAGCACCCTCCTCCTCGGCGACGCGGCCAGCCTCGAGGAAGGTCAGCAGCGAGTCATCGATGCCCTTGCGAACCTTGATCGTCAGCGGCACGGCCCCGGCGTTGTGGACCGCAGCCCGCACGATGCGCGCGAGCAGCCGCGGTTTGAGCGGGATCGCGCTGCCCCCGCCCGCACGCGTGACCTTGGGCACCGGGCAGCCGAAATTCATGTCGAGGTGGTGCACGCCCTCGTCGACGAGCGAGCGCGCCATCTCGCCGACGTCCTTGGGGTCGGTTCCGTAGATCTGGACGCTGCGCGGCGTCTCGTCTGGCTGACTGGAAGCGAGCAAGAGCGTGCGACGGTGGCCCAGCAGATAGGCCCGCGCCGTGATCATCTCCGAGACGTACAAGCCCGCGCCATAGCGTCGGCAGAGGCTGCGGAAGGGGTAATTGGTGACCCCCGCCATCGGCGCGAGCACTACGGGCGGCCAGACCCGCAGGGGGCCGATCCCAAGCGGCGCGAACTCGCCCGCCGCCGCGAGTGCAACGGACTGGTTTTCCGGTGAGGCGAAGCGCGGCACGCAGAACCAGCCTATCGGGGGACGGCGAGCGGGTTGGCGACGCGCGCCGCGGCCTCGCCCGAGACCTGGGCCTCGAGCTGTCGGGTGAGCAACAGCCCATTGCCCTGCTGGCGCAGGACCTTGAGCACCGAGCCGTCGGCGGCATATTCGACGACGCGCTTGCCCAGCGGCGCCTCCAGCCAGCGTTCCCCGTTGGGCTGGATCTGGAGCGAGTAGTCGCCTTTGGCCGGCTCGAAGTCCTCGAGAAACAGGGCCTTGAAGCTGCCCGGCTGGCCGTGCTGGCCGAGGATCAGATCGGCGGTGATGCTGCCGGTGTCGAGAAACAGCATCCGCTCGCGGATGCGGATGGTCTTCTGGAAGATCCCGTTGAGCCGCTGCTGCAGATTGAGCGTGCCGGCGGCGAGTTCCCCTTCCAGGGTCACGATGCGCGGCCCGGACTGGACCTCGAGCTTGAGCGCGACGAGCTGGTTGTCGAGCAGCTTCTGCTGCAGCGTCACGCTCGTGTCGGCGGTGCTGGCCGTGCCGAGACTCACGATGCGCGCGCAATAGTACAGGCCTCCGTCGATGCTGCGCACGATCGCCCAGCGCTCGCCGCGCAGGCGCTGGTTGGCGAAGGTCGTCTCGCACAGCCCCGAGAGCACCAGCTCGCCCGCCGGCAGAGCCGGGCTCTGGATCTCCAGCGGCGCGAAGGAGAGTTTCTGCAGTTCGCGCTGACGCTGCGCGAGCGCCTCGCGCAGCTGTTTCAGTTCGGCCGCATCGATGCCGCGGCCGCGGATCCACACCTCGCGCGGATGGGCGAACACACCGAGGTCCTGTCGGGGATCGCCGTCGAGGGCCACCAGGTTGGCGGTCTTCCCGGCCGTGATCGTTCCGTACTGCTGGATCGTGAAACCCAGCTTGCGCGCGCTGCCCTCAGTCGCCATGCGCAGCACATCGGCTGCGGGAATGCCCGCGCGCACCCACAGCTTCAACTCGTTGACGAAGGACTCTCCGGGCAGGAGCCAGGGCATCTGTCCGGCGGCGCTGCCGGGGACCAGCCCGACCCCCGCGCGGTACAGCCGCGCGACCAGTTCCGATTGGCGCGCGAAGCTCTTGAGACCGCGCTCGAGCAGTTCGGGAGACTTCTGGAAGGTCTGCTCGCGCTGCGCCGCGTCGCCCAGCCACTGCGCCACCGTGATCGGCCCTAGGTACGCGAGTTCGGGCAGATCCTTGCGCGGGGGCACGAGCCGCTGGGCGTAGGCCGCGAGCGTCGGCGTGATGCACAGCTCGCTCTTCGCGAGCTTCGCGACCACGGCGTCGAGTTCGGCGTCGCTGACGGTTTCAAAGCTGCGTCCCTCGGGCAGCAGCGCCTCGAGGTGAAAGATGCCGTCCTGTCGGGCCTCGATCGCCTGCTCGAGGCGGATGCCGCGCGGGAGCGGACCCCAAACTTGCATGGGGCGCTGCTGGCGGTGCGCGAATTCGAGCGCGCCGCGCCAAGCGGGTTCGGGCAGACCGAGATGAATCGAGAAGAAATCGATCGGGCCCAGCTCGAGCAGCCGCGAGAGCTTGTCGACCGCCTCCTCGCGCGAGGCGAGCACGATCGAGGAGCGCGTCGCCGGATTGGGTCCGTCGAGCACGGCTCCGGCGATCAGCAGCGAGGGGCCCGGATTGCGATTGCGCGCCAGCGAGTCGCGCTCCGCGATCATCTGGGTGAGATCCGCTCCCACATCGCGGGCCAGCGTGATGCCATGAGAGAGATACAGCCGATCGTGATCGGCGTCGAAGTTGACGAAGGCATCGATCAGGCCGGGCACCAGATGCGCGCCCTTCAGATCGATGCGCGGCAGCCCGGCGAGAGCGGGGTCATCCGGTGCCAGCACCGCCTCGATGCGATCGGCGCGGATGACGACAGCGGCAGGGCGAGGCTCGGTGGCGGGCTCCAGCGTGTGAACCAGGGCACCGACGAGCGCGATCTTCTCGAAGAACAGAGTCAGCATGGATCAGGGGAAAGGGTATAACGCGGGGCCATGCCCTCGCTATATCCCCTCGTGCGATTGGATACCGACGAGCTGCCCTCAGGTCCGTGGATCTTCGGCCGTTCGGTGGCGCGCCCCAGCGACATGCCCGAGGACGGGGCCATCGTCGAGGTCGAGGACCGCTCCGGCCGATTCGTCGGCCACGCTCTGTTCAATTCGCGTTCGGATATCCGCCTGCGGCTGCTCTCCCGCGGCAAGCGCAGCGACCTGCGCCAGATCCGCGAGTTCCTGCTGCGCCACATCGCCTCCGCCGACCGCCTGCGCAAGAAGACCCTGCGCCTGCACGAACGCACGGACGCCTGGCGCGTGGTGCACGCCGAAGGCGACGATCTTTCGGGGCTGGTGGTCGACAAGCTGGGCGGTGTGCTGGTCTGTGAATACCACGCGCTGGGCTTCTGGAGGCTGCGCCGCGAGATCGAGAGCGTGCTGGGCGAGTTGCACCCGGGCTTGCCGGTGCACCACCGCGTGCCGAAGAGCGTGCGCTCATCGGAGGATTTCGAGCCCGAGGAGGAGCCACAGGCGCAGGAGCTGTGGATACAGGAAAGCGGTCTGGAGTACCCGGTCGTGCCAGCCGCGGGGCACAAGACCGGCTGGTTCTGCGACCAGCGCGAGAACCGCCTGCTGGTCGGCCGCTATGCGCGCGGACAGGATGTGCTCGATGTGTGCAGCAATCTTGGCGGATTCTCGCTGCATGCGGCGCGCGCCGGGGCCCGGCGCGTGCGCGCCGTGGATCTCGACGAGGAGGCGCTCGCGCGCGCGGAGCGCGCGGCGCAGAGGAACAAGCTCGCCGTCGAGTGCGTGCACGCCGACGGCTTCGATTTCCTGCGCGCCGAACGCGCGCGAACCGAGCGGCCTTCGCTGGTGGTGCTCGATCCGCACAAGCTCGTGACCAACAAGGCGAATCTGGAAGCCGGGCTGGTCAAGTACCGCGACTTCAACACGCTCGCGCTCGAGGTTGTCCGGCCGGGCGGATTGCTGTTCACCTTCTCCTGCTCGGGGGCGGTCGATCTGCCGACCTTCCTCGGCACGGTCTTCTTCTCGGCCCGGCGCGCCGGGCGCGAGGTGCGGCTGCTCGAGGTGCTTGGAGCGGGCCCGGACCACCCCCAGCGCCCGGATTTTGCCCGCTCGCGCTACCTCAAGGGCGCCATGCTGGCGGTGGATTAGCCGAAAACGGCCGGGCGGGGGCTGGAACCGGGGCCGGGAATACGCCATTCTAAGGCCATCACACGCGCCCCTGCTGCCCGATTTCGGCCAGCGGGGGCGCCTTCGTCCGATCCAGAAAAATCCGAGCCCACCCACCGCACACGCCATGAGCCTCACCCTCCTCGTATCGCAAGAGAAGTGGCAAGACTTCGACCAAGCCTGGTCGGAACTGATCAAGTCCGGCGGCCCGATCGATGATCTGGTCGTGGCACTGCGCGTCCTGGGCGAGAAAAAGCGCCTGCCGCGCGCACTGGCCACCGTGCGCGAGCACGCAGCCCAGCTCGGCAAGTCCGGTCGCAGCGCCGATGCAGCGCGCGTGCTGGGGACGGCCGTGGCGGGCGGTGCTTCGGCGGAGCTGCTGCCGGCGCTGATCGAGCAGGCCACGCAGGCCTGGGGCAGCGAGCCCTGGTACCCGCACTACACGCAGATCGCCGGTCTGCTCCCCGGTCAGGGCGATGGCCGACGCGCCTGGAATCAGTTCGAGCGCCTGGTCTGGATGCAGCAGGGCAACTTGCTGTTCCACCCCGGTGGCTGGGGCGTCGGAGAGATCGAGGAATTGCACGTCGAAACGCTGGAGATTCAGGTGCGCTTCAAGAACAGCCGCCGGGATCGCTTCCCGCTGCAGGGCGCGGTCGAGATCTTCGAGAGCCTTGCCGAGGAGGATCTGCGCGCGCGCCATTTCCGCGATCCCGATGCGCTGCGCAAGGCCGTCAAGGACGAGCCGCTGGAAGTCCTCAAGGCGATCCTTTTGCGCTACTCCGGGCGCGCCAACAACAACGCCATCAAGAACGCGATGGTGCAAATCGGCATCGACGGCTCGAGCTTCTCGGGCTGGTGGCGCAAGGCTCGCAAGCTCGCCGAGACCAGCCCCTGGTTCCGCGTGATCGGCAGCCCCGCCAAGGGCGAGATCCTGCTGCTGCACGCCGAACTCGACCCGATGCAGGATCTGCGCCGCTCGGTCGGCAATCTGCCCACGCTGTCGATGGTGCTCGCGCGCGTGCGCGACCAGTTGGGCAGCACCAAGGATCCGGGCCTGCGCGGCATGCTGCTCGACGTGCTCGAGGAACGCACGCGCGAGTCGAAGTCGAAGTCCCCCACCGCGCTGGCGGCCTGGCTGCTGCTGCGCAAGGAGCGCGGCAGCGCCTCGCCCGAGCTGCTGGCGATCCTCGCGCAAGCCGCGGCCGAGCCCGCGCCCGCCGATGCCAGCCAGCCCCCGGCGATGTGGGCGCTGTTCCGCTCGCTCGAAAGCCTGCAGGATCAGGAGCGCTGCCTCTTGGCCCTGCAAGATGCCTTCGGTGAGCAGTGGGTGGAGCAGGGCCTCAAGGGCCTGCGCTTTGCGCCCGCCGGGCTCGCGCGCCCGCTCTCGGACGCGCTGCTCAAGGCCGGCAAGGCCGCCGAGCTCGCGGCCCAGTATCAGGAGCTGATGACTCGTCCTCTGCGCGCGCCGGATGCTTTCGTCGCGCTGTCGCGGCTCGCGGAGGAGGAGAAGCTCGGCATCCGACTGCAGCCCGCGCTGACCCGCGCTCAGGCGCTCCTCAGCCTCGCCACCTATCTGTTCCTCAACCGCAAGCAGGAAGCCAGCGCCGCCGCCTCCCAGGAGCGCCTCGTGCAACTGCTCGTGGGCACGAAGGGCAAGGACAAGGACTCCATGCTGCGCCGGCTGCTGAAGGGCGCCACGCACGAACAGCTCTCCAGCCTGCAGACCACGATCAAGCGCGGCGTCGACGAGGACATCGACACCCTGTTCACCGAGATCTACATGCGTGCCGAACCGTCCCATGCCAGCAGCGCCGAGACCGGCAACGCGTTCTGGGAGGACGGCCGCACGTGGACCACGAAGAAGGGCCTCGAGCGGCGCCGCGGCGAGTTGCGCCACATCATGGAGGTCAAGATTCCCGCCAACACCGAGGCGATCGGCAAGGCCGCGGCGATGGGCGACCTCTCCGAAAACAGCGAGTGGGAATCGGCCATCGAGGAGCAGCGCAACCTGACCTCGCGCGCCAGCGAGATGGAGCAGGAGTTGCGCAACGTCGAACTGATCGAGAACGCGATCCTCTCGGAGGGTTTCATCTCCCCCGGCACGCGCGTGCGCTACCTGGAGGTCGAAAAGAGCCGCGAGGCCGAGATCTCGATCCTCGGGCCCTGGGACACCGAGGGCGAAACCGATCATGTGGTTTCCTACCGCGCCCCGCTGGCGGCGGGCCTACTCGGCCACCGCGAGGAAGAAGAACTCTCCATCCAGCTGCCCGGCGGCCTGCTCAAGGTGAAGATTCTTTCCGTCAAGCCCCTGCACTTTCCTTAAGCCGCGGGAGCGCGCCCATAAGGGATATGGCCCCTAAGTCGGCCGCCCGGCGCATCCGCGCCCGGGCCGCCGGCGCATGATAGGCTGTCGACAGTGCCCGTTTCTCCCTGATTCCCTGCACCACGCACCCCCCTTCATGGCAACCACCCAGAACAAGACGACTTCCGATTTCAAGGTCAAGGATCTCTCGCTGGCCGCTTTTGGCCGCAAGGAGATCGAGCTCGCCGAGCACGAGATGCCGGGGCTGATGGCGCTGCGCGAGGAATACCGCGGCAAGAAGCCCCTCAAGGGCGCGCGCATCTCCGGATCGCTGCACATGACGATCCAGACGGCCGTGCTGATCGAGACGCTGGTCGATCTGGGCGCCGAAGTCCGCTGGGCCTCGTGCAACATCTTCTCCACCCAGGACCACGCCGCCGCCGCGGTCGCCGTGGGACGCAAGGGCACGCCCGAGAATCCCAAGGGCATCCCGGTGTTCGCCTGGAAGGGCGAAACGCTGGAGGAGTACTGGTGGTGCACCGAGAAGGCCTTGCTGTGGCCGGACGGCAAGGGTCCCAACATGCTGCTCGACGACGGCGGCGACGCCACGATGATGGTTCACAAGGGCGCCGAATACGAGAAGGCCAAGAAGGTCCCGGCGCCCAAGAAGACCGACAGCGAGGATTACAGCGAGTTCCTGAAGTGCCTCAAGCGTTCGCTGGAGGCCGACGGTGAGCGCTGGACGCGCATGGCGGCCGGCATCCGCGGCGTGACCGAGGAAACCACCACGGGAGTGCACCGCCTGTACCAGATGCAGGAGCGCGGCGAACTGCTGTTCCCCGCCATCAACGTCAACGACTCCGTCACGAAGAGCAAATTCGACAACCTCTACGGCTGCCGTCACTCCTGTGTCGACGGCATCATGCGAGCCACCGACGTGATGCTTGCCGGCAAGGTCTGCGTGGTGCTGGGCTACGGCGATGTCGGCAAGGGCTGTGCCCAGGCGCTGCGCGCTCAGGGCGCGCGCGTCGTGATCACCGAGATCGATCCGATCTGCGCGCTGCAGGCCTGCATGGAAGGCTATCAGGTCGTGACGCTGGAAGATGTCGTCGAGACCGCGGACATCTTCATCACCGCGACGGGCTGCTACGACGTGATCACCGCGGCCCACATGAGCCAGATGAAGCACAACGCCATCGTCGGCAACATCGGCCACTTCGACAACGAAATCGACATGGCGGGGCTCGCCCGCCAGCGCGGCATCAAGCGCGCCAACGTCAAGCCGCAGGTCGATGAGTGGCGCTTTGCCGACGGCCACTCGGTGATCGTGCTGGCCGAAGGCCGCCTGTTCAACCTCGGCTGCGCCACCGGCCACCCCAGCTTTGTGATGAGCAATTCCTTCACCAATCAGGTGATGGCGCAGATCGAGCTCTACGGCGACAAGGACAAGAAGTACGACCGCTGCGTGTACACGCTGCCCAAGCACCTCGACGAGAAGGTGGCGAGCCTGCACCTCAAGAAGCTCGGCGCCAAGCTGACCAAGCTCAGCGACGAGCAGGCGAAGTACATGCACCTCGACGTCAACGGCCCCTACAAGCCCAGCCACTACCGCTATTGATGCCGGGCTCATGAGCGCGACAGGCCGTCTGGCGCCCAGCCCCACGGGGCATCTGCACCTCGGCCACGCGCGCTCCTTCCTGCTCGCTTACTGGCAGGCACGCTCCCAAGGGGCGTGCCTGCGTCTTCGTCTGGAGGATCTGGATCTCGAGCGCGTCAAACCTGGAGCGCTCGAGGCGACGCTCGAGGATCTGCGCTGGCTCGGCATCGACTGGGATGGCGAGCCCTGGATCCAGAGCGAGCACCGCGACGCGATCGACGCCGCGGCTTTTCGCCTGCTGGCCGCGGGTCGCGCCTACCCTTGTGTCTGCACGCGCCGCGAGATCGAGGAAGCGGCCAGCGCTCCGCAGGCCGGCATGGCGAGCGGACGCTACCCGGGAACTTGCCGCGGCCGCTGGCGCACGCTGGAGGAGGCGCGTGAGGCGAGCGGCCGCGAGCCCGCGCTGCGCTTCTCGGTGCCGCGTGGGACCTTGAAGCTCCACGATGAGTTCCGCGGCGATTTCGAGGTGGATGTCGACGCCGAGGTCGGCGACTTTCCGATCCGCACCCGCAGCGGCGCGCCCGCCTACCAGCTGGCCGTGGTGGTCGACGATGCGCGCATGGGTGTCGACGAGATCGTGCGCGGTGATGATCTGCTTTCCTCCGCCGCACGGCAGTACCTGCTGCAGCAGGCACTCGGCCTGCCGCATCCGCGCTGGTGGCACGTTCCGCTGGTCTGTGATGGACAGGGCCAGCGCCTCGCCAAGCGCACGGATGGCTTGAGCCTGCGCGAGATCGCGGCCCGGGGGGTGACGGCCCCTCGCATCGTCGGCTGGGTGGCGCGCCGCAGCGGCTGGCCAGAACTGGGAACCCAGGCTCGCGTGGCGGAGCTGTCGGCGAGCTTCGACATGCGCCAGGTGCCTCGGGGGCCGCTGGTGTGTGGGCCGGGAGACTGGGGCGAACTGCTTTCCTAGGGCTTGGGATCCCCTGCCAGCCAACGCTTGTCGCCCTTGGCCAGCTCGGACTTGACAAGCTCGGGCCTTGAAGTATCTTTTTGGGCCCCTACTGTTCCTCGGTAGCTCAATGGTAGAGCACCCGGCTGTTAACCGGGTTGTTGTAGGTTCGAGCCCTACCCGAGGAGCCATCCACACTAAGGCTGCGCTCGCGCGGCCTGAGTGCTTTCCTGAGGATCGCACGCGTGGAGCGGCCACGCCGCTTGCCTTCGCGCGCGAGCGCTTGGCATGATCCTCGGCTTCAAGGGTGCAGGCGGACCGCTTCGCGGCGTTCGCCCGCAGGTATCTTCGGTGGTCGGGCCGCCACCGCGACTGCCTGCGTCCGTGCGTCGCCGCCCATGAGCCACCCGCCCTCGAAAGCACCCGAAACCCTCCCTTCCACCCCGCCCGAGGGCTGGCCCCCGCTGATGCGCCTGGCGCAATCGGTGCGCGCCCCCATCGATCGATTTCTGCACATCGAGGCGGCCAGCGGGATCCTGCTGCTGCTCGCGGCCGCTGTGGCGCTGATCTGGGCCAATTCGGGCTGGTCCGCGAGCTACTTCGATCTGTGGCGGCTTCCGCTGGGCGTGCGTCTGGGTGACTTCGAGTTCGAGCGCAGTTTGGGCTGGTACGTCAACGACGCGTTGATGGTGATCTTCTTCTTCGTCGTGGGTCTCGAGATCCGCCGCGAGATTCACCAAGGCGAGTTGTCGCAGTGGCGCCGCGCCGCGCTCCCGCTCGCCGCCGCGCTGGGCGGCATGCTGGTGCCCGCGGGCATCTACCTGGCGCTCGCGCAAGGCGAAGCGGCTCGCTCCGGCTGGGGCGTGCCGATGGCGACCGACATCGCCTTTGCCGTCGGAATCCTCACCTTGCTGGGCAAGCGCGTCCCGCCCGCGATGCGCGTGCTGCTGCTCGCTCTGGCGGTGATCGACGATCTGGGAGCGATCCTCGTGATCGCCCTGTTCTACTCGGAGGGCATCTCCGTGCAGGGTCTGTTCGTCGCGGGCCTTGGTTTCGCCGGTGTGTTCGCGATGCAGGCGCTGGGCGTGCGCTCCAAGCTCGCCTACATCGCTCCCACCGTCGTGGCCTGGGCGGGCATCTATGGAGCCGGCGTGCATCCGACCATCGCCGGCGTGATCGTCGGTCTGCTGACGCCGGTGCGCGCCTGGCTGGGTCCGGCGGGCCTGGTCCGCGGGATGCAGCGGGAGGTCGAGACCTTGGGCAACGCAGAAGGCTCGGCACCCTCGCCCGCGCAACTTTCCGCAAGCCTGCGGCAGATCGAACTCGTGCACCGCGAAGCGCGCTCGCCCGCCGAGAGCCTGATCGAGCTGCTGCACCCTTGGGTGGCCTTCCTGATCATGCCCGTCTTCGCGCTCGCGAATGCCGGTGTGACTCTAGGCGCAGTGGAGCTGGATTCCGCCAGCTGGAGCATCGTCCTGGGCGTGGCGCTGGGCCTCGCCATCGGCAAGCCAGTCGGCGTGCTGCTCTTGATCCTACTCGCCGTGCGGCTCAAGCTCGCCGTCCTGCCGACGGGTCTGGGCCTGCGCCACATGCTGGTGGTTGGCGTCGTGGCGGGCATCGGCTTCACCATGTCGCTGTTCATCGCGCAGTTGGCCTTTCCGGCCGAGTCCGCGCTGGGCGCCGCCAAGCTGGGCGTGCTGGGTGCGAGCGCGCTCGCCGCGGTGGCGGGCTTGGGGCTGGGCTGGCGACTGCTCAAGCCCGGATAGGATTGCGTGATGCGAGCGCTCGCGAGCTGCTTCCTGCGTCTGGGTTGCACGGCCTTCGGCGGACCGGCCGTGCATCTGGCGCTGTTCTACCGCGAGTTCGTCGAGCGCCGGGGCTGGCTCGGGCGCGAACGCTTCCTCGAGTTGCAGGCGCTCTCGCAGCTGATTCCCGGACCCAATTCGACCGAATTGGCCCTGTTTCTCGGCGCGGAGCGCGACGGTCGGCGCGGCCTGTTGCTGGCGGGCCTGTGCTTCATCCTGCCCGGCGTGCTCCTGAGTGCGCTGCTCGCCGAGTTGTACCTGCGCTACGGTTCGCTGCCGGAACTGGCTGGTGTGCTGCGCGGCGTGCAGGCGATCATGCTGGCACTGCTGGTCTGGGTGGCGCTGAAGCTCTCACCGCTGGGACTTCGCAAACCCTCCAGCGCCATCCTGCTCGCCGCCTGCCTGATGGCCGGCGCTTGGGGTGCCGACGAATGGTGGGTTCTGCTGGGTGCAGGCTTGGGCGCGTGGCTGCTGGCAGGGATCCGCGGCACGGCGACGGCGTTGGCCGCGGCTCCGCTGGAACTGCTGCTTGTCTTCCTGAAGATCGGCGGCCTGCTGTACGGCAGCGGCTATGTGCTGCTGGCCCTGCTGGAAGAGGAGCTCGTGACGAAGCGTGCGTGGCTCTCCTCTCAACAGTTGCTGGACGCCATTGCGATCGGTCAGGCAACGCCGGGGCCCTTGTTCAGCAGCGCCACGGTGATCGGATGGTGGCTCGATGGCGCCCGTGGTGCGGCGCTGGCGACCGTCGGCATCTTTCTGCCGGCCTTCGTGCTGGTGCTGCTGTTTGCAAGCTGGCTCCCGCGCCTCACGCAGCGAGCGGGAGTGCGCGCGTTTCTTTCCGGAGTGGAGCTGGCAGCGCTGGCCCTGCTGATGCTGGTGACCGTGCGACTGAGCGTGACCACGCTGCAGGAAACCTGGACGATCGGGCTGGCGATCACCGGGCTGGTGCTGCTGGTGCGGACGAGGCTCAATCCCACCTGGTGGATCCTGCTGGGTGCGCTGGCGGGTTGGCTGGCGGGAGCCAGCTAGAAACCAAAGCGCATCACCAGACCGAGTTGCACGTAGTCCGCATCGGTCTCGACTCCGTTGATCTGGAGATCGGTCCCAAAGAGCGTGCGGGCATCGAAGCCGAGCTCGAAGCTCTCGCTCAGCGGCCAGGCGATGCCAAAGTGCGCGTACGCGCCGACGCTCGAGTCGTCGGCGCTGCTGCCGTTCGCTTCGACCTCCGAGCGGATCAAGGAGAGGCCCGCGCCGAGGTAGGGCCGCACCCCGCCGTCGCCCAGCGACTTGTAGATGCCACCGCTGATCTCCGTGGTCTGTCCATCGAAATCGATGCCGGCCGCGCGGGAGGAGTCCGCGGAGTGGAACAGGCCCAGTTCCCAGCCCACGACGGACCCTTCCGTCTGCATCGAGAGATCGGCGCCCAGCGTCAACTGGTTCTCGACCGGAGCGTAATCGTCCGAGTCGAGCACGCGCTGGGCGATGTAGGCGCTGACACGCCGGTGTTCGACAGGCTGACCTTGGGAGCCCGTGGCGGCACAGGAGGACAGCAACAGACCGGCGAGAACGGCATGCAGTTTCATGGGTGCTGAGTCTAGCGGCCTGCTATCGTGAACGCATGCGTACCGCTGCCCTGCGCGATTTCTATCCCCCCATCGAGCCCTTCGAATCGGGCTACCTGCAGGTTTCGAAGCTGCACCGCATCCACTACGAGGTCTGCGGCAATCCCAAGGGTCGGCCCATCGTCTTCCTGCACGGCGGCCCCGGCGGCGGAAAGGACCCCAACCACCGCCGCTACTTCCATCCGCGCAAGTGGAAGATCGTCCTGTTCGATCAGCGCGGCTGCGGACAGAGCCAGCCCTTCAGCGAGTTGCGCGAAAACACCACCTGGGATCTCGTCGGCGACATCGAAAAGCTGCGCCGGCATCTCGCCATCGAACGCTGGGTAGTCTTCGGCGGATCGTGGGGCAGCACTCTGGCGCTCGCCTACGCGCAAAAGCACGCCCAACGCGTCCAAGCGCTGGCGCTGCGCGGCATCTTCCTGCTGCGAAGGAGCGAGCTGGAGTGGTTCTATCAGGAGGGCGCGAGCCACCTGTTCCCCGATGTCTGGGAGACCTATCTGGCGCCGATCCCCGCGCGCGAGCGCGAGGACCTGATGGCTGCGTACCACAAGCGTCTCACGAGCAGGAACCCCCGCGTGCGCAGCGAGGCCGCCAAGGCCTGGTCGATCTGGGAGGGCAGCACCAGCAAGCTCTGGGTCGATCCGCAGTTGCTGAAGCGCTTTGGAAACGCGCAGTTCGCGGATGCTTTCGCGCGCATCGAATGCCACTACTTCGTCAACGGCGGCTTCCTCAAGCGCGAGGATCAGTTGCTGCGCGATGTGAAGCGCATCCGCCACATTCCGGCGGTGATCGTGCAGGGCCGCTACGATGTCGTCTGCCCGATGCGCTCGGCTTGGGATCTGCACCGCGCGTGGCCGGAGGCCAAGCTGATCGTGGTGCCCGATGCAGGCCACTCGATGAGCGAACCGGGCATCCGGAGCGCGTTGATCGAGGAGACGGAGCGCTTCGCGCGCCTGTGAGCCGATCGCCGGCTCAAAAAGCACGCGGGGCCCTGAGCATTGAGCTCCGGGCCCCGCGTCGTATCAGGTTCGTGTGGAATCAGTAGCGATCGCCACCGCGACCACCGCCGCCGCCACGGCCGCCGCCGCCGCCGCCGAAGCCGCGACCGCCGCCACCACCGCCGCCGCCGACGCCACGGCCGCCACCGCCGCCGCCGCCGCCACCGAAGCCGCGACCGCCACCACCGCCGCCGGGTTGACGTTCCTGAGCTTCATTCACGCGCAGCGTGCGACCGTCGAGGGACTGTCCGTCCCAAGCCTGGATCGCTGCCTGCGCATCGGCATCGCTGCCCATGGTGACAAAGGCGAAGCCGCGCGGACGCCCGGTTTCGCGGTCGGAGATGATGGCCACTTCGCGCACTTGCCGTCCGTCGGCTGCAAAGGCGGCCTTCAGGTCCGCTTCGGTGGTGTCAAAAGAGAGGTTGCCGACGTAGAGTTTCGTTCCCAAGAGAATCAGTCCTTCAAAATTGCGTGGGCCCATCTGCGGCACCCGCGTGGCGCCATGAGATCAGATCGGCCGAAAATGTGGGCTGATCCTCGCCCGAAGGCCAGAGGAAGGGAAGCGCAAAGTCGGGGAAACCGGGGCCACCCCCTCGGGAGCCCACTGCCGGGGGCTTCCCGGAACTGGGAAGCTCAGGGCTGGGTGCGCGAAACGATCCGGGTCCGGCCGCCGCCGAGCTCCTCGACATCGCGGCTTTCCAGCACCAGGCGCTGGGCCGCCTCGGTCACCAGCGTGACGCGGTCCTCTTGGCGGGCCACCAGCCAGCCGTCGATCGAGCCGCCCGGCGTGCGCACGCGGACGCGGGGCAGCCCCGCGACCGACTGCTCCAGACGGCTGCCCTTGGTGGTGCTCACCAGCTTCTCGAAAGCCTTGAGGTCCCGCGCATCCACGCGCATGCGGCCAAGCTCCAGATCGATCCAGATGCTGCCCATCCCGACCGAGTGCAGCCGACCGAGGTACACCTCACCGCTGTTCAACTCGGCGCGCACCGAACCGACGCTCGGCGTGCTACGGCGCAGGGCGGCCTGGATCTCGCTGCTCGGCAAAGCCTCATCGAAGTAGACCTTCGCGTAGTCCGCGGGCACGGCCCGACGCACGCCCGGACCAAGTTGCAGCACCGGTTCCATGGTCTGGGCGGGCCCGCTGGGCGGCACCACCACCACGCTCTGCGGCTCCTCGCCCGGTTCGGGCACAGCCCCCGTTTCGCTGCTGGCACCCGTGTCCGCCGGGGCGTCGAGCGCGATGGCCGGCGTGCTTTCGCCCCCCACCGGCGGCGTCGGATCGCTCTCGGCCGTGGGGATCGGTTCGGCCAGCGGCGTGCCTTGCGCCAGCGGCGCAGGCTCAGGCTGGGCGAGCGGCTGCTTCGGTGGCTGGTCCTTGGCTGCGGGCTTGGGCGCGGGCTGGTTTTGGACCGCCACGGGCGCTGTGGTGGGCGCCTCGGGCTCGCTCGGCCCGCCCATCGGGATCATCAGCAGCGCGCCACCCGCCAGAATCAGACTCGCCAGCCCGACCAGGGCCCAGGAAGTCTTGCTCGCGGGCGCCGCCGGCTCGGCTTCCAGTTCCGTTTGCGTTTCACCGGCCTCCGGCTCCAGAGCACCGAGATCCGGGTCCTGTTCGCCGCCGAACTCCTCCGCGACGGACTCGGTCTGGGCCGAAGCGCTCGGCTCGGGGAAGTCCCAATCGCCGGGCAGCGGGTGCGCGATCGGGGACGAGCCCGTTTGCGAGTGCGCCAGCTCCTCGTTGAGACCGAGAAAATCCGCAGCACCCGAAGACTCGGACTGGAAACGCTCACTCATACTGGGGCCTATCGGCCGGACCGCGGGTCGAGCTTGAACCGCCGGGGGCTGGGCCCGGCGCCGTCGGACCCAGTTTTGGGTCGGTGCGGTGCAGAGCCGGCTCCCGCGGCGCTCACTTCAGCTTCTCCCAGTACTCACCCGGCATGTCGTGCGCGATCTTCAGTGCGCCGTTGGCGCCTCCGTAGACCGGCTCTTCGATGCGCAGCACCTTGCCACCGCCGAGGCGCTCCTTCATCTGGCGCTCGATCTCCAGATCGAGCCCCTTGATCTGGCTGCCGCCGCCGGCGAGCAGCACGCGATTCTTGAGGCGCTCCTGGAACTCCGGGTCGAAGGAAGCGATCAGCTGCGCCAGACCATCGACCATCGAGGGCACGATCGAACGGCAGGCTTCGCGCATCTCCTGAGTGATGTCGAAGTTCGTGGGCTTGCCCTTGACGGGCAGCTCGATCGTGACGGGCGCCATCGTCTCCAGCACCGAGGAGTAGCGCTCCTTGCAGGCGATGATCTGGTTGATGCTGAACTGCGCCTCGGGATGCTTGGCCTTGATCAGCTCGCTGAGCTTCTTGTCGACGTAATCGCCGGCGTAGGTGGTCGTGGTCTGATCGGACTCCTCGGGCATCGTGCCGTGCATCCGGCACAGGTCCGTGGTGCCCGCACCGATGTCGATCACGAGCACATCGTCGAGCATGTCCAGTCCGTAAGCGACCGAAAAGGGCTCGGAACACAGCATCACCGAGTCGACGCTCTCGCGAGCGGCCTTGATGATCTCGTCCTTGTGATGGATCGCGGCCTCCGCCGGCACGCCGATCACCGCGTAGACGAGTTCATCGGCGCGCGGTTTCGCCAGCCGGATGATCTCGCGGATCAGGTCCGCCGCCGCCTTCTTGTTACCCTCGACGTCCTCGGTCGTGTTGATGCTGTGCTTCAGCACACCCGCCGCGAGCGGCCGGTAGAACTTGCACGAGAGGCGGTTCTTGACGGCTTCCTCGCCGAACAGCACGTCCTTGCCGATCAGCTTGCGGGCCACCACGTCCTTGGGATAACCGACGTGCGAGGAGATCGTGACGCGCAGGCCATTGCTGGCCGCGACGGAGGTGCGCGAGGTGCCGAGGTCGATGCCGAGGTACAGAACGCCTTTGTCCTTCTTGGGTGCTTCTTGCTTGCTCATGTTCTTCGTGCTCGCTGCGCTCTCGGGGCTTTCGGTCCCGGAACGGGTTGGGGTGCTTTGGACGCTGTCAAGCTTGGTGTTCGTCGGTGTCATCTTGAGATAGTGGGAATGCCAGGGTCAACCTATCGACCGGAATGGGCGGAGGCTGGCGCCTGTGTTTGGGTGGAACGCTGGCGCAGCGCCAGATTCTGTTCAAAAATGGAAGCCATCAGGGCCTGCTTCTGCTCGCGGTGGGAAGCGTCGGTCGAAAGCCCTTGGACCGTGCGGTGGATCGAGGCGACCCCCTCGTCCATGGTTCGATTCTGGAGCGCCGACTCCAGTTGACGCTCCGCGAGCCCCATGGCCGCGTTGAGCTTCTCGATGCGCCGCTCGAGCAGCGCGATCTGGTTCTGCTGTTCGGCGACCGCCCGCGTGCGCTCCTCGAACAGCTCGTGCGCCGCCAGCGACAGCACCTCGCGGCGCAGCCGATCGATGTCCGGGGTGTGCGAGACCGTTTCGAACAGGCCGTCGAGCCGGCGCAGCAGCACGTCGCTGCCCAGCTCGGCGAACTCCCGGGCCTCGTCATCCTGCTTGTGCAGCTGAACCTTGGCGGCCTGCAGATCGCCGCGCAGCGTCTCCAGCTCGCGGGCTTGAACGCCCCACATCAGACAGCGGGCCGGCCCGTTGCGGGTCTCCTGGAGCGCGTAGCCCGCGCGCTCGACGAGGCCTTCGAAGGAGGCGCTGGTCTCGGCGAGCTGGTTGTGCGCCCCGCCGAGGCGCAGCTTGGGAACAAGCTCCATCAGGGCCTTGGAAAGCGGCTCCAATTCGTGCGTCTGGCGGGCGGGAAACAGCGCCATGATGCGGTCACTCGTCGCCAACGCCATGCCGAATAGCGACAGCCGGCCGGCCTGTGACTTCAGCGCCGAATAGGCGGCATCCACGCCATCGGGACCCGGATCGATCATCCAGCACACCAGCGGCGCCTGAGTCGCGCGGGCGCGCTGGAACTCGACGCGCATCAGCGTGAGCATCTGCGCGATGCCCAGGCGCGCCTCGGTTTTTGTGCTGATCGATGTGCCCACGTCCTGCCCCACGGCTCGATGTCGACCGCCGCGAGTGCCCTACTTGAAGTTCTGCTTGCCGAAATGGACCCGCAGCGGACAGGATGGAGGCCATGCTGGCGATGCTGCTCTGGGCTGCTTGCGGGCTTGGGACGCCCGACGAGACGCTGTTCGAGCGCGAAATCGAGCCGCTGCTGCGGCGGGCGTGCTACGAGTGCCACGGCAGCTCGAAGGCCAAGGGTGGGCTGCGCCTGGACACGGCCGCGGGGCTCGCTGGCGTGGTGCAGGCGGGGGCCCCGCAGGCAAGCGAGCTCGTGCGGCGGGTCGCCAGCGCGGACGCCAAGGAGCGCATGCCGCCCAAGGGGTCTCCGCTGGAGCGCACCGAAGTGGAAATGCTTTCGCGCTGGATCGCGGATGGGGCCCATGCCGCACCGTCAGCCGAAGCGTCTGCCGCGCCATCCTCAGGGCCGGCTTCCGCGACCTCGGCCGAGCCCAGCGCTCACTGGGCCTACCGCGCGCCCACGCGCCATCGCGCTCCGAGTCTGCGCCACAGCGGCTGGGTCCGCGATCCGCTGGATGCCTTCGTGCTCGCAGCCTTGGAGCAGCGCGGCCTGGAGCCCGCCCCCGAGGCGCCGCTCGACACCCTGCTGCGTCGGGTGGCGCTGGATCTCACGGGTCTGCCGCCGCCGGCCGACTGGCTCTTCACCCACCCCGCCGATCCCGAGCGGGTGTACCGCCAGCGGGTCGAGGAACTGCTGGCTTCGACGCCGTACGCCGAGCGCATGGCGCTGGCGTGGCTCGATCTGGCGCGCTACGCGGATACCAACGGCTACGAGAAGGATGATCGGCGCACGCTGTGGCCTTGGCGCGACTGGGTCATCCAGGCCTACGCCAGCGACCTCCCCTTCGACCAATTCACGATCCGCCAGCTGGCGGGCGATTTGTTGCCCGACGCGACGCAGGCGGATCGCATCGCGACCGGTTTTCAGCGCAACACGCTGGTCAATCAGGAAGGCGGCACCGATGCCGAGGAGTTCCGCTTCGCGGCCGTGATCGACCGCGTGCACACGACCTCGACGGTCTGGATGGGATCGACGCTCGCCTGCGCGCAGTGCCACAACCACAAGTTCGATCCGTTTTCGCAGCGCGACTACTGGCGCTTCTTCGCCTTCTTCAATTCCACGGCGGATACGGGCAATCGGGTCGAACCGCTGCTGCGCGTGGGCAGTGCGGCGGAGCTGGCGGAGCTGGGGCAGCTCGAGCGGGAAAGCGTGCCGCGCGAGGCGGCCCGTCAGCAGGCCGTGCGCGCGCTTCCCGCCGTCATCGCGCCCGCTCTCGGCGCGAGCGCCAGCGACGGCGTCACGCTCCAGGTCGATGAGGCCGGTTGGGTGCACGCCGAGGGGCCCAACCCAGAACGGATGCAGGCCCGCAGCGTGCACCGCTTCGAGGCCGGGCCCCTCGCGGCCCTGCGCCTGGGGATCGATCCGACGCGCGCGGCCAACCGCAACTGGGCGCTCTCCGAAATGCGGCTCTCGCGCCTCGGCGAGCGCGTGCGCCTGGGCGTGCTGTTCGCCACGCGGGAACAGGAGAACGGCGATTTCCGGGCCGCGGGGATCCTGGACGGCGATCCGGCGACCGCCTGGGCGGCGGCCGCGAGCGAGGCGCCGCATGTGCACGATGTCTGGCTGCGACTCGAAACGCCGCTCGTGCTCGAGCAGCCCGAGGAATGGACGCTGGAGCTCGATTGCACCAGCCCCTGGCAGGGTCACAACCTCGCCAGCTGGTCGCTGGCCCGGGCGGCGCAAGTGCCGAGTCTCCCCGACGCGGGACTGGAGGCCGCGCGGGCGCGTCTGGAGCAACTGCGAAGGCTGCCCCAGACGATGGTGCTCGAGGAACTGCCGCAACCGCGCGTCACCCATCGCCACGAAAAGGGCGCCTTCCTGTCGCCCGCGGAGGTGGTCACGCCCGGAACGCCGAGCGTGCTGCCGCCGCTGCCGGAGGGCGCCGCGGCCGATCGCCTGAGCCTCGCGCGCTGGCTGGTGAGCCGCGAAAACCCGCTGACGGCGCGGGTGGCGATCAACCGCATCTGGGAGCAGTTGTTCGGACGCGGACTGGTGGCGACGAGCGAGGATTTCGGCACTCGCGGCGATGCGCCGACGCATCCGGAGTTGCTCGACACGCTCGCGGTCGATTGGATGGAGTCGGGCTGGAGCACGCGCCAGCTGCTGCGGCGCATCGTGCTCTCGGCCACCTACCGCCAGGAGGCGCGCGTGCGCGAGCCCGCGCTGCGGCTGGACCCCGCCAACCTCTGGCTCTCGCGCTCGCCGCGCACCCGCCTTGGAATCGAAATCCTGCGCGATCAGGCGCTCGCGCTCTCGGGCACGCTCGATGCCACCGTCGGGGGCCCCAGCGTGTTCCCCTACCAGCCCGAAGGCGTCTGGAATCTCGTGTACTCGGGCGATGCGTGGGTGAACTCGGAGGGCGCAGCCGGCCGGCGGCGCGGTCTCTACACGTTCTGGAAGCGTTCCTCGCATTACGCCACCTTTCAGATCTTCGATGCGCCGAGCCGCGAGCAGCTGTGCACCCGGCGTTCGAACAGCAACACCCCGCTGCAGGCGCTGGCCTTGCTCAACGATCCCGCTTTCACCGATTGCGCCCGCGCCCTCGCGGCGCGCATCGACGCCGCCGGCGAGCGCGGCCGCGAAGCGGCGCTGGTGCGGGAATTCGAACGCGCGCTGGCGCGCCGCGCCAGCGACAGCGAGCGGCTCGCGCTGAGCGAACTGCAGCAGCGGCGCGGCTCCTTCGCCGTCGCCAACGTGATCCTCAACCTCGACGAGTTGCTGTGCCGCCCATGAACGTCTCGCGTCGCTCGTTCCTGCGCACGGCCGGCTACGGAGTCGGCGTGCTGGCCCTGCAGCGCCTGCTCGGCGCACAGTCGACCCCCCACCATGCGCCGAAGGCCAAGCGCGTGCTGTTCCTGCACATGGCGGGTGCTCCCAGCCAGCTGGATCTGTTCGACCACAAGCCCCGGCTCCTCGAACTCGAAGGACAGCCGGTGCCCGAGAGCTTCATTCGCGGGGAGCGCTTCGCGTTCCTCAAGGGCCACCCCAAGGTGTTGGCCTCGCCCTGGAAATTCACGCGCCACGGACAGTGCGGAGCGACCTTCTCCGAGTTGTTGCCGCGCATGGCTGGACAGGCGGATCGCTGGACGGTGCTGCGCGCCATGCACACGACGGAATTCAACCACGCGCCCGCCCAGCTGTTCCTTGCCACGGGGCATGCCCGCGCCGGGCGCCCGAGCTTCGGCGCCTGGGTCAGCGCGGGCCTCGGTACGCTCAACGAAAACCTGCCGACCTACGTGGTGCTCAACTCGGGCCGCTACGGGCCCGATGGAGGCGCCTCACTGTGGGGTGCGGGTTTCCTGGAGGGCCGCCACCAGGGCGTGCGCCTGCGCTCCAGCGGCGCACCCGTGCTGTTCCTGGAGGATCCGCCCGAGCTGTCCCGCGAAGCGCGCCGCGACACGCTCGATGTGCTCGGCGCGCTCAACCGCGAGCATGCCACGCGCACGCTCGACCCGGAAATCCAGACGCGCATCGCGCAGTACGAACTCGCCTACCGCATGCAGGCGAGTTGCCCGGAATTCGCGGACCTCTCCGACGTGCCCGAGGCCGAGCGGGCGCGCTACGGCGCCGTACCCGGAGAGACGCGCTACGGGAACAACTGCCTGCTCGCCAGGCGCCTGCTCGAGCGCGGGGTGCGCTTCGTCGAGCTGCACCACTGGGGCTGGGACAGCCATGGAACGAGCCCGGACGATGACATCGTGACCTCGCTGAAGCGCCGTTGCGAGGAATGCGACGGCCCGACGGCCGCGCTGCTCGAGGATCTGGCGGCCAGCGGGCTGCTGCAGGAGACGCTGGTGATCTGGGGCGGAGAGTTCGGTCGCTCCTGCATGAACGAGGAGCGCGACGGCTCGCGCTTCCTCGGCCGCGACCACCACGCGCATGCCTTCACGATCCTGCTGGCCGGAGCAGGCCTGCGCGCCGGGCTGACCCACGGCGCGACCGATGAACTGGGTTACCGCGGCGTGGAAGGCCAGCTCTCCGTGCACGATCTGCACGCCACCTTGCTGCACCTCTTGGGCTTTGACCACGAACGGCTGACGGCGCGCTTCCAGGGCCGCGACCACCGTCTGACCGACGTCCACGGCCGCGTCGCCCACGAGATCCTCAGCTGATCCAAGGACTGCGGGCGGCCACCGATCGGTCGCCGCCCGCAGGATTCAAGCGCTGCTCGTCTGGCTCACTGGCACCAAGGCACTTCCATCATCGTGGAAGTGTTGGTGGTCGTGGTGCCGCCGACATTGTCCCGGAACCAGGCCTGGAAGTACCAGGTCTGGCCCGCCGCGATCGAGGCACCGCCCGGGAGGGCGTTGAGATTGAGGTTGTAAGTCAGATCGCCGAAGGCGTTCGAGGTCGAAGCCGGGGTGCGGAAGAAGGGCGAACTGACGCAGCGGAAGCCTGAGCCCAAGGGCACCAGGGTTTGGTTCTGGCCGAAGAAGAACAGGCCCGTCTTGTTGGGCGGCAGGCCCACGGCCACCAGCTGGAAGTTGTTGGTCGAGACCTTGTTCTGGCCGGCGTAGCCCAGCGTCGCGCCCGGGCCCGCGCTGTTGGGCGACTGCGTGCAAGAGCCGGTCACGGGCGGCGGACAGCTGATCGTGAGGCCGGGGAAACCCTGCGTCCGGAAGCCGCTGTCGATCGCCGTGAAGTTCGGCGAACCATCGCTGATGTTGCCGTTGTTGTCATCCAGCGTGATCCACTGTGTTTCGATCACGGAACGGATCGTGCTCTGGTTGTAGGTGTTCATCCACGACAGGAACAGCGTGTCGGCACGCAGGTCGCCCGCCGAGTTGCCCAGCGCCGTGTTCAGGTTGTTGCGCACCTTCCACAGCGCTCCCATCAGGACCTCGCCATCGGTGTGCACCTGTCCGTAGCAACCCGGGTTGGTGTCGCCGCAGAACTGACGCGTGTTGGTGCCGGTGCGGATGAAGCTGCTGCCCGAGAAGTTGGCGCCGACAATCGGCGTGTCCCACAGGTACATCGCGAAGGAATCGGCGTTGCCCTCGCCGAAGCCGTCCGCGCCGTTGCCGCTGTTGTAGCGGTCGTTCATCCAGTGACCCTGCTCGTGCGTCACCACCGTCGAATAGGCTGTGTTCGAGCAGCCGCCCCCGGCCGGATAGAAGTTGATCGAGTTGCCGTTGTAGAAGGCGTTGCAGTTGCCGGAGACGTTGACATTCGCCACCGTGACGAAGTCCGCCGTGTTGTCGGTCGGCAGGATCGAGCGCACCCAATCGCGCATCCTGGTGGACGCGAGGAAGGCGTTGGCCTGAGGTGTGATCGTCGAACCGGAGCTGGGGTTCATCGTGATCACGTTGCCGTTGCCGGGGGCGCAGGACTGGACCAGCGAGTAGTCCGCTCCCGGCTGGTAGTTGACGCTGGCGTAGTTGCCCACGTAGGTGAAGGTCACCGAGAGGTTGGTGCTGACCCCGGGGAAATTGAAGTTGCCGTTGACATCGGTGTAGACGGTCGTGGCGCCCGCCTGCGCGCGCAGACGCGGCATGTTCTGCAGCGTTTCGGGGTTGCTGCTGATGTCCGGCAGCAATCCGGGCGAAGCGTAGGACTTGACGGTGCCGCCGACGTCGAAGTGGTGCACGGTCTCTTCGGTCTTCAGGAGCTCGCCCGTGTGGGCGTCGACGTACACGCGCTTGCCCACCGGCTCCGCGTCCTGCATCTCGTTTATCAGCTCGACCTTCCAGGCGAGCTTGCCGACGCGCGAGGCGCCCTGCTCGAGCTGCGCGATCACCAGTTCGGGCTCGTCCACATGGTTGGCGGACAGGCCGGTGATCTCCTCGAAACGCTGGCGGGCAAAGCCCAAGCCGTCGGTCGAGTCCAGTCCCGGCAGCGTCCCGATGCGCTCGGCGCCAGGGAGAGCCGTCGACTGCACCGAGAGCAACTCACCGCGGGCGGCGAAGAGCAGGTTGACGAAACCCGCCTGCACGGGCACTCCGTTGACCACCTGACGGTAGCGCACCGTCTGCTTGTCGGTGCTGCCCGCCTGCCCCAGCGGCAGGAACACGGTACGCTGGAACTCCAGCGTGCTGGCGGCGATCCCCGTCAGGGGCTCGAGGCCCGGGAGCCGCTGGGCGCCCAGAGCCACGAAATCCTCGTCGGTGCGCGGCTCGCCCGGGATCGGGAAGGCGCTGCCCCCGTAGAGGAATTCCGCGTAACCCGTCTGCGTGTCGAGCAGCACGGACCAGCTGCTGCCATGCTGCGCACGCCAGGCGTCCATCAGCGGGCTGAGGTTGGGGCGAGCCGTGGGGTTGGTTTGCGCGAAGAGCGGCAGGCCGGAAAGGAGGGCCAGACCGAGCAGAGAACGGTGGCAGAGGTTCATGAAGGCGGAAAAAGTCGGGTGATGAGGAGTGGCGCCTGCGAAGAGTACCGCATGCGTACGTCCGATGTCCCTAGACGGACGCGCACGGGTCCGAGCAGGTTCCGCGAAAACAGATCCTAGGCCACGGCTGGGGGGGCAGCTCGCCAGGGCCGCCGCACAGCCCCATCGGATTCCCTCCACCACTTGCGGACCTGATCGTCGGTTTCCACCTGCAAAAATAGGTCCGCCCGGGGCCTGCACGCAGGGCGGCAGGGCGCTCGGGCGGACCGTAAAACAAGGCCCGGGGCTCACCGTCCGGCGGTGGCTCCGGCGTCGATCACACCATCGACTTGAGGCTCTTGAGAGGCCGGATCTTGATCACGTTGCGGGCCGGCTTGGCCTTGAACATGACCTCTTCCTTGGTGAAGGGGTTGATGCCCTTGCGCGCCTTGGTGGCGGGCTTGCGCACCACGGTGACCTTCATCATGCCGCCGAGGTTGAGCACGCCGGGACCGCTCTTGGACAAATCCGCGGCGATCAGCTTGCCGACCGTCTCGAAGACCGAGGAGACCTGCTTGCGGGCGAGCCCCGTGGTTCCGGCGATGGTGGTGAACACCTCGCCCTTGGTGCGGGGCTTGTTGGCAGGGGAGATCTTGACGGGCTTGGGAGCGGCCTTGACGGCCTTGGCGGGCTTGGTGGTTTTCTTGGACATGTGGTTCGTTGAAACGCGTTTTCTGCAGGAAAAACAGGGGTTTTCGCCCCTCGGATCCCGGAATACCAAAGGCGCGCACCGGATTACAAAGAAGAAAACGCCTTTTTTTTCGAGAAAAACAGAATTCTTCTGGGGAACGCGGAGGGTTGGGACTCGGTCTGTAAGCTGGATCGCGCGGTTCTCCGCCCCGGCCGGACTGCGCTAGACTCCATCAGGACCCAATCCCATGAAGCGTTTGCTGCTGTTCGCTCCCGGCCTTTCCTTCCTGCTCTCCTGCTCCGGTTCGGGCAGCGGCGCTCCCGGCGGAACCGGGCCTCTGCGGCTGCACGTCGACACCGCCCCGCGCGGCAAGTCCGACGGCTCGAGCTGGGAGAATGCGCTCGGATCGCTGCACACGGCGCTGGCGCTCGCCCCTCAGGGCGGGGAAATCTGGCTGCGCTCGGGCACCTACCGGCCAGCGGGCCCCGGCGGCGACCGATTGGCGAGCTACGAATTGCGGAGCGGCCTGACCTTGCGCGGGGGCTTTGCGGGCTTTGAAACCAGCGCGGAACAGCGCCTTGAGGAAAACGCCCCCACCATCCTCAGTGGCGATCTCAACGGGGACGATCAGGGCGACTTCCTGACCCACCGCGGCGACAACGTTTACCACGTGGTCTCGGCGCACATGGTGATGGACACCACGTTGGAGCGGCTGACCATCGCCGGCGGCCAGGCGGACGGTCCCGGGCTTGGAGCCCACATGGGCTCGCACGATCAGGGGGCCGGCGTCAACGTGTTCCACTCGCATCTGTCGTTCCACAACTGCCTGATCACGCAGAACTTCTCGAGCAACCACGGCGCGATCAATGACCACGGGGGCTGCCACTACATGGACTGCGCCTTCGTGGCCAACGGTTCCACCCTGCTCGGCGCGGGGTTGTACATCCACGGCGATGTCGAAGCGCTGGTGGAGGGCTGCCGCTTCCTCGGCAATGAGACGATCGGTCAGGGCGCGGGACTGTACACGCGCAGCTTCCTGCCCACGCTGATCCGCGACTGCCACTTCGCCGGCAATCGCGCCGAGCGCGGTGCGGGGCTGTACATGGCCGCAGGCAGCAAGAGCACGCTGGAATCCTCGCGCTTCGACGAGAATGTGGCACTCGTCGGCGGCGGCGGCACCTTCCTCGAGGATTGCGAGGGCATCGTGCGCGACTGCATGTACGTCGCCAACACCGCCGGTGCGAACATCACCGACGGCGGCGGTGGCGGCGGAGGGAGCGGCGGCGGCGGCATCTGGAGCAGCGCCGGGGCCCCGCTGATCGAGGGCTGCTGCTTCAACGCCAACATCGCCTCCTTCGGCGCCGGCGTCTATCACAACGACGAGAGCCGCGCGAGCGTGCGCGGATGCATCTTCCAGCGCGGCCTCGCCTTCGAGGCCGGCGGCCTCTACAGCCTGGAGTCCCCCGTCACGGTGCAGGACTGCCTGTTCTACGAGAATTACGCCGCGGGCGGAGCCTTTTCCGTCGGCGGTGCGATGAGCATCTACATCGCCGACGCGCTGATCGAGCGCTGCCTCGCGTTCAACAACGAGGCGGAATTGGGTGGCGGCGGCATCTATGTCGAAGGCGGCGCTCCGATCGTGCGCGAGTCGCACTTCGCCAGCAATCGCGCCTTCGGGGAAAAGCAGGGCTGGGGCGGCGGCGCGCTGATCGGCTATTTCTCGCAGGCCCGCTTCGCTTCCTGCACCTTCGAATCCAACCGGGCCAACAAGGGCGGGGCGATCTTCTCGATCGTCTTCACTGAGCCGGTCCTGACCAACATCACCAGCACGGGCAACCTCGCCTTGCAGGAAGGCGGCAGCATCTACGCCTACGAATCGAGCGCCGTCCGCCTGGAGAACAGCATCCTGTGGGGCGATCTGCCGAGCGCGCTCGCCGGCGCGCCGCTCAGCATCGAGCGCAGTTGCATCGAGGGCGGCGGCTCCGGTCTGGGCGTGATCCGTCAGCCGCCCCTGTTCGTGCGCCCACCGGAGGTCGGCGCGGACGGAGAGATCGGAACCGCGGACGACCAGATGGGCGATCTGCGGCTCGATGCGGGTTCGCCGTGCATCGATGCGGGCGACAACTCCCGGCTGCTGCCCGAGGAACTCTTCGACTGCGCGCGCGCCAACCGCAGAGCTGACGATCCCGCGGCGATCGACACCGGCCTGGGAGGCGCGCCGCTGGTCGATCTGGGCGCCTACGAGCGCCAGCCCTAGCTGGACAGCAGCGCTTCGATGCGCATCGCCGGCTGGAGTTCCAGCGGTCTTTGGCCGCGTCGGAACAGCCGCGCGCCCGTGCTGCCCTTGAGTTCGATCGCCGGCCCTTCGACGCGCAGCAGCGCGCCCTCGCGCAAGCCGAGCACCGGAGCGCTTTCCTCCTCGTGGAACTCCGCGATGCGCTGCTCGCGGGTTTCCCCCATGTGAGTCGAGCCCGGCAGCGGATCGAGGTAGTGCGGGTTGATGTTGAAGGGCACCAGTCCCAAGGCCGCGAAGGAGGGCGGCTGGACGATGGGCATGTCGTTGGTGGTCTGGATCGATCGCGTGGCGACATTGGTGCCGGCGCTCGATCCCATGTAGGGCAGACCCGCGCGGACACGCTCCCGCAAAGCCTCGAGCAACCCGCTGTGGTAGAGCCGCTGAAGCAAACGGAAGGTGTTGCCCCCGCCGATGAAGACGCCCTCAGAGCTCGCGAGGCGGGCCAGACCGTCGGGACCGTGCAGGCCACGGATCTCGTAGCCCAGCTGCGCGAAGCGAGCGCGCGCCTTGGCGGTGTAGGCCTCTTGGTCGTGCAGCGCAAAAGGCACGAAGCCGATCCTGCGCACGGTTCCGAAGAACGAGCGGATCTCGTCCGCGCAGTGATCGAGGTAGCCCTGACCGTGGAGCGTCGAATTGGAGACCAGCAGGAGTCGCATGACCCAAGCAGCCTAGCGTCCGGCGCGCTATCCTGCGCGCATGAGCGTCCTCGCCCTGCTTGTCTCCCTCCCGGTCCTGCTGAGCCTGCCCCAGACGGAAGAACCGATCCTCGCCACCGCGCGCGAACTGGTGCGCGAGTCGCTGCGCGCGGGCGAGGCTTACCCCAAGCTCCAGGGGCTGGTGGTCGCGGCGCCCAAGCGCTTTGCAGGCAGCTCCGGCGCGGAGGATGCGCTGCAGTGGGCGGAGCAGCGGCTCAAGCTCGACGGTTGGCAGAACGTGCGCCGCGAGCCCTGCGAGGTGCCGCTATGGTCGCGCGGCAAGCTCGCCCGGCTGACCCAGATCTCCGCTCCGGCCGAGCAGCGCGCGCACCTGCCGATTCTGGCTCTGGGCGGCAGCGTCGGCACCCCCAAGGGCGGGCTGCGGGCACCGCTGGTGGCCGTGCGGAGCTTTGAGGAACTGCGCGCGCTCGGGGAGCGCGCCAAGGGCTGCTTCGTGCTGTTCAACCGCCCGATGGATCCCGCCTTGTTCGATCCCTTCGAGGCCTATGGAAAGGCCGTGGACCAGCGCGGTCGCGGTGCCATCGAAGCCGCCAAGGTGGGCGCCGTCGGAGCGATCGTGCGCTCGATGACCCTGCGCCTCGACGACGTCCCCCACACCGGCGGCATGCGCTACGAGGAGGGCGTGCCGAAAGTCCCCGCCGTGGCGATCAGCACCGCCGGCGCCGAACGGCTGGCAGCACTGCTCGCCGGCGCCGAGCAGCGCAGCGAGCGACTCGAGCTGGAACTGGAGCTCGATTGCGAAGATCTAGGCCGTGGCACGAGCGCCAATCTGGTCGCGGAGTGGCCCGGGCGTGAAACACCCGAGGAAATCGTGCTCGTCGGCGCGCATCTGGACTCCTGGGATGTGGGGCAGGGTGCGCACGACGATGGCGCCGGCTGTGTGCAAGCCATGGAACTCGCGCGTCTGTTCCGCAAGCTCGAACTGCGCCCCCGGCGCACGCTGCGTCTGGTGCTGTTCATGAACGAGGAGTTCGGTCTCGACGGCGCGCTCGCCTATCACCGGAACTACGCTTCCGCCGTCGGACTCCACGTCCTCGCCATCGAAACCGACCGCGGCGGCTTTGTGCCGCGGGGCTTCGTGACCAATGCCAGCGACGCCGCCCGCGCCCAGTTGGAGCCGCTGCGCGCGCTGCTCGGCGAGGCCGGAGCGGGGGAATTGCGGCGCGGCGGCGGTGGCGCGGATCTGATTCCGCTGGAGCAGGCGGGCGTCACGGTGATGGGGCTGTATCCCGACCCGCAGCGCTACTTCGACCTGCACCACACCAGCATCGACACGCTGGACAAGGTCCATCCGCGCGAGCTCGAGCTGGGAGCGGGGGTGCTCGCGGCGATGGCGTGGTATGTCGCCGAGCATCCGCTGCCCCTGCCAAGGCCGGCCCTGCCGACACCCGCGGAAGCGAAGTCTCGCTAGGGATTCGGGCTCCCCTTCCGGGGACTTCGGTGAGCAGGGAGAGCTCGGGGGGATGGGGCTTGCGCCCCGGTCTCGCGCGGAAAAACCGCTTTCCGCTTTTGAGTCCTGTCCCCGCTCGGGGGGCAGTCTCCCCTAGCCCCGTGCGAACACGGGCGCGCTGGCCGCTGCCGACCGGCCGGCCTCCAGTTCCCGCGCGCGCTCGGCGAGCACCCGCAGGGGCAGATTCCAGCGCGATTCCCCCTGCACTTCCTCCATGCCGTGCAGGATCTCCGCCAGTTCCCGATCCAGCGCGCCGGCGCCGCTCTCGCCCGGCGGCAGCGGGCCCTCCAGGGCCTCGAGAATGCCCTGCACGTGGATGCGGTCCATGTCGACCGCGAGGATCAGGCTGTCCCCCTCGCCGCCGCGCACCCACGCGAGCAGCCGCGCATCGACCAGTTCGTGCAGCACGCGCTCCAGCGGGCGCAGCGAGACGTTGAGCTCCTTGGCGAGCGCCGCGGTGGTCCAGGCCTCAGCGCCGCCGAGGGCGCGCGACGCGATGCGCACCATCACCCGCAAGGCCACCGACTCGCGCGAACGCACCGAGAGCGCCTGCGGACTTTCCGGATAGTAGCTCGGAGCACTCTGGTGCGCGAAGCAGACCTGCGCGCCGAGGAGCACCGTGACCCACGAGATCTGGATCCACATCAGGAAGATCGGGAAGGCCGCGAAACCGGCGTAGATCGCGTTGTACCGGGCGACCCCGATCTGAAACTCCAGGTGAGCCAGCAGCGTCAGCTGCCACAGCGTCCCGCCCACGACCGCCCCAAGCAGCGCCGAGGACAAACGCGTACGCGTGTTGGGCAGCGCCAGATAGAGAAACGCGAAGGCCACCCACAGCGAGAACAGCGGCGTCAGTCGCAGCACCAGCCCAAAGAGCTCGCCCAGCTCGAACCGGGTGGTCCAGGCCTGCACCACGCTCGAGTTCTGCGCGGCGGTGGTGATCGCCGTGGCGAGGAACAGCAGGATCGGCGTCACGACCACCATCGCGAGGTAGTCGGTCAGCTTGCGAACCAGCGTGCGGGCCCGCTGCACGCCCCAGATGTCGTTGAAGCTCTGCTCGATCGTCGAAAGCAGCTTGATCACCGTGTACAGCAGGAAGATCAGTCCCGCCGCGCCCAGTCCGCCCACATGCGTGGTGTCCACGAAGGCCAGCACGCGCTCGATCGCCTCGCGCATCTCGCTGGAGCCCATCTGCGGCGCGAGCGAGAAGTCCGCGGCCCCCGGAGCGGGCGAGAACGGCACCACGGGACCGAAGGTCGAATCGAGGAAGGGCTCGATGCTCTTTTCGCGCAACGTCTCGTAGAAACCGAAGCCCTTCGCCAGCGCGAACGCGAAGGCCAGCAGCGGCACGAGCGAGAGCACCGTGATGTACGTCAGCGCCGAGGCCCGAAACAGGCAGCGGTCCTCGACGAAACCGCGCGACGAGAGGTACAGCACCCGCAGCGCCATGTTGAGCCGGCGACTCCACTTCGGCAGGCTCGCGAGTTCCACGGCGAAGATTCGCTCGCGATACCAGCGTTCCCAGCGCGCCACCACGCGTCCCAGGGGACCAGGAAGATCGAGCCGGTGGCGCGCCGAGCGCTCGAGCGCCTGCTGCGAGTGCGAAGACATGCGTGCGAGCATGCCGTGCACGCAACCGTGTTTCCAGCCTGCGCCGCGGTGCGGCCCAGAGCCGCCAAGTCCTAGGCAGCGCTTGGGGGCGAGGAACTCAGAGCTTGATCTGGCTCAGGCGCACGAAGCGTTCGGCGCGCAGCGCAGTCTTGGTTCCAGCGAACTTCTTGGCCAGACTTTGGGCCTTCTGGACATTGGCGGAGTCGAAGGGTTTGGCCTTCGCCACGCGGCCTTCGAACAGCTCCCAAGCCTTGGCCGCCTCGCGCTCCTCCTTCAGCGCCGGATCCTCCAGTCGCTTGCGCTCGCTCGCCAACTCGGCCTGACCCTTGAATTCCTTTTCGAGCGCGGCGAGCAGCGTGGCGGCCTCCTCCAGACGCCCCTCGTCGATGCGAGCGCGCAGACGCAGCAGGCCGCGGGCCAAGCGCCCCTTCTGGAGATCGCCGTTGGGCTCCTTGGCGCGCAGCTTCTTGGCCTTGGCGATCTCGGAAGCGATCGTTTCCTCGAGCTTCTTGCCGAAATCACCCGGATAGCCCTGCATCAGGACGGTTCCATCGATGCCGATCAGAGCGACCTCCGGCAAGCCTTGCCCCACCGTGGGAATCGGCCGATCGATGGTCCACATCGCGGGGTTGCCCATCCACTTCATCTTCCAAGCAAAGGCCTCGGCGGTCTCGGGCGGGGTGCCTTGGCACTCCACGAAGATCACCTGCAACTCCTCGCCGAAGCTCTCTTGCGCCTTGATGGAGGCCGGCACGGACCCCCCGATGCAGCCGGGTCAGTTCTTGCCCCAGAAGTCGATCAGGACCGGCATGCCACGCAAATCGGCCAGGGTGCCGATCCCATCGCGGTTGACGGTGGCGGGAGACAGGCGCGCATCGACGGCCTTGGAGCCCTCGGCAGCGGCCGGCACGATGCACAGAAGCAAAGCAAGAAGCCAACGCATGCAGGAAAGACTAGCATCCGGAAAAGCCCAGCCGTAGGCTCCTCATCCACATTCTCATGAAACTCACCCTGCCTCTTGTCGCCGGCGCCGGACTCCTGACCAGCGCCGCGTTCCTCCCGCTGGCGTTCCAGTCGGACCTTCCGCCGGAACCCAAAGCAGCCCACCAACAGATCTCCGGTGCCAGCGTCAAGCTGGTCCAGGCGATCGAGATCGCCGAAAAGGCCACCGGAGGACTGGCGCACAGCGCCGGCCTGCTGGGAACCAGCGGCGAGTTGATCCGCGTCGACATCTACACCCCCACGGAGCACCGTCAATTGGACATCAAGACCACCAACGGCGAGATCGCCGCCAACCAATCCCTGCCGCGTTTCCCGGGCGCTCAGCCGACGGGCGAGGCCGTCACCACGGCTTCGGGCATGATGTACTACGACTTGGTCGTCGGCACCGGCCCGATGCCCTCGGGCCCCGCGCAGAAGGTCAAGGTCCACTACAGCGGCTACCTGCTCAACGGCACCAAGTTCGACAGCTCCGTTGACCGCGGAACGCCGGCGGAGTTTCCGCTCAACGGCGTCATCAAGGGCTGGACCGAGGGCGTCGGCAGCATGAAGGTCGGCGGCAAGCGCAAGCTGATCCTGCCGGCGAACCTGGCCTACGGCGAGCGCGGCATGGGCCCGATTCCCCCCAAGTCGACGCTGGTTTTCGACGTGGAACTGATCGCGCTCGTGCCCTGAGTCTGGCGACCGACACGAGTCCGGCGACCAACACGAGTCCGGCGACCAACACGAGTCCGGCGGCCGACACGGCCAAGCATTCTGGTCAGCCTCTCAAGCCCTCGACCACCGAGGGCTTGCGAGGCTGATGGTCTTCAAGGGGGGAGCCGTCTCCCCAGACGGGCGCTCACTCCTCGTCGCTGAAATCCGACCACTTGCCGCCGCGACGGCCGCCGCCATCGCCGTCGCCGTCGAAATCACGCCGGCCGCGGCCACCGCGGTCCGGACGACCACCGCCGCCGCCTCCACCACCGCCGCGATCGCCACCCCCGCCTCCGCCACCGCCGCCTCCGCCGCCCCAGGAGCGGGTTCCCCCACCGCCACCACCGCCGCCGTAGCCACCTCCTCCGCCACCGCCGCCGTAACCGCGACCTCCTCCGCCTCCACCGCCGCCGAAGCTGCGACCACCGCCGCCTCCGCCGCCGCCGAAGCTGCGCCCGCCGCCGCCACCTCCGCCGCCGAAGCTGCGCCCGCCGCCGCCGCCCCCAAAGGAGCGGGGTCCCCCGAAGGAGCGCGGACCACCCGGACCGCCGGGGCCACGCGGTGTGCGCTCGCGCGCTTCATTGACCGTCAGGTTGCGGCCGTTGATCGGCTTGTCGTGCAGGCCGGCGATCGCGGCCTGCGTCATTTCCGGGGTCTCCATTTCGATGAAGCCAAAGCCGCGCGAGCGGCCCGTTTCACGGTCGAAGATCACCTCGGCCGATCGGACCGTGCCGAAGGGCGCGAACAGATCTTGCAGTTCGGTGTTGGTGAAGCTGTAGGGCAGGTTGCCCACGTAGAGCTTGGTGACGGACATCAGACGCTACCTTGACGAAGAGACAAACGAGACCAATTCGATTTCGAAAATCAGGGGATGCCCGGACAAAGGATGGTTGGCGTCGAGCAGGGCATCCTCGCCCTCGATCGCGCGAACCCACACCGACAGGCTTTCACCGTGCGCATCGGCTTCGAGCCGATCGCCGATCTGCACGCCGGGAGGCAGGTGCTGAAGACGGACGCGCCGCTCCAGCGCCGGGTCGCGCAGCCCATAACCATCCTGCGGTTCCACGCGCAGGAGCTTGCGCTCCCCCGCCTGCATGCCAAGCACTCCCTGGCTCAGGCCAGGAATCACCTCGCCGCTGCCGGCGAAAAAGGCCTGCGGCCCTTCGGCATGCGTGGAAAAGAACGGTGAGCCATCGGCGAGGCGCACCGAATAGTGAATCTCCACCCTGTCTCCGGTCTGAACCAGGTTCATCGTACGAGCGCACGTTGGCGCGGAGAGAGGACTGCGGGGATCACGAGACGGATGGACTGCGGGCGATTCGAACCGCGCGGGCGCGGATCCAACCACCGGGCGGGCGGATTGTAAGCAGCTCGCCGGAGTTCCTGCAAGCCGTCAGCCACTCAGCTTCGGGAGGCGAGGAGCGCCACCAAGCCGATTCCCAGCAGGACGAGCACCACGAGCAGCAGGACCTTGACCCAGGAAACGGGCGCCTTGCCGACCACGTACCCCGTCTGGCCGTGGATCAGCACCGCGTAGGACTGGCCGCGCCACTGGTAGGTCAGGCTCCAGACCGGCAACAACACATGCTTGAAATAGACCTCGTGGATGTGCGTGCGCACCTGCAGGTTGCGCTGGGTGTCCCCGGGCACATCGCCCGAGCAGCGGCGGCGCTGCTCCGCGCGCACCCCGGCGAGGAAGTTCTGGCAGGCATCCTCGAGCCCGATGGCGTATTCCTCCGCGCTCCAGCCCGCCAGATAGTCGGGCTTGTAGGGCACGAGCTTGGAAAGATCGTAGCGGCCGAGCTTGGCGCTGAGCTCGACCGACAACCCGCGCGAGGCGTGGATCAGCCAGTCGTCGTACGCATCCTGGCGCGCACCCGCCGCCGGTTCCCAGCGCACGCGCTGCTCCATGTGCACCTGGGTCGTCAGCTTGCCGTTGATCATCACCGTGCGGGTCACCGGCACGTAGTAGTAGTGGCCCGCCTCCGCGGTCCACTGCGAATCGGCCCGGGCATCGAAGGTCCAGAACGGCACGTACACGCCCACCGCGCGGAACTCGCGCGTCTTCGAGAGCGCCCGGGGGGCGAACCAGCGCGAGCCGACCCACTGGCGAAACTTGAGTTCCACCGTGCCGCGGCCGACATCCAGCGGAATCAGCGATTCAGGCCGCAGCGTGCGCCGCAGCGAGGCTTCCTCGAGCACCTGCGGCGAGCCGCAAAAGCAGCATTCCTTGGCGAGCGCGTTTTGGTCAAAGGAGACTTCGGCGCCGCAGCGCGTGCAGCGCGTGTGCCGCACGGGCAGGTCGAAACCCTCGCGCGCCTGCGCGCGGGCCTCGTAGGGATACTCGTAGATCACGGCCTCCCCCCGCGGCACCTCGACGCGCTGCTCGCAGTGTCCGCACGTGAGCGCATCGGCGTCGGGATCCCAGCGCAGCGCTGCGGCGCAGCGCGGACAGCTGAGCTGCAGACTGCGGCCTTCGCCGGCGCTTTCAGTGGCGGTTGCGCTCATTCGTGATCGGGCAGCCTCAGTACACGCCTCGGCGGCTCCCCATTGCAACCCAGCCGGGATTTTTTGAAGAACACCCGCCGGCCTGCGTACACTCGCTCCCGTTGTGGCGGAGTGCCCGCCCGCGGTTTTCCAAGGAGCAAACAGAGCATGGGAGTGATGGACTGGTTCAAGCGCGGTGTCGGCGAGCTGATGATCGCCCGGCCCGACGAAGCCAAGGGCTTTGTCGTCTGGAAGCATCCTGACCCCACGATCCCGATGAAGTCGCAGCTGACCGTGATGGCCGATGAGCAGGCCGTCTTCCTGCGCGACGGCAAGGTCGTCGGAACCCTCGGCCCCGGCCGCCATACGCTCGACAGCGCCAACATTCCCTTCCTCTCGAACCTCGTCGACAGCTTCACCGGCGGGCGCCTGTTCATCACGGAGGTCTTCTTCGTCACGATGCGCGAGAATACGGGCGTGCGCTTCGGCGGCCCGATCGGCGCGGTTGAGGATCCCAAGAGCGGCGTGCCCGTCGAGACCATGGTGCACGGCGAATTCAGCTTCCGGGTCACGCAGCCGGAGCAACTGGTGATCGGGCTGGTGGGCACCGGCCGCACGCAGGGCGATCAGGTCGCGCCCTGGATGAAGGAGCAGGTGCTGAAGACGATCCGCGACCGCGTCAGCCAACTGCTGGTGAAGAACAAGTGGCCGCTGCTCGACGTCACGTCGGGCGCCTACACCGAGGAAATCGAACAGGAAGTGATCGGCGGCGTCACCACCCACGTGGCGAGCTACGGGATCCAGATCGTGCGCCTCGGCAACTTCGTGGTGGCGATCCGCGAGGAAGACAGCGCCAACCTCAAGAAGCTCTACACCGATGCCGCCACGATTCGCATGGCGGGCGGCGTGGGCGCCTACCAGCAGTTCGCGGCCGGCAAGGCCATGCTGGGAGCCGGCGAAGGCATGGCCAAGGGCGGCGGCGCCGGCGGCGATGCCGCCAGCGGCGGCCTGCTCGGAGGCGCGGGTCTGGGCGTCGGCCTGGGCATGGCCCAGATGCTGATGAACCAGCAGAATCAGGCGCAACAGCAGGCGCAACAGCAGGCGCAACAGCAGGCGCAACAGCAGGCCCAAGCCCAGCCCGGGCCCGCCGCCGCAGGCCGCGCTCCCGGCGGCTTCTGCCACAACTGCGGTGCCGGGCTGCCGGCCGAGGCGCGCTTCTGCCCGTCCTGCGGCACCAAGCGCGCCGGCACCTGATTCAGCTGCGCGCTTCCTCGTGCAAGCCTCGCTCGGCCTCCCGGGCGAGGCTTGCGCCCTGCTCGACGTCCACCCGCGTCAGGAGGAGCGCCCCGCCCGCGAAGAGCACGATCAGGGCAAGGATCGCGCCCTCGCTCGTCGGCAGGATCACGAACAGGTACGGCCCGAGCACACCGGCGAATTTCTCCAGCGTCGCGAACAAGCCGAAGAACTCGCCGGACTTGTGCGCGGGGATCAGCCTCGCGAAGAGCGAACGCGACAGCGACTGCGCTCCGCCCTGCACGGCGGCGACGCCGAGCGCCATGATCCAGAACTCGCGCTCGCTCGAGAGTTGGGCCGCGTAGATCGCGATCGCGATGTACACGCCGAGCGCCAGCAGGATCGCGCGCTTGGCGCCGATGCGTCCGGCCAGCAGTCCGAACAGGATCGCGCAGGGAATGCCGACGAACTGCACCGTGAGGATCACCGCCAGCATGGTCTGGGCGGAGATGTTCTTCTCTTCGCCGAAGGTCACGGCCATGCGGATGATCGTGCCGATCCCGTCGTTGTAGATCAGGAACGCCAGCATCATGAGGAAGGCCGCGCGCCAGCGGCGCAGTTCGCGGAAGGTCTCGCCCATGCGAGTGAAACTGCGCACGAACACGCTCATGCCCGCCTGTTCGTCGGCTTCCAGGCGCCGGGGCGGCTCGCTCACCATGAGCAGCAGCGGCAGGGAGAACAAGCCCCACCACAGCGCGACCAACACGAAGCCCGCGCGTGTCGCCAGCCCCGTGTCCCAACCCTCGGGCGGATGCTGGATCAGCAGCACGCAGACCAGCAGCGCCAGTCCCCCGCCGAGATAACCCAGCGCATAGGCACTCGAGGACAAGCCATCGCGCTCCGAATCGCGCGCGACATGCACCAGCAGGGCGTCGTAGAACACGAAGCTTCCGGCGGCGCCGAAGTTGGCGAGCCCAAACAGCCATTGGGCTAGGCGCACATCCCCGGGACCCAGCCAGAACATGCCGGCCGTGCTGAGCACGCCCAGCGCCAGAAAGGCCGCCAGGAAGCGCTTCTTGCGGCCGGACACGTCGGCCAGCGCCCCCAGCAGCGGCGCGGCCAGCGCGGCGCCCAGCAGGCTCCAGGTGGTCGCCAGGGCGAAGCTCTCGCGGCGAGCCGCGGGCTCGAGCCCGGCCGCGACCACCTGCGAGTAGAAAATCGGGAACACCGCCGTGATGATCACGGTGAAGAACGCCGAATTGGCCCAGTCGTACAGCGCCCAGGCGCAGAGTTCACCCCGGTGCAGCGCGATGCGTCGCCAGAAGGGCTGGGTCATGGTCCCCCCACGCTAACGCGGCTCTCCTGAATACTCCACGCGCGTGCTTGCTATGCTCTGCGCGCCATGCGTACCGCCGCCCTCCTGTTGCTTGTGCTCGCCCCCGCCTGCACATCCGTGGATCCCCGCGCCATGCCCGAATTGCCCCTGAACTACCCGCGCACCGAACAGGATGCGACCGGCGAACGCATCCATGGAGAGATGATCGCGGATCCCTACCGCTGGCTGGAGGACCCCGAGTCGCCGCGCACGCAGGCCTGGGTGCGCACCCAAAATGACGTGACCTTGCCGTTCCTGAAGAGCCTGCCGGAACGCGAAGGCATCGAGGCGCGCATGACGGAGCTTTGGAACTACGCGCGCATGGGCGTGCCCTCGCGCGAGCAGGGTTTCTACCTCTACCAGAAGAACGACGGACTGCAGAATCAGGCCGTGCTCTACGCCGCCGATCGGCTGTCGGGGACGGAGCGCGTGCTGCTCGACCCCAACACGCTTTCCAAGGACGGCACCGTGGCGCTCGGCGGCTTGAGCGTCAGCGAGGACGGTTCGCGCCTGGCGTACATGCTCTCGGAAGCTGGCTCCGACTGGAACCGCATCGAGGTGCTCGACATCGCCAGCGCCAAGCCGCTCGCCGACCGCGTGGAATGGGTCAAGTTCAGCGGGCTCTCGTGGGCCAGGGACGGCAGCGGTTTTTACTACAGCACCTATCCGGTCCGCGACAAGACCGGCAAGCAGGCGCTCAAGAACCACCAACTGTACTTCCACCGCCTCGGCACGCCGCAGTCGGACGACCGGCTGGTCTACGAGCGCAAGGACCAGCCCGAATGGGGTTTTGGGGGCCGGGTGAGCGAGGACGGCAAGCTGCTGATCATCACCGTCACGCAGGGTACGGACCAGCGCACGCGCGTCCACGTGCAGGATCTGGAGCAGCCGGACAGTCCGGTCGTGCCGCTGCTCGACGCTTTCGACGCCGAGTACGAATGCCTCGGCAAGCTCGGACGCAAGCTGTATTTCAAGACCGACAAGGATGCGCCGCGCGGCCGGATCGTCAGCCTGGATCTCGACGCGCCGGGCCGGCTGCAGGAGATCGTTCCGCAGAGCTCGGACACGCTGGAAAGCGCCAGCTTCGCGGGCGGTCAGGTGCTCGCGCTGTACATGCGCAACGCGATCAGCGTGCTGCGCCTGTACGACGCCTCGGGCAAGCTGCTCCGCGAGCCCAGCCTGCCGGAGCTCGGTTCGATCGGCGTATTGTCGGCGGAACTCGACGAGCCCGAGGCTTTCTTCAGTTTCGCGAGCTTCACCCGCCCCACCGAGATCTGGCGTCTGGACACGCAGAATGGCGCGACCGAGCAGGTGTTCGCACCCAAGGTGGGCTTCGATCCGAGCCAGTACGAAACCCGACAGGTCTTCTACACGAGCAAGGATGGCACGCGCATCCCGCTGTTCGTCTGCTCGCGCAAGGGCCTGAACATGGGGCCGGCCACGCCGTGCATGCTGTACGGCTACGGCGGCTTCAACATCCCCATGAAGCCCGCCTTCAGCGTGGCCAACCTGGTGTGGATGGAGCGCGGCGGGATCTACGCGGTCGCCTGCCTGCGCGGCGGCGGAGAGTACGGCCGCGACTGGCATCAGGCCGGCACGAAGCTGCGCAAGCAGAACGTCTTCGATGACTTCCATGCCGCCGCGGAGTTCCTCGCCCGGAACAACTACACCACCGCCCGGCGCATCGCGATCCGGGGCGGATCCAACGGCGGTTTGCTCGTCGGTGCCTGTCTGTTGCAGCGCCCCGAGTTGTACGGCTGCGCACTGCCCGCGGTCGGCGTGCTCGACATGCTGCGCTACCAGCGCTTCACGATCGGCTGGGCCTGGGCCTCGGACTACGGCGATGTCGCCGATCCCGAACAGTTCCGCTATTTGCTGGGCTACTCGCCCGTGCACAACGTCAAGGCCAATGTCGCCTACCCTCCGACCCTGATCACGACCGGCGACCACGATGACCGGGTGGTGCCTGCCCACAGCTACAAGTTCGCCGCCGCTCTCCAGGCGGTCCAGAAGGCTCCCGCCCCGGTGCTGATCCGCATCGAAACGCGCGGCGGACATGGCGCGGGCAAGCCCACGGCGATGCAGATCGAGGAACTGGCCGACCAGTGGGCCTTTGCGCTGGCGGCGATCGAAGGCCGCTTCGCGAAATGATTTCGCGCCGCAGGGCGGCTCCGTCTTCCGATCGAAGAGCGAGCTATCCTTGATGCTGGATCGACCATGGCCTTCCCCCGAGTCATCTGCACGCTGCCGACCTACAACGAGTCCGGCAACATTCTCGACCTCGTCGCCGAGCTCTTGAAGCTCGACCCGCGTCTGGAGGTGATCGTGATCGACGACCATTCTCCCGACGGGACTTGGAAGCTCGTGGCCGAAGCGGCGCGGGCAGAGCCGCGCTTGCACCTGATCCATCGCACCTCCGACAAGGGCCGCGGCCGCTCCGGACGAGACGGCTTCGTGCGGGCGCTGGAACTGGGCGCGGAATACGTGATCGAGATGGACGCCGACTTCAGCCACCAGCCGCGCTACATCCCGGCGCTGATCGCGTGCGCACAGTCCGGCGGCGACAAGGTCGGTCTGGTGTTGGGCTCGCGCGCTGTCAGCGGCGGCAGGGACGCCGATCGCGGCCTCGTGCGTCAGTGGATCACCAAGCTCGCCAACCTGTACATCCGAGTGCTGCTGGGCGTGGCGGTGCACGACTGCAACTCCGGCTTCCGCTGCTGGAAACGCGAAACACTCGAGCGCATCCGCGTGGCACAGACCTTTTCGCCGGGCCCGGCGATCGTGCAGGAACTGCTGTTCAAGACGGCGCGCGCGGGCATCGGCATCCGCGAAGTTCCGATCGAGTTCGTCAACCGCAAACACGGCGAGTCGACGCTGACCTTCCGCACGCTGATGCAGGGCTACACCACGGTGCTCAAGTTGCGCTGGATGAGCCTCACCGGCAGGATCTAGGCATGCCCACGGCTTTCGGCTGGCGCGCGCGTGCCCTGGACCTCGCCCTGCTGCTGCTGGTCTATGCCTGGATCCGCTGGCTGGTGCTCGACACGGCCTTCGACGAGGTCGGGCTGTGGATGTACGAGTTGTACCCGATGGGCACGATGGCGGAGTTGTACCGCCGCGGCGTGGAGATCCCGCTCGCCTTCTACTACGACAATGCGGCCGGCCAGATCTTCGCGGGGCTCGCCACGATTCCGATCTTCGAGCTTTTCGGCCCGAGCTATCTGTCGCTGAAGCTGCTGCCCCTGCTGATGGGCGCGGGGCTGCTGGCGGCCGCCCATGCGCTGCTGTGGACCTGGTTCGGACGCTGGCCGGCGCTGCTCGGGGGGCTGCTCTTCGCCTTGCCGCCCACGCTGGTCTTCAAGTACTCGATCACCTGCTCGGGCAACCACTTCGAGAACCTGTTCTTTTCCATGCTGGCGGTGCTGCTCTTTTTTCGAGCGCACCAAAGCGGCCTCGGCCGCGGCTGGCTGGTGGCGGCCGGAGCCGCGATGGGCTTTGCGTTGTTCATCTTTCTCGGGGCGCTGCTGACGATCGCCATGCTCGGCCTGCTGCACCTTGGCATGCGCGGCTGGCGCGCGGCTCTGGGCGACGCGTTGCCGCTCGCCGGCGGAGCCTTGCTGGGGCTCAGTCCGCTGATCGCGCTCAACCTCAGCACGCAGGGACGCGGACTGAGCTTTCTGGAAGCCAAATTCGCGGCGGAGAACGCACCCAGCCCGATCGACACGGCGGCCTGGAGCGACCGTGCGGCGCACTACCTGTTCGAGAAGCTGCCCCAGGCACCCAACATGCCCGGCCACTGGGGCCTGAGCGGCGTCTTCTGGGATCAGTGGGTCACGCTCACGCTGTGGATCGCGGCCGCGGCCTGCTGCCTGGTCGGCTGGCGTCCGCTGTGGCAACTCGTGCGAGCCGTGGCGGGCGGAGCACCCCGGCTCGAACCCAGACAGGCACTGTTGCTGCTGCTGGTCCTGTACCTGCCGCTCTCGACGCTGGCCTTCGCGGTCTCCAACTTCCGCATCGGCGGCTATTCGGGCATCCTCGGCTACGGCGGCTATCGCTACTACCTGCCCTGGTTCAGCTACAGCCTGCTCGCTTCTGGAGTGCTGTTGGGGCTGGCGTGGCTCTCTCGGCGCTGGTTGTGGCGCGGACTGGCGCTGGTGCTGTTCGCGGGCCTGCTGCTACCCGGGCTCGCCAACCTCGCCCTCGTGCGCGCCGATGCGCCGGTCCGCGGCCTGGGACGGGCCTATCCCGGTTATGACCTGCCGAAGATTGCGCGCGCGCTGATCGCCGGGCGCAACGCGCTCTCGCGCGCCGAGCAGATCCGCTACCTCGACAGCTTCCCGCAGTCGCTGCGGGCGCCGGTGGTGCGCGCGATCGGCTACAACCTCGGCGTGCTGCAGATCGAGCGCAATCAGCAAGCGGAACCGGGCGCTCCCTGGTGGATCGATCTCGAGCAGCTGAGCGCCGATTGGCCGGCGGCGGATGCCGAGGAGCTGGCGCGCGGAGCCGGCATCGGCGCACGCTTCCAGCAGGTGGTGGGCGGAGCCGACATCGGAACGCTGCTGCCGCACCTCGAACGCACGCTGGAGCGCGCCTCCCCACGCACGCGGGAATTGCTGCCCTGCTTCGCCGAAGGGCTCGGCTCGGTCAATCCAACGCTGCCGCTGCTCGATCAGGCGGAGCGCGTCACGGTCGCGACCAATGGCCTGATCGGCGCGCTCGTCAGCGCGGGCGCGGATCCCCTGTGGGTGCGCGGGGTCGCGCGCGGCCAGGGTTTCCTGCTCGGTCAGTTGTGGGCGCGTGGCATCGCTCCGGATGCGAGCCGCGCGTGGCAGCGCTACCAGGAACTGTTCCCGGAACTGCACGTCGATTTCGCGCAGGGCATGGGTCAGGGCATCGCGGCCGGCGGACAGCAGCTGAATGCACCGGCCTTCTTCGCGAGCGAGACCGAGCGTGAGGCTTTTGGGCGGGCAGCGGCCGAAATGCGCGCGCGGCTCCAGATTCCGTGACGACACGGCTCCCCCGCCGGGCTGCCGATCCGCACGCTCATGCGCCTTGGCAGGTTCCGCTCGAGGATCCCGCGCAGGCGCGTCACTCGCGTCGCTTGGCGAGCAGCGTCTGACGGGCGCCCGGCGCCAGCCCCGCGCGCATGGCGAGATCCAGCCCGAGGAACACGCCCGCCAGCAGCAGCAGGCGCGGTGTGCGTCTCTGAGCCTTGAAGATCTCCGCCGGCAGCGGCACGGATCCCTCGTTGCGCACGATGTCGAATCCCGCCTCGCGCACGATCCGCTCCAGCGAGCGCCGGTCAAACTCGAGAAGATGATAAGGCATTCCGCGGCGACTGGGATCCTCCTCGAGTTTCAGAAGCTGGATCAGACCCGGACCGAGCCATCCGCGCGGGATCGAGCGGCGCAGCCGATCGAGCAGCCGGAAGTAGGGTGAGTTGACGTAGCTCGGAACGATGATCAGCGCATGCCCGCCCGGCTTGAGCCGCCGGCGCATCACGCCGAGCAGGCGCTGCAGGTCGGTGGAGTGTTCGAGCACGTTGTCCGCCACAATGCAGTCGAGGCTCTCCTCGGCGATCGGTGCGTCCTCGAACTCGCCGGCGAAGACATCCAGGCCCATTTCCTCGCGCGCAAAGCGCAGCGCCGGAGGCGAAAGCTCCACCCCGCTGACCTCGAAACCGGCGCGCCGCGCGCCTTCGAGAAAGAAACCGCCCGCCGCGCCGATCTCGCACAGCCGGCCTGTGCGGCCGAGCTCCCAAGCCAGCTTGGCCGCCGCCGCGCTGTACTGCTCCACCAGCTCTTCACGGCGCAGGAAATAATTCTCGGACTCGACGCCGAGGTTGTAGCCGTGCGTGTAGTAGTCCGGATCGTCGTACATCCAGCCAACCGTGGCGCCGTCGGGCTGTGGATCGACGTAGACCATCCCGCAGGCGCAGCGCACCAGATCGAAGCCCTGCTCGCCGATGGCGTACATGTTCCTGTGGTACGGCTTGGCAGCCTCCTGCCGGCATACGGGGCAGGGCACCGAAACCAGCCGGATGGCCGGGGGCTGACGAGCGCTCATGCATTTCACTCTAGCGCACAGATTCCGGGCCTCCCCCGGAAAACTCTTCCCGGCTTGCAGCGCCGGCAAATCAGGGGGACACTTGAGCGAATGCGCAGCCTTCTCTCTCTGGTATCGGGCTTGGTGCTCTCGAGCCTCGGCCATGCACAGGTAACCGTCGTCACCCAGTCCAGCTTCAGCTTCACGCCCTCCACGGTGACCATTCCCGTGGGCCAGACCGTGCGTTGGAACTGGACCAGCACGGCCCACACGGTGACCGAAGGCACCGACGGGATCCTGGACTGGGATGAACCCATCATCGGTTTTCTGAACGCGACCCAGACGAGCTTCGACCACGCCTTCGATGCCACCTTCGTGCGGGCCAATCCGCGCGCCCTCGGTCGCTACGACTACTTCTGCGAGCCGCACTTCCCGGGCATGAAGGGCATCGTGTTCCTCGCCGCGATCGGCACGAGCTTCTGCTCCGCGGACAGCTCCTCTCCGGTGCCCTGCCCCTGCGGCAACACCGGTTCCGCGGGGCGCGGCTGCAACAACTCGAGCAATTCCGGCGGCGGCAAGTTGCAGGCCAACGGCGATGCCACTCAGGACGCGTTCACGCTGACCGCGACCGGCATCAACAGCAACGTGTTGTCGATCTTCCTGCAGGGCGACAGCCTGCTCGCCAATCCGGTGGTCTTCGGCGACGGCCTGCGCTGCTTCGGCGGCGCGCTCAAGCGCATCGCCGTCAAGAACGCCACCGGCTCGACCGTGTTCTATCCGGCCGCGACGGAGCCCACGGTGATGACCAAGGCCAACAACCTCGGCGACAACATCCAGAGCGGCGCGGTGCGCCACTATCTCGTCTACTACCGGGATCCGAGCACGAGCTTCTGCCCCTCGGCCACCTTCAACGCCACTCAGGGGCTGACGATTTCCTACTGAACACCATGGGACCTCTGCGCTTTCTGCTGACCGCTTCGCTCACGCTGGCGGCTTTCCTGCCCGCTGCGGCCCAGACCCTGCGATCCAAGCTGGTCGTCGGCGGATTGCAGCGCGCCACGTGGGTCGGCGGATTGCCCAACGATTCCACGAAGCTGTGGGCGCTGGAGCAGGATGGGCGCGTGCGGGTGGTGAGTCAGGGAACGCTGCTCAGCACGCCCGTGCTCGACATCAATCCAATCGTCGGCAGTCTGGGCAACGAGCAGGGCCTGCTCTCGTTGGCCTTCGACCCGGGTTTCACGGCCAATGGACTGTTCTACGTGTCCTACACGGACAACAACGGCGCTTCGGTGGTCGCTCGCTACAGCCTCAGCGCTCCGGGAGCCAACACCGCCGATCCCGCCAGCGCTCAGGTGGTCTTCGGTCCGCTCCCGCAGCCGCAAAGCAACCTCAACGGCGGCTGCATCGCCTTCGGTCCCGATGGCTTGTTGTACCTGGGACTGGGCGACGGTGGCGGAGCGAACGACAGCGGCAGCGGACATGCGACGGGCGGCAACGCCCAGTCGAGCAGCACCTATCTTGGAAAGCTCCTGCGCATCGATCCCGCCAATCCCGCCGTGGCTCCGCTCGGCAACCCCTTCCCCGCGAGCGCGACTCCGCTGACCTGGGCCAGCGGTCTGCGCAACCCTTGGCGCTTCAGCTTCGATGAGGCGACGGGCGATCTGTACCTCGCCGATGTCGGCCAGAACAGCGCGGAGGAGATCAATCTCCAGCCCGCGGGTCTCGCTGGCCTGAACTACGGCTGGCGCTGCATGGAAGGCACGCTGTGCACGGGCCTCAGCGGTTGCCTGTGCAACGACCCCGCGCTGCGCCTGCCGCTCCACACCTACGCGCACACCGGCGGCGTGTGCGCGGTCATCGGCGGCGTGGTCTACCGCGGCAGCAGCATCCCCGCGCTGCAGGGCAGCTACTTCTTCGCCGATTACTGCTCGGGCAGGATCTGGACGCTCGTCCAGAGCGCCGGCGTGGTGCAGTCGATCGTCGAGCGCACGGCTCAGTTGGCGCCCGGTGGCCTGCTCGCGATCCAAAATCCCGTCGCCTTCGGGAGCGATGCCAGCGGAAACGTGTACATCCTCGACCAGAGCGGCGGCGAGATCTTCCGCATCGAGGAGGTCTGCTCGACGCCCAGCGTCTACTGCCCGAGCCTGCCCAACTCGACCGGCTTCGGCGCGAGCATCAGCGCGGTCGGTTCGGCGAGCCTTTCGCAGAACAATCTCAGCATCCTGACCGTCACATGCCCGCCGAACGTGACGGGCTTGTACTTCTACGGCAGCGCACAGGCGCAGATTCCGCTGGGCAACGGATTCCGTTGCATCGGCGGCAGCATCGTGCGCCTGCCGGTGATCCAGACCGATGCCTTCGGCGACGCTGTCCAGACCGTGCTCCCCGGCACGATCCCCGGCCTGCAGCCGGGCGTCACGCGGTATTTCCAATTCTGGTACCGCGATCCGTCCGGGGGCGGCGCGGGCTTCAACCTGAGCGACGGGCTATGCGTGCCCTTCTGCAACTGAAACTACTGCCACTGAGCGTGGTGGGCCTGTGCGCGGGCCCGATCCGCGCCCAAAGCCTGCCCCTTGATCTCGCCGGCGCCCAGAACGGCGAGAACTTCGGCGTCAGCGTGGCCAACGTCGATGACATCAACAACGACGGCTGGCCGGATTTCGCCGTGGGTGCCTCGAATGCGGCTGCCGGCGGTCTGGTGGGCGCCGGGGAGCTTCGGATCCTCTCGCGGCTGGGCGGCTATGTCATCCGCATCCACGGAGGCACGGCGCCCAACGAGGCCTTCGGCGCCAGCGTCGTCGGCCTGGGCGATCTCAATGGCGACGGCATCGCGGACTACGCGGCCGGAAGCGATGGCGGCAGCCGCGTGCGGGCCTTCAGCGGTGCCACGGGGCTGTCGCTGTGGATTCAAAACGAGCAGAGCGCGAGCGAGCGCTTCGGCTACGCGCTGGCGCGCCTGCCGGACCTCAACGGCGATGGCAGGGCCGAGGTGCTGGTCGGAGCCCCGGGTTGCGACCTGGCCGCGCTCGATGCGGGTGCCGCCTACATTCTGTCGGGTTCGAACGGAGCCGTGCTGCGCACGCTGCTCGGCAGCGGATTGTCGAGCGAGTACGGCTACGCCGTGTCGAGCGCCGGCGATGTCAACGCGGATGGCGTTCAGGATGTGCTGCTCGGCACCAACGCGGGCTCGAATGTGGTGCAGGTGCGCTCGGTCAGCGATGGCAGCGTCGTCCGCAGCTTTTTCGGCGATTCCAGCCTCGATTGGTTTGGCACAGCGGTTGCGGGAATTGGCGATCTCGACCTCGACGGGCATGCGGACGTGTTGATCGGCGCCAGCCAGGGACTGCTCGGTCCGGGCTATGCGCGCGTCTACTCGGGCCAGAACGGCGCACAGCTGTACTCCATTTCCGGCAATGCCAACCTGGACCTGTTCGGCTGGAGCGTCAGCGCCGCCGGTGACGTCAATCAGGATGGTCGGCCCGATTTTGCGATCGGTGCGCCCTTCGCCGAGGGAGCTTTCGGCGAGACCAATCTGGGCCTCGTGGCGGTCCACTCGGGCCTCAACGGCACGCGCCTCGCCAGCCACTACGGTCCGGTTTCCGACTGCGCTTTCGGCTGGTCGCTCGCGGCCGGTCCGGGAGCCGCGGGCATCGGCGGCGCCCCCGCGCTCGGCAGCAGCGGCATCGCGCGCGCCTTCGACACGGGGCTGGCTCCGGGCTGGATCAACGAGTGCGTGCAGTCCCCCAACTCCGTGGGGCCCGGCAGCGTGATGGGCGCCTCGGGCAGCCCGAGCATCTCGCGCTCCGATCTGATCCTGCAGGCTTACGGAGCGCCGCCCAACATCCTGGGACTGTTCTTCTACGGCCGCAACGCCGCGCAGTTGCCCTTTGGCAACGGCGTGCGCTGCGTGGCGAGCCCCTTCTACCGTCGTCCGGCCTTCGCCACCGGACCCACGGGCAATGCGGCCCAAGCCTTGCCGCTCTCCAGCCTGACGGCCCCCGGAAATCCGCTGCCTGGGGAGCTGTGGCGCGTGCAGTTCTGGCACCGCGATCCGCTGGCGGGCGGAGCGAATTTCACGACCAGTGATGCGCTGCGCATCCTGTTCGCCCCCTGAGCCGCTCGCTTTATCCTGGCGCGCCAGCGTGCTAGCGTCACGGTGATGCTGTTCCTGCGCCTGTGCTGCTTCGCCGTGCTGCTGCTCGGCTGCGGCTGTTCCCAGCCGCCGGCGCGCCCCAACCTGCTGTTCATCGCGGTCGACACGCTGCGCGCCGATCGCGCGGCCGATCCGCGCCTGATGCCGCGGGTGGCCCGACTGGCGCGCGAAGGGGTGGTCTTTGAACAGGCTTTCGCCCACGCGCCCTGGACCCTGCCCTCCTTCGCGAGCATGTTTTCCGGCCAATTGCCGCCCCAGCACGGTGCCGGGGGTGTCGCCAACCAGTATTTCGGATTGCGCGCGGAGACCGTGACGCTCGCCGAGCAATTGCGCGATGCGGGCTGGAGCACCGCCGCGATCGTCAACGTCGATTTTCTCGGTCCCGATTTCGGAGTGTGCCAGGGCTTCGAGCACCTCGACGCGCAGTTCGCACTCTCCAACCGCAGCCTGCGCGACGCGCGCGGAACGACCGACGCCGCGCGCGCCTGGCTCGATCAGCACGCGGACTCCCCCTTCGCAATGTTCGTGCACTACTTTGATCCGCATGCGGAGTACGCGCCGCCCGAGCCTTTCCGCTCGCAGCACGCCGATCCGCGCGACTGCGGTCCAGGGGCGCCACCGATCGGGACGCGCGAACAGATCGTGGCCTGGAAATCCGGCCGCGAGCGGCTGACCCCGGAGTTGGCGGAGCGGGCCGCGCGCCTGTACGACGGCGAAATCGCCTACACCGACAGCGAGATCGGCCGACTGCTCGACGACCTCGGCGAACGCGGCCTGCTGGAGAACACGCTGGTGGTGTTCACCTCGGACCACGGTGAGGAGTTTCTCGAGCACGGTGGCTTCGAGCACGGGCATACGCTGTACGACGAGCTGCTGCACGTGCCGCTGCTGCTGCACTGGCCCGCGCGGCTGAAGCCCGAGCGGCGCAGCAACGCCGTGGGACATGTGCGGCTGGCGCGGACCCTGTGCGAGCTCTTGGGCGCCGAGCCCGCGGCGGCCTTCGCCGCGCCGGGGCTGCTCGAGAACTCGACGGGCGGCGAGAACCCGGCCCTGCTGCATGCGTACGGCAATTTCTGGGGCGCCCCGTGGGAAGCGCAGCGCGACCAGAGCCGCAAGTGGATCGCGATCCCCCAGAAGGGCCTCGGTGCGCGCGAGGAACTCTACGACTACCGCGCGGATCCGCGCGAGCAGCGCAATCTGCTGCCCGGCGGCGCCGATTCGGCCGAGCCGCTGCGCCGCGCCCAGCGGGAGCTGCACGAGCGCGCGGCCCGCGAACAATGGCGCCCAGGCCCTCCCGCTCGACTCGCTCCGGAGACGCTGAAGCGCCTGCAGAACACCGGCTACGCCGGCGAGGAACCGCGTTGACGGCGCTGAGCGGACGCGAACGTCTCGCGCTGCTGGCGATCTTCCTGCTGGCTCTGGGTTTGCGCGTCGTCTACACGCTGCAGTCGAGCGACAATCCCTACTTCCTCGCGCCGACGATGGATGCGCAGTACCACCTCGACTGGGCCGAGGCGCTGCTCGCCGGCGAGGATTTCGTCGACGGCGCGTACTTCCGCGCACCCGTCTATCCCTGGTTTCTGGCAGGCCTGCTGAAGCTGTGCGCGGGCGATCTGTTGTGGGTGCGACTGGTGCAGGATCTGATCGGCGCCGCGTCAGTACTGCTCCTGTTCTGCGTCACCCGCCGCGCCTTTGAGACCGCGGCTGGCTGGCTGGCGAGCCTGTTCGGGGCGAGCTACTGGATGTGGATCTACTTCGATGCCGAGCTGCTGCTGCCCGTGCTCGAGATCCCCACCAGCCTGCTGGTGATCCTCGCCTGCCTGCGGCTCGCGGAACGCTTCTGCGCCGCCCGCGCGCTGCAGCTGGGACTCGCCGTGGGTCTCGCCGCCATCGTGCGGCCCAATGTGCTGCTCTTCGCCCCGCTTCTGGGCCTGTGGATCCTCGGCTGGCGCCACGCGCCCTGGAAGGCCCGCTGCGCGGCGCTCGCGCTCGCCATCGCAGGCCTGTGCGCTCCGATCCTGCCGATCACGCTGCGCAACGGGCTGGTCGGCGGCGACTGGGCCCTGATCAGCACGCAGGGCGGCGTCAACTTGTGGATCGGCAACAATCCTCAGTCCAACGGCCAGACGGCGGTGGTGCCCGGCACGCGCGCGGATTGGTGGGGCGGCTACCACGATGCACGGGCTCAGGCGGAGATTCGCGAGGGCCGCGCCCTCAAGGGCTCGGAGATCTCGGAGCACTATGCGCGCCGCGTGCGCGAGTGGTGGCAGTCCGAACCGCTCGCCGCGCTGGAGCTTCTGTGGCGCAAGTTCCGGCTGCTGTGCGCCGGCGTCGAGCTGGGCAACAACCAGGACGAGGACTTCTTCGCGCTGCATTTCGGTCCCCTGCTGCGCTGGCTGCCGCTGGGCTGGTGGTTCGTGTTTCCGCTGGGCCTGCTGGGACTGTGGTGGAGCCGAGCTCGCTGGCTTGAGTTGTTCGCGCTGCACGGCTTCGTGATTGTCTACAGCGCGAGCATCGTGCTGTTCTTCGTCAACGCGCGTTTCCGTGCGCCGCTGTTCGCTCCGCTCCTCGCCTTGAGCGCCTATGCGCTGCTGGAGCTCTTCCGCGCAGGCCGTCGCCGGGACTGGCGCCGCGTGGGTGCGGGGATCTTCTGCGTCGGGCTCTGCTCGCTGCCGGTCCACTGGCTGCCCGCCGGGCTCAAGACCAACGATGCCCAAGGCTGGTGGATGCTCGGCAACGAGGCCCTGTCGCGCGGAGCCGCGGCCGCGGCGCTGGAGCTCTACGACCGCGCGCTGGCCGAGGGCCCCGCCGTGGCGCGCGTGCGGCTCGATCGCGGCTTGGCGCTCGATGCTCTCGGTCGCCAGCCCGAGGCGCGCCGCGAACTGGAAGCGGCGTTGGCGCTGCAGCCGGGCGATCCGGCGATGTTCCGCGAGCTGTTCGAGTTCCTGATGCGCGAGCGCCAGCTGGAATCCGCGCGCGAGCTCTCGGCGCGCTTTCTCGATCTCCACCCGCTGGACTTCTACGCGCACTACAACGCGGGCCGCGTGCGCTTCGAAGCCTTCCTGGCGCGCCGTCCCGCGGGTGATCCCACTCCCGCCGACCTCGCCGATCTCGGCGCGGCACAGGCAGCCTTCGCGCGCGCGCTCGAACTGCGGCCCCAAGCCCCGGAACGCTTCCGTGCGTGCCTGGGGCTCGCTCGCGTCGCCCAGACGCTCGGCGAGCGAGAGGCGGCGCTCTCGGCTTGGCGCGCCGCGCTCGACTGCGAGGTCGCCATCGACGAGTGGTACGCGAACGCGCTGCAGCGCCTGCTGCAGTTGACCGGCGAAGTGCACGGCGAAAGCGCACGGCAGGAGGTCGCGCGGATCTACGCGCCGCGGCTCAGCGAGGCCCAGCGCGCCGCGCTCGGGCTGTAACTCCAGGCAGCGCAGGCGGTCCTGAGCGCGAGCGGAGGCGGTCTTGGGCGAGTGCTCCGCGCGTCCTGAGCGCGAGCGCAGGCGGTCCTGGGCGCGAGCGGAGGTGGTCCTGAGCGCGAGCGGAGGTGGTCCTGCGCGAGTGCTCCGCCCGTCCCGAGCGTGATCCCATCTGGCTCCGGCTCCGCTCGACAAAAAAAGAAGCAGGGCACCGACGCGCGGTGCCCTGCTCTCATCGACCTGATGCAGGTCGTGTGCTCACCCTGCCCGGCTCACGCGGAGCCGAGCAGAGCGCGGTGAGTCCGGATCAGTTCCAGACGACCGAGCCAGCGTGCGACGCGTTGAACGTCGAGGTCGCCGGGCAGCCGCCGAGAACGATCGGGTCACGGTAGTAAGCCATGTAGTAGCGGGTCGAGCCGGCGGTGATGGTGTCACCGAGGGCCGCCGAGCGAGCCGACACCGAGAGATCCGCGCCAGCCGGAGCGGTGATGCCGCCCGTGCCGCCGGGGCTCTTGACGTACAGACGCTTCAGCGAGCCGCCGACGCAACGCACGCCCTGGCCGAAGTTCACGCCCGCGGCGATCGCGGTCGTGCCCTGCAGCACAATGGTGGTGCCGTTGTTGGTCTGGCTGTTGGTCGTGAAGACCAAGGTGTCGCCAGCGAGGCTGGCCGTACCCGTGGCGTTCAGCTGAGAACCGCCGGTCGCGAGGCTGTTGTCACAGCCGCGGGCCGGGCCAGCGGGCGGGTTGCCGCAGGGGCAAGCGATCACGCCACCCGTGCCGGCTTCACAGTAGACCGTCAGCGGGTTGACCGACGGCAGCGTCACGTTGCTGCTGTAGATCTGCATGTGGAAGCTGGCGATCGGGTTGCCACCGAAGAAGTAGCAGCCAGGAGCCACAGCGGGGTTGCCCTCGACACGGAACTGGTCAGTGGTGCCCATGCCCGTGCCCTGCTCGGGCGTGGCGCCCGGGAGCAGCGTGCCGCAGGCCAGCGCAATGCCGTCCTGGTTGGCGGGGTAGGTCGCCGAGGCGACGCCCGTGTCGAACACGGTGCCGTCCGAACCGGCGCACACCGAGTAGGTGCCGCCGACCAACGGTCCACCCGCGAGGATCGGACCGTCCGCCTGGGGCGCGGCGAGCGAGGGGGTCACCCACTGGATCGTCCAGCCGAAGGTGTCGGCACCCGTGGTGCCGTCGTAGGTGCCGTTGGCATCCGCGAGCATGTTGAAGTTCGCCGACGTGGCGCACAGGTCGAGGTCCACGACCCAGCAGTTCTGGCCGCCCGTGGCGGTGCCGCCCGGCAGGCCCGTGATGTTGAAGGCACCTTGAGCCGTGGCCGGAGCCACCGCGCAGGGGGTGTAGGCCTGGTAGAAGTTGACGTTGACGGACACCGTTCCGTTGCGGAACGAGCAGTAGCCGAGTTGGAAACCGTCCACCGAGTAGGTGTTTTGGGTACCGACTTCCGAGTCGTTGCCTCCGGGGACACCGATGGTGTTCGGAACGACGATGCTACCCGTGCTGGGCAGACGGCCCTCATCGAACCAGCGCTCGTTTTGCACCATGCCACCGTAGTAGCCGGTGTTGCAGGTGTTGTCGTAGATCGCGCCGACGCCCGCGACGTTCGCGGTCGGGCTCATTTGGCCGGCGCGCGTCCAGGTTCCGGTGCCGAGGTGGTAAACCCCGGCGTACTTGACCGGCGAAGTGATCGGCTGGAGCCGACCGCGCAGGTCGCCTTGAGCGAAGACACTCGTGCTAAGCAGCACGATGCCCGCCGTGTAGATCGAAGATCGAAGCATTACAGTCTCCTGAGTGGGTGACGAAAGTTGTGGAGAAAACCTAGCTAGGAAAACGCAGCCTTGCCCGGCTCCTCGTGCCATGCATTCCCTGTGGAATGGAACCACTCGCACGAAAGCCGACTTCAGGTTGCGTCCGCAACTCTCAAGACGCACGCGCCAAGGCGCGGGTTCCAGAAAGCTCCGGTACTAGGGAAACCTACCACGGGAAAACCAGCCGGGGGAGTGGCCAAGTCGGCGAAAAAGGGCCAGATCCGGCCCTTTCGGGTCCTTCACCGGCCTGGACGGGCGGGGCGAGCGCCCGGGCCAACCCCGATCCAGCACCTCGATCTGGTCCCCCCATGCCCCCTCCAGAATCCGTTTCCGGGCCACGAAGCTGCCGCCGCGCCCCACCAGGCCTCCCCGCGGCCAAGGCACCCAGTCGATCTCCCAGCCAGTCGATCTCCCAGCCGGCACCTGTGGAACGAACCCCGCCCGCTCGCAGGCGAGTGGAGCGAGCCGCCGGTGCTGCGCAGCGCTCAGGATCGGCCATTTTCCCCCACGCACGCCGGAGCGCCGCCGATCGAGTGCGCTAGGCTCTGCGCCGCGATGGTGCCGGGGTCTGCGTCCAAACTGCGCTGGTGGCTGCTCGTCGGGGGCAGCGCTGCGGCGCTCGTCGTGCTGGCGGCCGCCCGCATCTGCCACGGCGACTCTGGCCGCGTGGTCGAGCTTGGGCTCGCCTGGCGTGCGCTGGTGGCAGGCTCAGGCGATGCGCTGGTCGACACGATCGTGCCGCTGCGCGCGTGGCAGACGCTGGTCGCGATCGGCACCGGTGCCGCGCTGGGTCTGGCAGGTGCGCTGGTGCAGGGCCTGTTTCGAAACCCGCTCTCCTCGCCTTCGGTGCTGGGGATCAGCTCCGGCGCGAGCCTGGGAGCGGTGCTCGCGATCCTCGCGAGCGGCGCTGTCGCGCGCGAGAATTTCCTGCTGCCGGGCATGAGCTCCAGCGCACTCGTTCCGCTGGGAGCCCTGCTGGGCGCTTTCGGCGTCGGCGCACTCGTCTACCGTTTGGCGACCAGCGCGGGTCGGGTGAGCGTGCCGACCTTGCTGCTGATCGGGCTGGCGGTCAACACGGTGCTCGGCGGCATCCTGCAGTGGGTGCAGGCCGCCGTGCTCGACGACAACTATCTGTCGCGCAGCATTCTGGCCTGGGGCTTTGGCTCCCTCGACGACAAGGGGCCCGAACACGCGCTGCTCATCTGGAGCGCGCTGGGCCTCGCGCTGTGCTCGATTCCCTGGCTCGCCTACGAGCTCGATCTGATGCAAGCCGGTCTGGAGGACGCGCAGAGTCTGGGCGTCGACACCGGGCGCGTGCGCTGGGTGGCGCTGTTCGCCGCGACGCTGGCGGCATCCGCCGCCACCGCCGTCGCCGGTCAGATCGCCTTCGTGGGCCTGATCGTCCCGCACCTCGTGCGCCTGTCGATCGGCGCTTCGCACCGCCAGCTGCTGCCGGCCTCCGCGCTGCTCGGAGGACTGTTGCTGCTGCTGGTCGATCTGGTCTCCTCCACTTGGCTGCGCGACTACGATCTGCCGCCCGGCGTGCTGCTCGCGCTGATCGGCGGACCCTTCTTCCTCGTGCTGGTCTGGCAGCGACGCCGCGAACTCGCGCTGTGGTGAGCGGCTAGCGCTGCAGGCCGCGCGCACCGAGCAGCAGGTAGTCGGCACGGTGCCGCGGATCGAGCGAGTCAACGGTGGGCTCGAGCTCCGCGGCACCGGTCGGGCTGAAGCGCCGCAGAGCCTGATAGTGTTCCCGCACCCAAGGATCGCTCTGCAGGGCGCGCCAGCGATCGCGCTCCAAGCTGAGCAGCACGTATTCGGGCTCGGCCTCGCGGAGCATGTTGTTGAACTCCTGAAGCCGGCGCGCGGCGGGCCACAGCCAGCCCTCGCTGCTCAGCACCGTGCCCTGCCAGCCAAAACCCAGCGCGCCGACATCCGAAGCCAGCACGCGCGCGCGCGGCTCCAGCCGGCTGGTCGCCCGGGCCCACTCGATCAGGGGCTCGTGCACCCGAGCGTGCACCGTCGAACGCGTCCACACGGCGAGCGCCGCGAGACTGGCCAGGCCCAAGGCGAGGAGCCGCCATTGCTGGCGCTCCGCGATCGAGCGCCAGCCACCCAAGCCATGAGCCAACCACACGCACCAGGCTGCCCATGGCAGGCTGAAGTGCCAGCTGTACAAGGTGTGCGAGAAGATGGACTGCAGGACGATCCAGCCCAGACCCACCTGACTCCACGCCGAGAGCTCTCCGCCCGCGCGCCAGGCGAGCAAGAGCCCCCACAGCACCAGCGGCAGGAGCGGCAACAAGAGCACGTGCGGCACGAAGCAGCGTTTCCAGACCTCGAACACGTGCGCCGGCTGCAGCGCGAACTCCATCGGCGGAGGACTGCCCAGCGACAGACAGGCGGCGGCGCCCAGGCCCAGCACGACCGCCCAGCCGAGGAAAAAGCGCCGGGAACGTCCGACGGCGCCCAGCAGCAGCAACTCCGGGCGCACCCAGACCGCGAGTCCCGACCAGACCCCGCCGAGGAGCGTGCGACGGCTCGTCACGGCCTGCAGGGCCAGGGCCAGCGCCAGACTGGCCTCGCTGCCGCCGATGCCATTGCGCGCGAGCTGGGGCAGGCAGATCCAGGCGGCCTGCGCCCAAAACGCAGCCTGCGGATGCCTCGCGAGCATCCGCCCGAGCGCCCACAGCACCCACAGCTCGCAGCCGATTTGCAGCGCCACGAGCCCCGCGCGCGGGTCGAAGCCGCAGGACAGCACGCCCGCCACCAATACGCTCCACAGCGGCGCGAGGCTCGACCACATGGGCTCCCACGGCTCGCCCGGATTGAAGGCGAGCCCCTGGCCATCGAGCATTTGGCCAGCGACGCGCAGGTGCAACCAGCCCTGCTCGTGCAGCGGGCGCGCGAGTAGCACGAGCAAGCGCGAGGCGCAGAGCGCCAGACACAGGAGCAGCGTGCGACGAGAGGCGGTCACCCCCGAAAGAATCGGTCCCGCGCCGGCGCGAAGCAAGCTGCGGGACCGCTGGAAACAAGGAAATCGGCGGACGGCTAGCCGAAGTTCTTCGCTGCGAAAGCCCAGTTGACGAGGTTCCACCACGAAGCCACGTAGGCGGCGCGATCGTTGCGCTTGTCGACGTAGTAGGCGTGCTCCCAGACGTCGCAGACCAAAATCGGCTGGAGCGCCGGGTTGGTCAGCGGGGTCTCCGCGTTTGCGGTCTTCTCCACGGCCAGCGATCCGTCGGACTTCTTCACCAGCCAGGCCCAGCCCGAGCCGAACTGGCCCATCGCCGCCTCCGTGAACGTCTTCTGGAAGTTCTCGAAGCTCCCAAAGCTCTTCTCGATCGCCGCGAGCAGCGCGCCCGTCGGTCGGCCGCCGCCGTTGGGCGTCATCGAGTGCCAGTAGAAGGTGTGGTTCCAGACCTGCGCGGCGTTGTTGAACACCGGACCGCTCTTGGAGTCCTTGATGATCTCCTCCAGCGACATCGATTCGTGCTTGGTGCCCGGAATCAGCTTGTTGAGGTTATTGACGTAGGCGTTGTGGTGCTTGCCGTGGTGGTAGTCCAGCGTCTCGGAAGAGATGTGGGGAGCGAGCGCGGTTTTGGGGTACGGCAGTTCAGGCAGCGTGAAGGGCATGGATGGTGTTTCTCCTCGTTTGTTGGGTCCAACAGGATGCGAAGCGCGGCCTACAGGCGCAAGAAGCTGCGGCCGTGTTCGGCCCACGGGGTGCCCGGTGCGCCGAGAAGAATTCCCGCCAGCGCCAGTCCGAACCACAGCAGCGTGCGCCGATGGAAGCTCGCGTCGTTGCCAGCGCGACTCGCGAGCACCTTGCCGACGTGCACGAAAACGATGCTGAGCAGCATCAGCGTGCCGTGCTCGACGGCCCAGAAGCGCAGTTCCTTGTCCTTCATCGCGGCACCCATGTTCTTCATGGCGGATGCCGTCTGCGGGCTCCACACGAAGTACAGCAGCAGCCCGATCGTCAGCTGCAGATCAGCGGCGATCATCGCGATGCGCTGCAGCAGCCCGGCCGCCAATGGCCGCGGAGCTCCGCCGAGGAAGCCGCGCAAGGCCGACAGGACGATCCAGACGAGCAGGGCCAGCAGCGCCAAGCGGAGGACGGAGTGCACGGTGAGGGCGAGTTCGTACATGGCGGGCAGCATGGCCTGTCCCCCCCCGTGCTGTCCAGCGGCGCCGCCAGAGGAAGTCCCTCAGCCCAGTTCCAGCAGCACCGAGAGCCTCAGGAAGTCGACATCCTGCACCCGCACGTCGATCGGGTAGCCCTCCGTGAACGACAATTGCCGCCGTCCGGCCCGGATCTTGAGGGTCGGCCCGCTGACCTCCGACTTGTCGCCGATGGCGCGCGCCGGCAGGAAGCCCGTGACGTTGAACTCGCAGATGCGCACCTCCATGCCGGCCGGGAAGACCCGCACGACCACCGCCTCGTGCTTTTCGCCAATGTGCGGGTGCATCAGCTGGCAGACCTTGAGATCGAACATCGAGATCTCCGCCATCTGCGCGACATCGGCCTGCATCGAGCAGTGCGCCGCCACATCGACCAGGTCGTCGACGAGCTCCTCGGTCTTGAGCTCGCGCTCGGCCTCCTCCTTGCGGCTCTCGATGGCCCACAGCCAGCGATGCACCATCAGGTCCGGATAGCGCCGGATCGGCGAGGTGAAGTGCAGATAGGCCTTGCGCGCCAGCCCGAAGTGCGTGGCGACGTCCTCGTGGTCCTTGACCTCGTACACGGCGCGCTCGACCAGGCCCATGATGCGCATGATCAGCGCCTCGGCGTTGGGCTTCTTGCGAGCGGCCGTGATCAGTCGCGCGATATCGCGTCCGGTGAGCCGGTCCTTGGTGGGCACGCGCAGGCCGTGCTCCTCGAGCGCCGCCGCCACCTTCTCGATCTCCTCCGGGTCCTTCTCGGGGTGCACGCGGTAGATCGCGGGCAGCCCGCGCTCGCGGAACAGATCTCCCACGGCCTGGTTGGCGGCGAGCGCCGTCTCCTCGATCAGCGTCATCGAGAAGTAGCGCGGCGCCTCGTAGACCGCGACGGGCTCGTGGCGCTCATCGAAGCGGATCTTCTTTTCGCCCGTGTTGATGCGCATGGAGCCCTTGGCATCGCGCAGGGCCTGCTGCTTCACGGTCCACTTCTGAAACAGCCGCAGCGAAGGCTCCAGGAAAGCCAGCGCGGCCTTTGCCGGCGTGTCGGCGCCATCGAGCAGCTCCTGCACCTCGCGGTAGGTGTTGCGCCGCACGCTCATGATCACGCTCTTCGAGACACGCGCGGATTTCCGAGCGCCCTTGGCATCGAAGACCATGTGCACCGAGTAGGCCAGACGCGGCCTGCCGCCCACCAGCGAGCACAGGTGGTTCGAGAGCTTCTCGGGCAACATCGGGATGACCTGATCCGCGAGGTAGACGCTGGTGCCTCGGGCCAGCGCCTCCGCATCGAGCGCGGTGCCGGGACGAACGTAGTGCGCCACATCGGCGATGTGGACGCCGACTTCGACCTCGCCGTTGCCCAGATCGACGATCGAGATCGCGTCGTCGTAGTCTTTCGCGTCCTCGCCATCGATGGTGTAGATCAGCTTCCCGCGCAGATCCTCGCGGCCGATGAAGTCCTCCGGCTGGGGATCGGAAGGCAGCGCTTCGACCTCCGCGAGCACATCGGCGGGAAACAGCGTGCGCAGCCGGAACGAACTCAGCAGGTTCAGCTCCTCGCTGCCCTCGTCGCGATACACGGCCGGACCGTGCTCCATGGGGCCGAAGGCATCGGGACGCCGCGCGATGCGTTCGCGCGAGGTCTCCTCCAGCGCGCGATCGCCGTACTGTTCGACGAATTCCTCGACACTCTTTTCTCCGTCATCCTCGGGCTTCGGCGGCGTAGCCGACGGGGCAGGCTGCTCACCCGCCGGGCTCCCGCCCCGGGCCTTCAGCAGGTCCTTGAAGCTCCTGAACTTCGACGGGTCGCCCTGAGCCATGCGCGTCTCAAGCTAGCACATCGACCGGAAGCGACTAGAGCACCACGAAATTCACCAGTTTCCCCGGCACCACGACCGTCTTGACGATCTGCTTGTCGGCGAGTTGCGTCGCCACCGCGGCGCGCGCGGCGGCTTCGAGCTCGGCTCGAGTGATGGCTTTGGGCACCTTGATCTTCCCGCGCAGCTTGCCGAGCACCTGGATCGGGACTTCGATCTCGTCCTCCTCCAGATAGCGAGCTTCGGCGCGCGGCCAGGCGCTGACCGTGACGCTTCCGGCGCCGCCCATGCGCTGCCACAACTCCTCCGCGATGTGCGGAGCGAAGGGCGCCATGCAGGCGAGCATGCGCAGGCCCTGAGAGCGGCTCATCGAGGCCTGCAGCGGCTGCGCCTCGTTGACGAAGGTCATGAAGCCGGCGATCGCCGTGTTGAAGTTGAAGTGCCGGAAGCTGTCCTCCGCCTTCTGCAGCATGCGCGCCAGCGCGCGTTCGATCGCCAGAGCGTCGCCCTCGAGAGCCGGCTCGCTCGCGCCCGGCGCGAACTGCGGGCGGATCGGCGCGTCCGATTCCGGATCGACGAACAGTCGCCAGACGCGCTCGAGGAAGCGCCGGCAGCCGGGGATGTCGCGCGTGTTCCAGGGCTTGGACTCCTCCAAGGGGCCCATGAACATCTCGTAGAGGCGGAACGCGTCGCAGCCGTACTCGGCGATGATGTCGTCGGGATTGACGGCATTCTTCAGGCTTTTCGCCATCTTGGTGACGATCTGCTTGAGCGGCTCCCGGCTCTGCTTGCGTACCGGCTTGTCCCCGCTCCACTCGATCTCGTCGCTGGCGATGAGGCGCTGCGAGGCATCCTCGTAGGCAAAGGCCGTCACCATGCCTTGATTGAAGAGCTTCTGAAACGGTTCCTTGGTGTGCACCAGCCCGGCATCGAAGAAGACCTTGTGCCAAAAGCGCGCGTAGAGCAAGTGCATCACGGCATGCGCCGCCCCGCCGACGTACAAATCGACCGGGCCCCAGTACCGCTCCGCCGCCTTGGAGAACGGTTCGTTCGCGTTGTGCGGATCCATGAAGCGCAGCCAGTACCAGCACGAGCCGGCCCAGCCGGGCATCGTGTCGGTGTCGCGCCAGGCCTTGGCGCCCGTCACCGGATGACGCGTCTCGACCCATGAGCGCGCGCGCGCCAGCGGCGCCGAACCATCGCTCGCGGGCTTGAAGTCCTCCATCACCGGCAGTTCCACCGGCAGAAACTCATCGGGCACCCTCACGGTGCTGCCATCCTCCAGGTGCAGCAGCGGGAAAGGCTCGCCCCAGTAGCGCTGTCGCGAGAACAGCCAGTCGCGCAGCTTGTACGTGACCCGACCCTCGCCCGCACCGCGCGCGAGCAGCAGTTCGATCGCGCGCAGCTTGGCCGCCGGCGTCGCCAGCCCATCGAGCGGGCCGGAGTTCACCGCGGTGCCATCATCACTGAAGCACACGCCCTCGGCGAGGCCCTTGACGCCCTGCGGGGGGCGCACGACCTCGCGGATCGCAAGCCCGTACTGCCGTGCGAACTCAAAATCGCGCTCGTCATGTCCGGGCACCGCCATGATGGCACCCGTACCGTAGCCGTAGAGCACGTAGTCGGCGATCCAGACCGGGATGCGCGCCGCCGGATCGTTCGCCTCCAGCAGCGGATTCAGCGCGTAGGCCCCGGTGAAGACGCCGCTCTTGTGCTTGGAAAGCTCGGTGCGCTCGAGTTCGCTCTTGGAGCGCGCGGCCGCCGCGTAGCTCTCGACCGCGGCGCGCTGCGCTGCGCTCGTGATCTGCGCCACCAGCGGATGCTCGGGCGCCAGCACCATGAAGGTCGCGCCGAATAGCGTGTCGGGGCGCGTCGTGTAGACCTCGACCGCGCCGCTCTTTTCGAGCGCGAAGCGCACGCAAGCGCCTTCGCTGCGGCCGATCCACTCGCGCTGCTGGATCTTGATCGACTCGGGCCAGTCGAGTTCCTCAAGATCGGCGAGCAGCCGCTCGGCGTAGGCGGTGATCTTCAGCATCCACTGCTTCAGCGGGCGGCGCACGCAGGGATGGTTGCCGCGCTCGGAGCGTCCGTGGATGACCTCCTCGTTGGCGAGCACGGTCTTGAGCTCCTCGCACCACCACACGGGCACTTCCGTGCGATAGGCGAGCCCGCGCTCGAACAGACGGTTGAACAGCCATTGGGTCCAGCGGTAGTACTCGACCTGGCTCGTGTCGATCTCGCGCGACCAGTCGTAGGAAAGTCCGATCGCCTTCAGCTGGCGGCGGAAGTTGGCCGTGTTCTCGTCGGTGGTGGCGCGCGGGTGCTTGCCGGTCTGGATGGCGTACTGCTCGGCGGGCAGGCCAAAGGCGTCCCAGCCCATCGGGTGCAGCACGGCACAGCCCTCCATGCGCTTCTTGCGAGCGACGATGTCCGTGCCCACATATCCCAGCGCGTGGCCCACGTGCAGCCCCGAACCCGAGGGGTAAGGGAACATGTCGAGCACGTAGTACTTGGGCCGGGCGGGGTCGAAGCCGGGCTCACCCGGCCCCGCGGCGCGGTAGAGCGACTCGCGCTCCCAGTGGGCTTGCCAGCGGCTTTCGAAGTCTTGAGGGCGGTAGGGCTGCATCGTGACCCCGTCACTGTGCCAAAGCACTCCCGCAAGATCGAGGGAGAGGATCGTTGACTCGGGGCCATTCGTGGGGCATCCTTTTCGACCCTTGGGCTCCGGCAACGGACGCCTGAGGACCCTGCCTCGGGCCCCCGCTCGAGGGATCACGGGGCGACAAAGGGGGATTAGCTCAGTTGGTAGAGCGCAACAATGGCATTGTTGAGGCCAGGGGTTCGAATCCCCTATCCTCCACCAGACACGACCCGCGGCGGACTCGCTGCGGGTCGCTTCTTTTTGGCTCCCTGCCGCCCGCCCGGGCCCGCTATCCTCGCCGCCCGCATGACCGACCTCGCCCAACCGGACCGGATCACCAAGCTCGAGCAACTGCGCGCCCAAGGCATCGATCCCTTTCCTCCGCGCGGCGTGAAAGCCACGCCGATCGCCAGCGTCCTCGCAGGTCTGGGCACTGCCGAACAGCCTGGTCCGCTCTCGGGCACGACGGCGACGCTGGCCGGGCGCATGCTGCAGCTGCGCGACTTCGGCAAGCTGATCTTCCTGCCCTTGCTGGACCGCACGGGCCGGCTGCAGGTGGGCCTGCAGCGCGCCAAGCTCGAGAGCTGGTGGCCGCAGCGCAAGCTCCTCGATGGCGGCGATCTGATCGCCGTCACCGGCGAGCTCGGCCACACGCAAAAAGGTGAGCCCACGCTGTGGGCGAGCGAGGTCCAGCTGCTCGCGAAAGCCGTCGCGGCTCCGCCGGAGAAGTGGCACGGTCTCGCCGACAAGGAGCTGCGCTACCGCCGACGCTATGTGGACCTGTGGGCCTCGGAGGGTGTCCGCGAAGTCTTCGAGAAGCGCTCGAAGACGCTCTCGGTGATCCGCCGCTATCTGGATTCGGAGGGCTATCTCGAGGTCGAGACGCCGACGCTGCACCCCATCGCGGGCGGCGCCGCCGCACGCCCGTTCGTCACGCACCACAACGCGCTGTCGATGGATCTCTACCTGCGCATCGCGCCGGAGCTGTATCTCAAGCGCCTGATCGTCGGTGGACTCGAGCGCGTCTTCGAAGTCAGCCGCAACTTCCGCAATGAGGGCCTCTCGCCTCGGCACAACCCCGAGTTCACGATGCTCGAGCTGTACGAGGCACAGGCCGACTACCGCCGCATGATGCAGATCGTCGAGACGATGTTCGAGCTGTCTGCGCTCGCGGCCAACGGCACCACGCAGATCCGCTTCCGCGGCAAGCCCTACGACCTCAAGGCGCCTTTCCCGCGCCGAAGCTACGCGGAATTGTTCGAACAAGGCAACGGCCGCGAGATGTTCGCGGCCGCGGCGGACGACGCCTGGCTGTTCGCCAAGGCGCGCGAGCGCGGCATCGATTGCCCCAAGGACGCGAGCGGCGCTCCGCGGATCGCTGGCGAGGCCGCGCGCTGGAAGCTCGTCGACCAGCTCTTCGAGGCCGGACTCAACGAAGAGCTCGAGGGACCGATGTTCGTGGTCGACTATCCGGTGGCGATCAGCCCGCTCGCCAAGAAGAAGCCGGAAGACGCGCGCCTCACCGAGCGCTTCGAGGTCTTCGTGGCGAGCATGGAGATCGGCAACGCCTTCAGCGAGCTCAACGATCCCTTCGAGCAGGCCCGGCGCTTCGAGGAGCAGGTCGCTTCGAAGGATCCCGAGGCGCCCGGCGAGGTCGACTGGGACTACGTGCAGGCGCTGGAGTACGGCATGCCGCCCGCCGCCGGCTTGGGTGTCGGCATCGACCGGCTCGTGATGCTGCTGACCGGCGCGGAAACCATCCGCGATGTGCTGCTGTTCCCCGCCATGAAGCCGCTCCATTCCGCGGAAGCTCCAGGGTCCGAGCAGGCGCCGTCCGCCACCTGAGCCGATGTACAAGAGCTTTCTCTCCTGGCGCTACCTCATCCGCCGCCCGGTCAACCTGATCGGCATCGGCGGCATCCTGGTGGGCGTCGGAGCCCTGATCCTGATCCTCTCGATCATGACGGGCTTTCTCGAGACCACGCGCAAGACCGTGCGCGGCAACCTCGCGGACCTGATCATCGAGCCCGCCGACCGGCCGCTGCGCAGCGGAGCCGAACTGCCGCGCAGCCCGGACAAGCTGCTCGAGGCCGTCCGCGCCGATCCGCGCGTTGCCGGCGCCTGCGCGCAGCTGACCTGGTTTGGAATCCTCGCGCCGATGGGCGAAGAGGCGCGCTTCAGCCAGATCAAGCTCTTCGATCCGCAGAACGCGGGCCGCGCGGGCGTGCAGCTCGTCGGCATCGACGCACAGGATGAGTTCCAGGTCTCCAGCCTGCGCGAGGCGCTGGTGCGCGAGCCGCGCCGCGAGCGCGTGGCCGATCCCGACGATCCCTTCGCTCCCCCGCCGGGTTACGAGCCGGATGGAAGACCGCTGGCTTCCGTGATCGTCGGCGAGGCGCTCGCCCGCGCCTTCGACCTCAGCCGCGGCTCCGAACTGATGGTGCTCACGGGCGTGCCCAGCGGCAGCGAGGATTTCAAGCCCTCCAACCGCCGCTTCATCGTCGCGGGCACCTTCCGCACGCAGGACAATGAAACGGATCTCTCGCGGCTGTACATCGACCGGCGCGAGCTGATCGATCTGCTCGGCGCGCCGCGCGAGTTCAGTCAGGTGCTGCTGAAGCTGAAGAACTACGAGCAGGATGGCGCGCAGGCCGCGGAAGAGCTGCACAAGCGCCTCATCAAGCAGGGTCTCTTGGCCGGCTACACGGGCGAGGTGCGCACTTGGGAGGAATTCCGCGGGGTACTGCTGGCCGCCATCGAGAACGAGAAGGTGCTGATGGCGATCATGCTCTCGCTGGTACTGCTGGTCGCCGGCTTCACGATCTACGCGATCCTCTCGATGATGGTCACCGAGAAGCGGCGCGACATCGGCATCCTCTGCGCGCTGGGTGCGGACCCCAGAGGCATCCAGGGCCTGTTCCTGATGATCGGCATCTGGGACGCGATCCTCGGCACGATCATCGGAGCGACGGCCGGCATCCTCGGCGCGATCTACATCGACAGCATCGAGCGCGGGCTTTCCAAGCTGATCGGCGTCCAGATCTTCAACCGCGACGTGTACCTCTTCGACCATATTCCCAGCGTGGTCGAACCCTGGAGCGTCGTCTGGATCGTCTCCGGCGCCTTCGCCTGCACTCTATTGTTCGCTTTCTGGCCCGCTTGGCGCGCCTCACGCCTCAACCCGATCGACGCGCTGAGGTACGAATGAAGACGCCCGTACTCGCGGCCCGCGGCATCCACAAGAGCTTCCAGATCGGGGTCGGACGACACACGCGCCGCATCGACGTGCTCCACGGGGTCGATCTCACGATCCACGACGGCGAACTGGTCGGACTGATGGGCGCCTCGGGAGCGGGCAAGTCGACCTTGCTGCACATCCTGGCGCTGCTCGAAGCCCCCAGCGCCGGCGAGGTCCTGATCGGCGAAACGAGCGGCTGGCAGCTCTCGATCAGCGAGCGCGCGCGACTGCGCAACACCAAGCTGGGCTTCGTGTTCCAGTTTTATCACCTATTGCCCGAACTCGATGCGGTGGAGAATGTGCTCCTGCCCGCGATGATCCAGAAAAGCGCCTTGGAGTTCCGCGGCGCGCGGGCGGAACTGCGCGAGCGCGCGGAGAGCCTGCTCAAGGGCTTCGGGCTCGCCGAGCGGCTCAAGCACCGGCCGGCCCAGCTTTCAGGGGGCGAAAAGCAACGCGTCGCGATCGCGCGCGCCTTGTTCCTTGATCCGCCGCTTTTGATCGCGGATGAGCCCACGGGCAACCTCGACAGCGCAACGGGCGAAAAGGTGCTGGAACTGCTGCTGAGCGAGCAGAAGAAGCGCTCGCTCTCGATGCTGCTCGTGACGCACGATGAGCGGATTGCGCGGCACTGCGGCCGCGTGGTGCGCATGGCGGACGGTCGGACGATCTAGGTCCTCAGGGCACGCAGCCTCACAGGACGGAGCCTTCGCCCGGACCCAGCCTACGGTTCTCATGGAGTTCCGCCTCCGCGTCGAAGCTACCCTTCCACCCGAGGCGATCGCGCAGCCGCCGATAGGGATCCAAACCGGGTTGCACCAGCAGCGGATAGGGCTCGGGATGGCGCGACAGTTCCACCGTCGCCCCCTCGGACAGCGGCAGGAAGCCCTGACCGTCGACCACCATCGTCGTGATCCCGCTCGCGCGCGAAACCACCAGTTCCAGCCGCGCTTGCGACTCGAGCACAATCGGACGGTGCGAGAGGCTGTGCGGACAGATCGGCGTCACGACCAGTCCGTCCATCTGCGGCGCGAGCACGGGCCCGCCCGCGGCGAGCGAGTAGGCCGTCGAGCCTGAGGGCGTCGCGATGATCAGGCCGTCGGCGCGGTAGTCGGTGACCCAGTGCCCATCGGCCGACAAACGCAACTCGAGCATGCCCTGGAAGGCGCCGCGCGTGAAGACCACGTCGTTGAGCGCGATCCACTCCGCCCCGCCGCGCACGCGCGCGGACAGGCGCAGGCGCGGCTCGAGCACGCCGCGGCCGGCGAAGATGCCCGCCAGCACCTCCTCCCATTGAGCCGCTTCGACGCTGGTGAGAAATCCGACCCGACCGAAATTGATGCCGAGCACAGGCACCACCCGGGCGCTGAACGCGCGCACCGCGCCGAGCAGCGTTCCATCGCCGCCGAGCACGACCACCAGCTCAGGCCGCGGTTCGATCCAGCGGGCCGCATCCTCGCCCTCCAATGCGCGCGCTTCGCTGCACACGCGCACCTCACGAGCGTGCGCCTCAAGCCAGCGGGTCAGGAGAGGCAGCAGTTCCTGCACCTCGCGCTTGGAGCCGTCCGCGAGCACCAGCACGCGCGAGCGCGGAGCCTCGAGCGAGCGCGTCATGGCTCGACCCGGGTAGGCTGCAGGAGCGAGCGGATCGTGCTCTCGACGCCGGCGGCGTCGAGTCCCAGTTCCGCCAGCTGTTCTTCCCGCGTGGTCTTGTGGTCGATGAAGCGATCGGGAATCGCGAGCACCTTGACGCGCGCGAGCGCACCGGGAATTCCCTGCAGGGCTTCCAGAACGGCGGAGCCGAAGCCGCCCATGCGCTGGTGTTCCTCCAGCGTCACGATCCAGCGGTAGCGCAGCGCATGGCGCGCGAGCAGTTCGCCATCGAGCGGCTTGGCGAAGCGCGCGTCGACGAGGCCGACCCGGATGCCGGCCTGCGCCAGGCGTTCCTGCGCTTCGAGCGCCTGATGGACCAGCGCGCCGTAGGCCCAGATCACGAGGTCCTCGCCTTCGCTCAAGCTTTCGGCGCGACCGACTTCCATCGCGGCCCGCTCGCTGCGGTGGATGCGCTCCTGAGCCGGCGCGTTGTCGCGCGGGAAGCGCAGCGCGAAGGGACTGTCCTGGCGCAGGCTGAGATCGAGCATCCGCTCCATGTCGGAGGCATCCCGCGGCGCGGCGAGCACGAAGCCCGGCAAGGTCCGCAGGAAGGCGATGTCGAAGACACCGTTGTGGGTGGGGCCATCGGCGCCGACCAGACCCGCGCGGTCCAACGCGAGCACAACAGGGAGATTCTGGAGCGCGATCTCCTGGAAGACCTGGTCGTAGCCGCGCTGCAGGAAGGTCGAGTAGATCGCGGCCACTGGCCGCAAGCCGCCCTTCGCCATGCCCGCGGCCATGGCGAGCGCATGCTGCTCGGTGATGCCGGTGTCATGGAAGCGCGCCGGCAGTCGCTCCGCGAAGGCATCGAGTCCGGTGCCGCTGGGCATCGCTGCCGTGATCGCCTGCACGCGCAGATCGCGCTCCGCAAGGCGCACCAGGCTGTCGGAGAAGCACTTCGTGTAGGCCGGGCCGGACTTCGCCTTGGCCGGAGCGTCCTTGGGCGGGACCTTGAACGCAGGCGGGGGGGGCTCGGCGGCCTTGACGCCGTGGACGCGCTCGGGATGCGTGGGCGCCTTGGGATGGCCCTTGCCCTTTTCCGTGAGGATGTGCAGCAGCACGACGCCGTCGAGTTCGCGCGCCCGCTCGATCTGCTCGAGCAAGAGCTGCGTGTCATGGCCGTCGATCGGGCCCACGTAAGTGACGCCCAGCTCTTCGAACACATGCCCGGGCACGACCGCATGGCGCATCACTTCGCCGAGCTGATCCAGCGTGCGATCGACCTTGCGGCCGATCACCGGAATCGCCGCGATCAGCCCGCTGACTTCCTGCTGTGCGCGCTGCATCAGGCGGTTGGAGCGGATCTTGGAGAGGTAGCGCGCCAGCGCGCCGACTGACTTCGAGATCGACCACTCGTTGTCGTTGAGGATCACCAGCATGCGCGCGCCGCTGGCTGCCGCGTGGTTGAGTCCTTCGAAGGCGACACCCGCTCCGAGGGATGCATCGCCGACCAGCGCCACCACGCGCGGCGGCGGCTTCTCGTGGGCGCCGGCCAGCGCGAGCCCCGTGGCGAGGCTGATCGCGGTGCCCGCGTGCCCGGTGTGGAACAGATCGTAGGGCGACTCGTGCGGGTTGGTGAAGCCGCAGATGCCGCCCGTCTGGCGCAGGCCCGGAAAATCCTTGCGGCGGCCGGTCAGGAGCTTGTGCGGATAGCACTGATGGCTGACGTCGAAGACCAGGCGGTCGCGCCGGAAGTCATACAGGTAGTGCAGCGCCAACGTGACCTCGACCGTGCCGAGGTTGGAGCCCAGATGGCCTCCGGTGCGCTGCACGCTTTCGAGCAGGAAGGCGCGCATCTCCTCCGCCACGCGCGGCAGGGCCGCGCGCGGCAGACGGCGCAACTGCTCCGGCGACTCGATCGTGTCGAACAGGTTGGGGCTGTGGCTCATCCCGCGCTCCTTCATCCTAGCGCAGCCCTAGGCCCGGCGCGCCAGCAGGTGCTCGGCCAGCGCCCCGAAAAGGCCTTGAGACCCTCCCGGCAGCGCACGCGCCGCCTCGCGGGCCCGCTCCGCCAGAATCATCGCCTCCGCCTGCGCCCCCGCCAGCCCCAGCACGGCGACCAGCGTGGGCTTGCCGGCCTGCTGATCCTTCCCGGCCGTCTTGCCCAGCGCCGCCGTCGGCTCCGTGACATCGAGGATGTCATCGGTGGCCTGGAAGGCTTCGCCCAGACACAGGCCGAAGCGGCGCGCCGCCTCGGTCCCCTCGGGCGCGGCCTCGGCGGCGATCGCGCCCAACTCGCAGGCCGCGCCGATCAGGGCGGCCGTCTTGGCTCGATGGATCGCGCGCACGTGCTCCCGCGTCAGTTGCTCACGCGTGGTGTAGAGATCCAGCACCTGTCCGCCGACCATGCCCGACGCTCCCGCGCCGCGCGCCAGAGCGGCCACCAGCGCGGCGGCCTGCGCTTCGCGAACGAGCAGCGCAAAGGCTTCGGTCAGGAGCGCGTCGCCCACGAGCACGGCCAGAGCTTCGCCGTAGACCTTGTGGCAAGTTGGCCGGCCGCGGCGCAGATCATCGTCGTCCATGCAGGGCAGATCGTCGTGCACCAGCGAGTAGGCGTGCACCATCTCGACGGCGGCGGCGGGCGCCTCGGCCGAGCGCGGGTGGCCGCCGAAGGCCTCGCAGACCAGCCGCACGAGGATCGGCCGCAGGCGCTTGCCCGGACCGAACAGGCTGTAGCGCAGCGCCTCGGCGAGCAGCGGCGGAACATGTTCGGTGGCGAGCTGCCGCTCCAGCGTCTCGTCCGCCCAGCGGCGCCCGAGTTCGAGTTGCCGCAGCAGTTCAGCGTGCATCCGGGTCGTTGGGGTAGGGCTTGAGCGCGCCCGCAGCCTCGGCGCTGAGCTCTTCCACCCGCTTTTGGTAGCGACCGAGCACACCCCGGCAGTCCGAGAGCAGGCGCACGCCCTCCTGGTAGCGCTCCAGCGAAGCCTCGAGGCTCAGGCCCCCGCTCTCCAACTCCCCCACGATCGCCTCCAGTCGGGCCAGGCGGGCGTCGAAGCTCGGTTCTTCGGCGGGTTCAGGACTTGCATTTTGGCGTGCGGCAGGGACCATCGCGGAACGCTAGTCTAGCGCGCGTGGACACGCGGAGTCTCTCCCTCGCCGGCCTTTTCCTGCTCGTCCCGGCCTGTGGCGGCGAGCCCGCTGCGCCGCGCACCGGCGCGCAGCTGTACGTGGAGCAGAACTGCGTGCAGTGCCACGGCCGAAACGGCGAGGGCACGCAGCTCGGCCCGTCGTTGACCGACAAGCGGGCGCACTGGAATCGCGAGCAGTTGGCGGCCTTTCTCGCCGATCCACAGGCCTACGCGGCGCGCGACCCGCGCCTCAGCGAGCAGGGCCAGAAGTACCTGATGCCGATGGTCAAGTTCCTGACGCTGTCGAAGGAAGAGCGGCTCACGATCGCCGACTACGTGCTGGCGCTGCCCTGAGGGCGCAGCGCGCGCACCACCGGGTAGGCCCCGGCCACCCCGCCCGCGCAATCGTACGAGAGGTGCGCGCCGTAAACCGGCCCCAGCACCGAGGGACGCATCACGTCCAGCACCGTGCCGCTGGCTGCGATCCGGCCGGCGTGCATCAGCACGACCTGCGTGCTGTACTGCGCGGCCAGATTGAGATCGTGCGTGGCGGCGACTACCAAGCGACCCAGCCGGCGCTGCGCTTCGAGCAGTTCCAGAACCTGCACCTGATGCTCCGGATCGAGCGCATTGGTGGGCTCGTCGAACAGCAGCACGGCCGCCTCCTGAGCCAGGGCGCGCGCGATCAGCACCCGCTGGCGCTGCCCGCCGGAAAGCTCCGCCATCGAACGCTGCTCCAACCCGATCAGATCGCATTCGACGAGGGCGCGGCGCACCGCTTCGAGATCGCGCGCCGCGACGCGGTTCCACTGCTCCAGATGCGCGTAGCGCCCTGACAGCACGAAATCCTGCACGCGCACCTCAGGCAGCCTCGGAAGGTACTGCGGCAGCAGCGCGATGGCGCGCGCGCAGCGCTTGGGCGCATGCGTTGGCAGCGGCGCGCCGTCGAGCAGCACGCGTCCGGCCTGCGGCTCCAGCAGACCGGCGAGCAGGCGCAGGAGCGTGCTCTTGCCGCTGCCGTTGGGCCCGATCAGGGAGATCAGTCCGGGCGCGCGCCACTCCAGCTGCACGCCGTCGACAGCCAGCACCTCGCCGGCCCACGCGAAGCGCAGCGCTTGCGCCTCGAGCTTCAATCGAGCCACTCGAAGCGGATCGGCATCGACACCTCGTGCCCCAGCGTGGCGTGCACGGGACAGGCGAGGGCGGCCCTCGAGAGCGTCTCCCGCGCGCGCTCCTCGTGCACCCCGCGCATGCGCAGGACCACGCTCAACGCACCGATGCGGCGGACGGGCTCGGCGACCATCCGCTTTTCCACCACGGCCTGGGAGCCTTCGATCTTCCAGCCGTGGCGCTCGGCCACGATGCCCATGATCGTCAGCATGCAGGATCCCAGAGCCGTCGCGACGAGGTCCGTCGGCGAGAAGCCCTCCCCGCGGCCGTGATTGTCCAGCGGAGCGTCCGTGAACAGGCTGGAACCCGAAGGCATGTGCCGTGCCCGCGTGCGCAGGCCGCCCTCGTACTCGATGCGGATTTCGACCATGCCGCCACGATAGCAGTTCAGGGCCAGAATTCGACCCGACCGTCGATCAGCGTGCCGCGGATCGCGACGGAGCCGAGCCGATTGGGCTCGATGCGCGTGGGATCCTCGGACAGGGCGCTGAGATCGAGCCTGCGGCCCATCTCGAGGCTGCCGCGGCGGGCACCCTGCCCGCAGATCTGGCTCGGCGTGCGGGTCATCGCCGCCAACGCCAGCGATCCGGGCAGGCCCAGCCCGCGCGGAGCGGGACTGCGGGCGCCGAACAGCGTGCGGCGCGGATCTGCCCAGAGCGGGTCGGTGGCTCCGCTGCTGAGGCTCAGGAACTGCTGCTGCACGGCGAGCGCGCGCCAACCCGAACGCTCCTCCAGGCGGTGCGGTCCGATCCACTTCGCGACCGGAGCGGGTTCGCGCCAGGACACCAGCGGCTCCAGCCCCGAAGCGACCTTGAGCTGCGCGAGTCGCGGCCAATCGCGGGGCGCGACCAGCTCGAGGCCCTGGATGCGCCACAACAGCTGGCGCGCGTCCGGAACGCTGCCGCACAGTCGCTCCCAGCCATCGATGGCGGCGCGCACGGCGCGGTCGCCGTGGGCTTCGATGCAGGGAGAGAGCCCCTTGCGGGCCGCTTCCAGAAGCCGATTCGCCAGGCGATCCTCATCGGTCAAGAGCCCGCCGCGTTCGTTGCCCCAACCCTCGTAAGCGTCGAGCAGCGCCGCCTGGCGCAGATCCAGGCTCGCATCGAGCACCAGATGGATCCCGGGCACGCTGAGCGTGTCGGAGGGCAGATCCTCGCGTCGCGGCCCGACGTCGAGCGACATCGGCTCCGTGCCGAGCGTGGGGTAGCACACCACGCGCAGGCGCAGCAGCTTCTGGGCGCGGCGCCGCTCCAGAAAACGCACGAATTCCGGCTGCGTTCCCAGATCGTGCACGCAGGTGAGGCCCTGCTCGATCAGCTGCTGTTCGACCTTGGGGAACTGCGTTTCCCACAAACCGTCCAACTCTGGCTGAATGTGCGTTCGCACGAGCTCGCGCGCGGCGCCGATCAGCACACCGCTCGCGTCGCTGTCCTCGCCCGGAACGACCCGACCTCCGACGATGCGCGGCGGTGTGTTGAGCCGGCCCTCGAGCCCGGCGAACTTGAGCGCGGCCGTGTTGGCAAGCGCCTCGATACCGCTGTGGAATTCGATGTAGACCGGATGAAAGGCGGAGTGCTGGGCAAGTTCCTTGGCGGAGGGAATGCGTCCCTCGCTCCAGTGGCTGGGGTTCAACCCCCGGCCGAGGATCCAGGTACCCTCGGGCAGACGGGCGGCCGAGGCGGCCACGCGCTGCAGCAGATCCGCGGCGCTCGAGACGTCGCTGAAATCCTCGCTGGTGCGATTCTCCACCATCGCCTGCAGGTTGACGTGCGCGTCCTGCAGGCCGGGCACCGCGACGGCGCCCTTGAGATCCAATCGCCGCGCCCGCGCGGCCGCCGGGTGCCGGCTGACCTCGGGCAGCGAGCCCAGCGCCACGATCACGCCGCCTTCCGCCAGCAGCGCACCCGCCGACGAATGGCCCGCATCGCCCACCAGAATGCGACCGCCGTGCACGAGCACAGCCGGTTCGCGCTGCGGGGAACCTGCGAGCGCACAGAGGAACAGTGCGAGGACGATCACGGAGAGCCTTTCGGGTTCGGCCGCCGCGCAACTTGAAAAGCTCTCAGGGAAGGGAAATCATTTCTCGCCGCTCGCTACGATGGCGGCATGAGTCTCTCCTCCACCCCGCTCCTCGGCCGACGCGCCCTGATCACCGGCGCCAGCGCCGGCATCGGGCGCGCCTGTGCCCGCGCGCTCAGTCAGGCCGGCGCCGAGCTCGTGCTCGTGGCGCGCCGTGCCGAGCGCGTCGAGGCCTTGGCCCGCGAGCTGCCGCGGGCGCGCGCACTCGCCCTGGATGTCGCCGATGCGCCAGCCGTCGCGCGCGAGCTGGGCACGCTCGAGATCGACATCCTCGTCAACAACGCCGGACTCGCGCTGGGCGTCGACAAGCTGTCGGTCGGCGATCCGGCCGAGTGGAAGCGCGTGCTCGACACCAACATTCTCGGCGTGCTGCAGGTGACGCGCGCCGTGCTGCCGGGAATGCTGGCGCGCGGCCGCGGGGAGGTGGTGATGATCGGCAGCGTGGCCGGCCGTCAGGTCTATCCCGGCGGCGGCGTCTACTGCGCCAGCAAGCATGCGGTGCGCGCCCTCTACGAAGCGCTGCGCCTGGAGCATGTCGGCAGCGGAGTGCGCTTCGCCACGATCGACCCGGGCATGGTCAGCAACACCGAGTTCAGCCAGGTGCGCCTGCGCGGCGACAGCGAGCGGGTGCGGGCGGTCTACCAGGGCGTCGATCCGCTGCAGCCCGAGGACGTGGCCGAAGCGCTGGTCTGGGTGCTCACCCGGCCTGCGCACGTCAACGTGGGCGAGCTGGTGCTGTGGGCCAGCGCGCAGGCCAGCACGAGCTCCGTCCACCGCCGCCCGAGTTAGCGCCAGGGCTGTGCGGTGCGGCACGGTGCGGTGCGGCACGGTGCGGTGCGGCACGGTGCGGTGCGGCACGGTGCGGTGCGGCACGGTGCGGTGCGGCACGGTGCGGTGCGGC
>Ga0172373_10000369_pt1 | contig 73970 bp, 72 predicted proteins | sample Lak10m_2_FD_114546 | JGI IMG/M metagenome (GOLD analysis project Ga0172373, IMG submission 114546) | Freshwater microbial communities from Kabuno Bay, South-Kivu, Congo - kab_092012_10m | ecosystem: Environmental > Aquatic > Freshwater > Lake | place: Democratic Republic of the Congo...
AACCGCTCGAAGCAGATCCTGAAACCCCTCGCGCTTACTATTCTTACCAGATCTGTCCACGTCTTGAAAGAAAAGTACTTCCTTGGCTCCATGATCTCTGGCGTACTTTTCCGCCGTTTCCGGTTGGTATTCCATTGAATATCCAGGGTCATTAGGTTTAACTCGTGATTTTCGCGAGTAGACCGCCCAGACATTGTCTGGACGGCTTTTTGCCACCTCTTCCGAAATAAGGCTGAGGATATCGCCTCTTTCGAAGGGGAAATTATTGGTCATTTGCGGGCTGCTCCTTTTTCGTTGTTGTCTGCACCGGCTTTTTTTCCAGCTTGGGTTTGCCTACGGTATCCGCAATAGTGCGAAGTATACGCCCTAATTCACGGGTGAAGTCTTGAATGCGCTTCTGCTCGGAGGGCTTTTTTGTGGTGGTGCTCATTATTGTTTTCTCTTTTCTAAGTTTATGATCTGCCACTAGTGAGCTAATTCAATTGAATATGCGATTACTTTATTGCTCAAAAGCACAATCGCACAGAATGCAATAACTGAAAGCGATTACCTCACAGGTGAAAATCATCAAAGTCAAAATACTTAAAAATGAGCATTCAATAATGATTAATAAACTTTTTTCAATCAAAAGTGAAAATGTGAGAAAATTAATTGAAAACAAAATGTGCTATATGGATTATTTCATGAGAAATAAATTAAATTCATATAGTTCAGAAAAACCAAAACTTCAAAGAAAGTAAAAAACAACAAGGAAATTAACGTCTCGCCTATGTCACAACTATCCATTAAAAACTGGGGAACTCAACTTGAAAAAGCAATATTGCAAGGTTACGAAAGTAGAAAAGCTTTTGTACATGAGATAAATGAATATTTCAGAAAAAAACATGAGGGGCACTTAAAAATTCTTGAAGATTTCAAGCAGGCTCAAGAACAAAAAAAGACAATTTCTAGGGAAATTTATGAAAATGACTTGGTCAGGAAATATAGATCTGGACAAAAAATCTCCACACCAAGTCAATGGATTTGGGATACGGAAATTACAAAATGGGTCAATGGGAAAAAATCTCCCACCAACTCCAAAACTCTAATCCCCCTTCTTGAGTTTTTTTTTGAAAAAAATATTATGTCGAAAATTGAAGCTAATGAATGGATTATGAACTTAAAATTCGTAATGCCAGACAAAGAGCTTCATAAAATTATTAAGTACATCGGCGCGAACACGAGTTCTTTTACAACAAATCCATGGATTTTAGATAAAAACAAAATTCAGGAGTTTATGTATATAGGCACTTTGTTTGTGGTGTATGGACCAGTGGGATGTGGAAAATCAAATTTTATTGAACATGTCACAAATTACTTACATAATCATTTTCGGAGTGAAATATCAAAGGGTGTTTTTCTGGTAAGTGGCAAAAACATGAGCGTAGGAGACGCATTATTCCACATTATGTCTAATGTTCTAGAATGCTTACCCACTAATGAAAATGAAATTTTCGAGGTATGGGAAGATTGGATTGCCAACTATATTGACAAAGATATAGTAGTAATTTTGGATAATGTGTCGCCCGAGTTAGTAAGCTATTTTATTAAGTACCCAACGAAAATCCACTTAATCGTTTCAACGTCAGATATCGAAAATATACTGCCGATTATTAGTGACACAGTTGCTCATAATGAAGTGATTTTCCAAACGCCTACAATTAATAAAGCCAGTCTAATTAATTATTTGTCCGAATATTCAAGGTTACATCGGGATTGGGTTATGAACATTGCCATGTTGTCAGAATGGTATCCTGAGCCAATATTTCGTGCAATCAAATTAATAAGCGGGAAAAATAAAATTGATTGGTTTGGGAGATTAGGAGACTTGCCCGTAAAAACAACATCGGTGTTCAACGCCCATTGGAGTTATCCAGAATATGCCACGGGACTGCACAAGGTTGCACGATCAATATTAGCCAGCTTAAGAGAAAAAGAAAGACACTACATGCTATTATTTGTACTATTCGCAAAATCTGATGAATTTTATAGCATTGAAGCTATTTCTAAAGTATGGAAACTCGAAAACGCTCCAGCCTTATTCGTTATTGAAAGATTGGAAAAATTGGGTTTACTCATAAGACAAATCGAAGAAAACCCAATACATGGCGATGTCTTTCATTATCGCCCCCTTCGTTTTTTTATTGAAGCTGTACAAATTGCGAATAATTTCAACCAAGATCCAGAAATTTTTCTTCTTTCATCCGAAGAATTATTCTGATCTTTGAAATAATCTCAATAGCAACAGCCAGTATGCCCCTCATCCTGGCTGTTGCTATTTATCACCTACGGACCGTGCCTTGTGACTTACCCCATAATTTTACGAAAACCTCGCACAGAGAAGGCGAGGTTTCTATTTCTTTATTCAATGGACTATTTATACTGAAATAACTACACTATAATGTAGGTCAGGCACTGCTGGCCACAATCAACAATGCCTGACCGGGAATCGGACGCCGCTTGGACAACGGCGGTCGTGCTTGCTTTTATGCAGCAGACTGTATACATTGTATTAGATTTTTTTTCTTTGTCAAGTTGCGACCTTGATATCACCGGTCATTCCAACAAGGAGTGTGACTTGTGATTAAAATAAAAGTACCTGAATTGTTGAAGAAAAAAGGGCTTAACGCTACTGATCTTATGCGAAAGGGAAACATTGCTTATGGGACAGCACATCGACTATCAAAAGGTGACGGCGATGGAATTACTTTTGAAGTGCTCAATGCCCTCTGTAAATTGTTCAACGTTCAGGTCAAAGATATTCTAGAATACGTACCAGATGATGAATGATGAATAATCCATATCCAAGTGCAGATACAGGCGGAGCAGTTATATTAATAGGTGTATTACTTACTTTAGGGTTTTTACTGCAATATACCAAAAAGATCCCTCAAAATAAAACTACACCAAATGATCTAACAAAACGAGACAAGATTTTGTTAATTTTTGTTTTGATTGCAGCAGTAATGTTTTCAGTCGTGCAGGAAAAGCTCTTAGCTACTATAGAATACATTTACCTATTGTGTTTAATGCCCCCAATCATGTTATGGTGGATACTAGATCCGGAAAAAAACGAGAATGGTGCCTAAAAATCAGTTATTATGGTCATTCACAGATATGGTTCTCTGGTCTATACTTAAAGAACTGACCTCATAGGACTGGCATCCCATGAGGTCATATAAACTACGCGATTCGGGCGCGTATCGGATAGGGTGATATTAGCACAATCCTACCGCCTGCGCAAATCCATTGCGTGGTCGGTTTTCAATATTTACCAATAATTATGAAAACAGAAAACATTATCGACATACTATCAAAAATAGAAGAAGAGCAATCTCTGCTTTTCTCAATTGATGTATTAAATCTTTCTCCCAGGTTTCATCGAACTTTGTTAAGAAATCACACAAACACCATAGGTGATCTTGTCAGAAATTGGAGAGCAATTCCTGAATTCACAAACATGGGGATAAAAGGCATCCAAGAAATCACTGACAAATTGAATCTTTGGTATCAAAAAAAAGGGCATTTATTATTCTTGCCAGATGTTCCTGAAGTGCCTCCTAATGAAAAGCCGTCAGTTGAAGAGTTGTCACTTACTCGTGATAACACTCTTTTAAATTCTCCTATTTCAACTTTGAATTTATCTATCCGTACATACAATGCCTTGAGGCGACATGATATAGAAACTGTCCGACAGGTTTTGACTGAATGGCAAAATATAAGTTTTATTAAAAATGTTGGACCTGCCACATTGGAAGAAATTCAAAAAGCAATTGCCTCATTACAAAATCAGATCAGCATTCAAAAAGATACAAGTCATGGGAACTTACCAAACAACGAAATTCTCGTGAAAGAGCAAGTTCGTGTACTTGCTCTCCCTCGTAGCGCTGAAACTTTGCTAAAAAACAATAATATTCAGACAATTGACCAAATAACTTCCGGAAAAATGCTGGAGATTAGTTCGGCGGAAGATACAAATCCCCATACCATAAGGCAGATTTTTACGGCAGTTGTGGATTGGCTGAACGCAGATGAAAATCGAAAGAATGCCTATATCGAGTTTATGCAGGGGAAAGGACTAATTGCCAAACCGGACCAGATAAGTTTTGACGATTATTTTAATAATCTCTTTAGTTTATTAAATTCCCGCTATTATCCAATGATGGAATTTCGGCATGGACTGCGGACAGGTAAAAAAGTAACTTTGGAGGAAACGGCGAAGCAGTTTGGAGTTACGCGGGAGCGTATCAGACAAATCGAAAGCCTGGCAATTGATCAGGTAAAGATACAATTATCTAAGACGGGCTCCCCTTGGCTTTTTCAAAAAATCAGAGAAAAAATAGAGGCTCGCGGCGGATTTATTTCTCAATCTCGTTTGACAGACGAGTTGCGGCATGAATTTAAAAATACGATTTACTCTATCGAGGGGATTTTGGAGTTTTTTAATAAGGTATTCGATGGAGAACTAAGCACAGATCATGATGATGTGAAAATCGTGTACGTGTTAACATTAAGTGGTTGGTCTACAAGTTCTTATGATAAAGATCAGATTTTACAGACTGCAAATAAAACCTTGGAAATTCTTTCAACCGCGGAACTCCCAATACAATGGGCAGATCTTTTCTCGGTGCTTGTACGTGAGGATGGATTACTAACTCTAGACGAACACCTTGCGCATGCGATATCCTTGTGTCTGATTGATACCCAGAAAATTCAGCGTCAAATGGACGGCAGTTGGTTTAAATTTGAAAAGGGCACACGCTATAACCGGATAATTTATATAATGCGGCAAATAGGACAACCTGCGCATTTTAGCGAAATTTCAGATATGTATGACGAAATCTATAGTGATCAGCCACTATCAGAGCACGGTGTCCATACAGTCTTGTCTGGCCGAAATGAGTTTGTACGTGTAGGGCGGGGTAAGTATGGCTTGCCAGAATGGGGATTGCACGATGATGGCAATGTTTCGAATGCAGTTCTTCGTATTCTTGTAAATCACAAACACCCTATGTTTCTTGCGGATATTACAGATGAAGTGCTAAAAACCTGGGATGTTCAAAGTTCAGCGGTCATTTCAGCTATCGACAGTGATGCTCGTTTTTCTAAAACCGATGATGGAAAAATTTGGCTGACAGAGGCTGGATTAACCCTAAAGAAGAAAGTAAAGCGCGATGACGACGCTCGCTGGGATCGCCTTTTAATTGTGTTGAGAGAGCTGGGAAAACCTCTTTCGGTTGACTTAATTGTGGATGCCCACAATATTTCTTATCCGGAACGACCATTAACTGTCGCTGCCGTAAAAAGCATGATGTATAGGAAGCCTGAGTTATTTGTCCGTACCGGGCGAGACGAATTCGGATTAGCGGAATGGGGATTGCAGCCTTTGCAGGATGTTCCCGTAAATCGTTCGGAGGAGATTTTGAAAATTTTAAGGCGAAAATCTCCCATCCATATCAAGGAAATACACAATTTATATAATGAGTATCATCCAGAAAACCAAGTCAGTCTGATTACCATTGGGATTGATCTTAGAAATCTAATCAGAAATCTTGCCGGAACTGTTTCGAGCCCGCGCAGAGGTATATATCAAATAATTGATGAAGTGGAAGTTGAAACAACACCATCTCAGCAAGACAAACGAATTGAAAAAATCTAGAAAATATTCATTGATATGAATCGTCCATCCCGGGTCCGACCAATACTTGAGCGGTATAATCAGTTGTATCCAGCGGACACCATGACATTAGAGGGTTTTATGGAATACTTAATGTACGCAAAGAATAATCCAGAAAATTACCCTGCGCTATTTGAGGATCAACAACTTGCTTCTTCGAAATGAACTGCTTTTTAGCAATGCTTTTCTCAATAATATTGTTCCCGATCTTGAGCAGATGGGGACTGTTTATGATTTCATCCACGGCGCACAGGCGTGGTTTCAGCGCGCTGATCTGTCTTCGGACACGGAAATGGTCGCGAGTTTTATTCGACCGTTTTTGCAAAATCAATCTCTCGATTTAACCTCAATAGATTCAGAACCATCAGCGTTTGCACTGGCTGCTCCCTGGGATGCCAATCAGGCGCAAGGGCTTTTATTTGTGGTATCAGCGGATCAGGCTTTGGACGGCGCTTTGCCGGATGGCAGGATTCCAAAAGGTCAACATTGGATGATCAAAGCCGTTGATTGCGCCCGCGAGTTGAATATCCGCTGGGTGGTGTTGACAAATGCGCGGCAGTGGCGAATATTAGACGCGCAAGGTCTGCGTCGATATGAAGCGTATCTGGAGATTGATCTCGAAGCGCTTGTTCAAAGCGCCACACCGGGGAAAGAGTACAATTTAGCCGCGCACCTTTTTCATTCTTTGTTTAGTTTGGAAAAAGGTTTCCTGCACGATCCTGAAACTGGTTTATGCGGACTGGATCAGTTTGCCGTTGACTCGCTTCATTACACGCTGCGGACTGAGCAATACCTGAAATATTCTGTGTGTGACAATATGGATGTGCCCGGCGGGGGAGATGGCATTATTGCGCAGTTATGTCTTGGGTTGGTTCGCGCTATTCACCCAAGCGGGGAATACTCTTTCACAGAAGCAGAGCGGGATTCCATTTATCGGGACGCCACTTATTTACTTTATCGCTTACTGTTCATTTTTTACGCCGAAGCGCGCGGATTATTACCATCAGGCGAGCCCGACTATGATGAGATCAGCCTTCATAATCTTATTGATGAGGCGTCCACTTTGCAGGCTAACCCAGATCAGGCTGCAAAGCGCCCCACCAGTCTGTGGGATGCGCTCCTCTCTCTGTTCAACCGGATTGATGTAGGCGATATCGCTTTGCACGTATCCGCGTTCAATGGCGGATTGTTCGATAATTCCCAGCGTCCTTATCTGAGTCAATACGCGATCCAAAACCCTTATCTGGCAGACGCGCTGGTGCAACTTGCGTTCTATCGAAATCCAAGCCAGCCGGATCGGTTGGAGCGGATTGATTATCGCGATCTGTCTGTGCGGCATTTGGGTAGTCTTTACGAAGGGATGATCGAATACCGCCTGTTCATCGCCGAGGAAAATTTATTGGCGCGGCGCGAAAAAGACGGCGGGATACGCTACCTGCCCGAAGAAAATACCCCGCGCAAACCCAGCGATGAGTTGATCCCCGCCGGGCAGGTGTACTTCGCGCAAAGTCCGCATGAGCGCAAATCAACCGGCACGCATTACACCCTTGAAGAATTGGTGGAGCGGTTGGTGCGCCAGACCGTGCTGCGCCTTTTGGAAGAACGCTGGCAGGAATTTGAAAAAGAATTCAATGCGTTGCTGCAAGAATTGGATGCGACGCCGCCAGAGCGCCGCACGGCAATGCAGGAATTTATTGACAACCGTTTGATTGATTTTGTTGAGAAGCAAGCGTTGAGCCTGCGCGTCTGTGACCCCGCAATGGGCAGCGGACATTTCCCTGTGCATACTTCGCACCAGATGACGAATTTTATTTTGCATACGCTGACGCGCACCCATTGGAGCAACCCTGGCGTGGATTTAAATCCGTCCCTCTGGCGGCGGCGCGTTGTGGAGCAGTGCCTGTACGGCGTGGACATTAACCCAATGGCGGTGGAACTTGCCAAACTTTCGCTTTGGCTGGTTTCGATGCAAGCGGATCGCCCGTTGTCGTTTTTGGATCATCACCTAAAGCACGGAAACAGTTTACTCGGCAGTCAGTTGAAAGAGATTGAGTCTCTGTTGGATGAAAACGAGTTTAATCGCGCTTCGACCAAAACGGCGGTTGCCGAAGCGCGCGGACAATATACCTTCCGCGAGGCGCTGCCCGTTTTGGACATTTTGAGCAAAGCCGGGAATTTGATGGGCAAAATTGCCGCGCAGGTGGTTTCACGCGTGGCGGACGTTCACCAGCAGGAGATTGACTACGCCGACGTAGAGGCTATTTTGGCTCCTTACAAGCGCATTGGCGATTTGTTGGTGGCGCAAAAAATGGGCTGGAAGGTAAAGGCAAACGATTTGCACCAACTGGCGAAAGCGCTGGAAACGACCGCCCTGGCTGAGTTGGATGAACAAAAGAAAAAAATGTGGGAACAGGCTTGCCAATATATTGCCGGGCAACGAATTTTCCATTGGGAATTGGAATTCTTGCAGATATTTGCACGAGAAGTTAAAGATCAGAGCGATGATATTCATAATGGATTTGATATTATTATCGGTAATCCACCATTTCTTGGAGGATTAAAAATTAGCAGCGAACTCGGCTCTGACGTTTTGAAATATGTCAAAGTCGCTTTTGCGCCTACAAGCGGCACTGCTGATATATGTTCATATTTCTTTCGACTAGGATTTGAACTTGTTCATCATGGTGGCTTTTTGGGAATGGTTTCGACGAACACCATTGCTCAAGGGGATACAAGAGAAACAGGACTTGCGGTTATAGTAAATGAGCATGGACAAATAGTTTACGCAGAAAAATATGTAAAGTGGGCTGGAGAGGCTAATGTAGAAGTTAACTTAATCGTAATTTTCAAATCATCGAAAATTATTGCTAGAAAAGTAAACGGTATATTGCTAGATGGAGTAGAGACACCTTTTATATCTTCTCTGCTTGATGATCTCCCAGAGATCAAGCCATCAGTTCTGTTTCAAAATAACAAAAAAGCATTTATAGGCGAATATATTCGTGGAATCGGGTTTGCTATTAGTTTTGAAGTAGGACAACAATTAATTAATAAAAACCCTAAAAATCAAGATTGTTTGCGACCTTTCTTGAATGGCAAGGATATTAATGATCACCCACAACAAAAATCGGATCGGATGGTTATTTGCTTTGAAGAATGGCCATTAGAAAAGGCTCAAAACTACCCTGATCTATTGAAAATTGCAGAGGTGAATGTCAAACCAGAAAGAATGAAATTGCCTCCCACCACGTCTGACTATCGAAAACTTCGAGACAGGTGGTGGCAATTTGCTCGTTTTGGGCAAGAAATGCGCGTTGCTATTGCACCATTTAGTCGGATATTGTTGAGAAGTGCTGTAAGTGAATTTCACACCCTTGTTTTTGTTCCAAAAGAACAAGTCTATAGCCATGCATTAGTTGTTTTTGCCTTCGACGATTTTTATAGTTTTGCAATACTGCAATCATTCATCCATGAAGTTTGGATTAGAAAGCAATCATCTACTCTTGAATCTCGAACAAGATATACACCGACCGACTGCTTCCAGACTTTTCCATTTCCGCAATCACCGCTAGAAAACCCACTTACACAGGTATCTCTAGCAGGGCAGATATTTTATGATCATCGCCAAAAGATCATGTCTGCCCGTCAACAAGGTTTGACAAAACTTTACAATTTATTCAATAAATCCACATGTCAGGATGCCGATATTCTCGAAATGCGCCGTCTGCATATAGCAATGGATGAGTCTGTGTTGGCGTGTTATGGCTGGCAGGATATTAAACTTCGGCATGATTTCTATCCCAATGACCGTAAGAAAATCCGCTTTACGCCTGCGCCCGATGCTCAACGTGAAATCTTCATCCGCTTGATGGAACTCAATCAGAAAATCGCCGCTGAAGAAGCCGCCAGTGGTCTTACACCGGAATTGGATCAAGAAGAAGAGGAGCAGGTAGAATGAATAATATGCAAATTCCTCTGTTTGACGATTCCAAGCCAACACCTCCGCGCCCAGAATGGGGCGAGCAAATATTGCAGCCTATACCACTTCAAAAAGATCAGGCAATATCTCCTGCTGAGTTGACTCCCGATGATGCAACGCTTCGCATAACGAAAAATTATGAAATTTCAGGTAGTCTGTTAAGCCGTTTTTTGTCTTTTTTCAATGAGCATGGGGACAAACCAATTAAATTGTTGCACGATACTATGTCAACGGAACTGGCTACCCCTACTGGAAGAATTATCGGGTTAATAAATTTTTCCCGTAAAGCAGAATTATTGACGACCGAAAATCAATTAACTCCGCTGGCGAAAATATATCTTGCGCATGATCAATATTTTTTGAATCCAGGTGGTCTGTGGCTGCTGCACTATCTAATTTCATCGAATCCCTTTTCAGTAAGTTGGAGCAGGCTTTTCAATTCAATTGTTTACGAAGTAGAAGAAATCTCGCCCGCAGATATGCCAATCTACTTTAAAGATATGCAAGGTGAAATGTCAGAAAAGATGTTTCACTGGAATGGACCTAAGGAATTAGGCGCAGTTTTACGCACGTATTCTGACAATCTGTTTAAGCCCCTTGGAATGATAATGCGGATTGACAAAGGACAATATACTTTCATTATTGATGAATTTGACATCCATCCTTTGGTCTGGCTATCCAGTATCTTGGCTTATCGTGATCGTTTTTACCACGGCGCAGCAAGCCTTGAAACGCATTTGTTAGTAGATGCGCATTTCAGCCCTGGACGATTATTCCGCCAGAAAGAAGAAGTGGTCCGTCAGGCATTGGAGAAATTACATACCCAGGGATTGATCACCGTCGAGACGCGCCTTGGCTTGGATCAAGTCCGTTTCAAGCGTGAGATTACTTGGATTTCGGCAATTGTGCAATATTTTGAGGAGGGCAAATGAATTTTGCCAAATATCTCCAGCATCAAACACATGAAGATCGTCAGGCGTTCATCATCCATTATCCGGCGCTCAGTGGAAAGACTCAATTCATCCAAAAAGCATGTCAGGTCATACCCGGCATTCATTATGTTGATTTGCTTGAATACGCTTCGGCAAACCCTGAAATGTCATCGTTGGAAAAGATTGAAGTCAGCATATTTACGGATATGCTCTTGAAACTTGACAAATCGCTACCCGAGAAAACATCCGCGCTGGTGATTGACCAGGGAGATTTTATGTTTAACACCTGGGATAAAGATGAAAAACAGGAATTTCTCCATTGGCTGCGCGTAACGCTGCGCACCCCTTCGGTCGCCAAAAGACCTTTTATTTTCGTTATCCAAACAGACGATGTGCTTTCGTCAGCCACATTGAATAATACGCTAAACCAATCCCGCATTCTCGCGCTAAACGAGTTTGACGCTTTGTAATCCATCAGGAGGAACTATGACTAAAATCGCTGAACTTATAAATTTCCATACAGCCTATGGCAGTCAGGTGCGTTTGCACGATCATTATTATGATGACGGTGAAAACGGGAGTCGCCTGAGCGGGTATATGCCGATCAGCGCGCACCGCGCTGCTTTTCAACAACTGGTGAAATCCCAACTTCCTGATCGTAACAATAAAGATAAAGTATTCATGCTGACGGGGTCCTACGGCACGGGCAAATCACATCTCTGCCTGATGTTGGCGAATTACTTCTCGCGCAAGTCTGATTCCGCCCCGATGAAGTCCTTATTTGATAACTGGGCAAAACGCGACCCGGATGGCGCGCAACTGGTAAAAAATATCCGCGGCGACGGGCGGTATCTGGTGGCAATCTGTGAATTTGGTACCGGCAAACCTTTTGAAGACATGGTACTCTCCTCCATTGAAGAGGCGCTGGAAATGGAGGGCGCCGAAGATGTAGTTCTCAACACTCATTTTAAAGGCGTGCTCAGGCAAATTGAAGAATGGGAAAAACGCCGCCAGGCAGGCGAACCCGCGGGCGCTTACGAAGATTTCATGAGGTTCTTAGATGAAGAAGATGGCGAAGCCAGCCTCAAAAAATTAAAAAAGGATTTACAACAGAATTCTTCCAAAGCCATGGAGCAATTTCAAGACGCGTACCAAAAAACAATTGGTCAGCGCTTCAATATGCACAATGACAACCTGAAATCCGTTCTGGAAGATCTGTTGCGTAGCCCGGATTTCAAGTCGCGTTATCGCGGCTTGGTTATTCTGGCTGACGAGTTTGGGTATGCGCTCAGTGAGGGGAAAGTTCCCATGAGCGTATTCCAAAGTTTCGCGGAAATGTCAAAAGATGGCGTGGATGGACTTCCGATCATTTTTGTGGGCGTTGGTCATCGGCGCTTTGAAATGTATGCCAACCCCGCTTTGCTCACAGACTTCCGCGTGGTGCGCGACCGCGTAACCGAGGTCAGTCTTGAATCCGAAGAGCTGGAACAAATCATTGCCGCATTGGTTTCCCCAAAGAAAGAGGAAGCGATTTGGAAAACTGACGTTCAAAGCAATTGGCTTTTAACCCGCATGGCAAATGAAACAACAAAGCAGTCTGAACGCAAAATAAAGATTTTCGAATATTTGCGGGAACCTGATCTGCTGGAGCAGATTGTCCGCAATATTTACCCCATGCACCCGCTGTCTGTTTACTGCCTGACAAAGATGTCGCAGGATTTGGGCTCTGATGCGCGCTCAGTGTTCTCATTTTTCCGCCAAAATGCAGGGAATGGCAGCTATGTCTGGTACGTAAATAACCACGATTATAAGAAGGCAGACAATAACCTGAATATTTACACACCCGATTTATTGGTTAAATACTTCGAGCCCGAGATTGATTCATCTACAAAATCAGTCCGCGACGCTATTCGGGATCACATTCGGAACTATCGCGCTGCCGTGGATGAAATAACCAAGCAATCCCGCAGTACATTTACAGGCGAGGTTGATCCTTTTATCCAACAGATTCTCGACCTGATGTTTGTTTATAAGGTGAGCAGCATTCCGCTTACAGCGCCCAATATGGCGTATGGTCTAAATTTTTACACTCCGGATGAAAAGAAACGTCTTGAAAATGCGTTAAAAAATCTCCGCGATAGTAAAGTTATTTTTTTGGGAACCTCTGGCGAGTTTGAGTTCCGCCGCAGCGACATGGCTGATGTTGAAGCAATGATTAAGGAACAATATGACGTAGTCGCTAGCCAGCCTTTGGACATCGCCGAGCGTATCATGAAGATTGCGGAAAACTTTTTTGCCGCTTTGTTGCCAGCCCAAGGCTTTAACAGTACGTATCAAGATGATAAACGGATGCGGCGCGTATTTGCATCTCCACAGGATTTGCTGCGAACCACAAAACTCGCCGATGGAAGTGAGATTTCCTTCTGGGATAAAATCGAACAGGAACGCAAAAGTCAAAAAAACTGGCAGGATCGCTACGAAGGCGTAATGGTCTATGTTTTGTGTGAAGATGAAAACGACATTCAAAATTCACAACAAGCCGCGAGATCTAATCATTCAAATAATATATTGGTTGGCATACCCGGTAAAGCCATGCCTGTTCGAGAGAAAATACTTCAATATCAGGCAGTTAAGAGTTTGATGGATGATCGCAAGTATGAAAAATTAGATACGCAGGAGAAATCGCTCATTTCCGAAATGCTAGGTTTTGAAAATCGTAAATCTGCGCGAGTTGGTGAAGTCATTAAGACACGGGATCAATACCTAAGCGCCCAAGGGTTAATATGGTATCACCAGGATGGAAAAATTCTTGTAAATCAACCTAAGTCGGAGTACGATCCGGCAGACGCTTTGTTAAATTCGTTATTTATAAAACGCAGCCTGGTTTCTCACCCGGTCCTAAATCTTGCTCACCCCGCCAAGTTTGCAGGACCAAGAGACAATGCTCTGCGGGATGCCGTTGCTTGTCTAATCGAATATGGCAAGCCGGTGGAAATTGACGCCAATGAGAAAGAGAGTCAGGGCGAAATCCGCTATCTGAAAAATATTCTTGTTAAGCACGGTATTTTGCGAAAATCAAAAGACCACTTGGGAAGCACTGCATATTATGAATTAACGCCGGAGCCCCAATCCTTTAAAAAGGATCTGCCCGCACTTTTTGCATTAGTGGATTTCTTAAGGAATATCGGTCAAGGTCAAAAAGAAAATATTTGGCCCAAATTGCAGGAGTTAACCGACAGCCCGTATGGAGTTGGTCCTTACGCCCTTAGTTTATTTATGGCAGTTGCTATTCGCTACCTGGGCGATGAGCTGCGATTAAAGCCTCAACCCACGCAAATAGGCTACGCTCCACTTAATGATCCCGAACTTATTATCGCGGTGGCTACAGGGCAACACCCCTCAGCCACGGTTGAACGGGTGGAAAAGACTCAGGCTGTTACATTATTAATTGATGGTATCTACGGATTGTTTTCAGAAACACCATCAACAGCCGGTTCGCATCAAACGCAAACTGCAGCCTGGCAATCTTTGCTTGCCTGGTGGAAAAAGAGAACTCGCCTCGAACGAACCAGCGGTATTTATCCGCCCAATAGCATTGCTCAAAAATTTGCGGAGATGATGACAAATTATGAAACTCTCGCCACCGCAGCACAGTCATTTTTAGACGAACTTAAAACAGTGAACGGCTTTGACCCCAATGCAAATATTGACGAGGCTCAGGTGCGCGAAATTCTCGCAGAGATTACAAATTGTAAATCTACCATTGCCTCTCATGCTGATACGATAAAGCACACTGTTGTTACATCTATTGGAACGCTGTTTTCACCTCAGGGAAACACATATCTGGATTATGGAGATGCAATTCGGACATGGTTTAACGGGCTGCATAAGGATCAAAAAGATAAACAGGCTTCCTGGCAGACGAACCCGTCACGCACACTTTTAGACGCTCTGAATAAAATCAGTGATGTTGAAAAATTGCTCCTCGAAGATATTCCTGCGTCGCAGGCATTTAATACAGGCAAAGTTGACGACTGGACTTATGATCGCACCAATGAGTATGTTGAGCGTTTTCAAAAAGCCAAAGAAGTCATCGATAATGGATTGCCAAAATTGCCTGCGCCTGAATGGGAAACGAATCAAAACCCGGGTGTATCTTCACGCGAGAGCGATCTTATTAGCTACAATAATCGAATAACGTTATCTGTAACCGCCCCTGCTGGAGTGATTGTCAGAGTTACAAAAGATACGGACCCAACTCTGGCAAAACAGTACGAGGCTGTCGGTGAAGGGTCTTCGAAGGTTTTCCCTATCACAGATAGTTGCACCTATTATTTGGTCAGTAATGCGGCAGGTGAATTTAGTAAAACTATTAAGTTGGCTTTTCGTAACCAGGATGATGATTACAAATTAATTCCGGAAGCCCAAGCGAAACTTGAGCCGGGCAGAAGGTTTTATAGTTTCCGTAATCCGGTTGATAAAAACGGGTTGAAGGTTTTACTTGGCAACCTTATACAACTCATTCGAGATGACGGTTTATTGTCTGAAGAAGACATAAATCAGGCGTTTAATGAAGCAGTTTCAAGTCAGCCAAAGATAAAAAAAGGTAAACAGAAGTGATTCTTATTTCAGCAATTTCCCCGGATTTGGAAATTAGTGACCACTCTGTTGATGTGGTTATTTCTCGCCCGGATGAATATTGTGCTGTTTATAAACGCATCTTGCAATCCATTCACACAGGGAATGAACTGCGAGTGCATGTGCGACATAAAAAAGTAGCGAGCTGGCTCAACTTAATGGCGCAGCGCTACAGACCAGAAAAAATACTATTCAAACCCCTTACTGTGCGGAGTTACTTTGAAGAGCGCACGGGCATCTCTGTGCCATTGCAATATTCTGAAACGGAAATCAGTTCGTCGGGGCTTTTGGAATTGAATATCCCTGCTTCCGGCCAGGTTTCCTTTGAAGATTACATATTGGAAATATTCTTCGGAGGTTTTCTAAATAAAACCGATGTAGTCCTGCGTGTTAATGAAATCCTCGCTGCATACGAATCTGAACAATGGCAGGATGCACAGCGCCGCCCTCTTGTAAAAAAAATACTGCAAGAACGATTCCGCCAATTACGCTCTGAATTGAAGGGAAAGGTCGCCCCTTTACAACTTTTAGAATGGTTGGAAAAATCACCCGAAATTTATATACGTAACCTGTCCGCGCTAAAGTTATTGCGCTTTTATGACACATCATTAGGAAAAAAAATTTTTGGTAGTGTGTATAGCGAATTGGTGCAATTAAATTTAGATGCGCATCGCATTCCTGTCATAATACGTGGAAATGAAAATACCCTCACAGAAATCAGGCTATATATCAAGCAAATTGAAACCACTAAAGATGTTATGGTGGGATTTGAAAAAATTTTGGAGCATGCGTCTGGTTTTTTGGAAGATGAATTGCGTGTGGCGGTAAAATTACTCCGTGATAAAAAAGAGGAAATTAATTCCCAAGATGTTATCCGTGTTGCGCGAAAATTTGCGCCCCTGAAAAACCAACCCCATGTGGCTCAAGAATTAAATGATCTTGGTTTACTTATACCTGTTCCTGTGCCCACAGAACCTCAGGATAGTTGGAGTTTAGATCAGTGGATGGATTGGTCTGTAAAGGAATATTTACCTTATCGCTTCTGGCTTGAAAACACCTCCCGATTAGATGATCAAATTGGCGACTTGGCGGGTCAATATTCTGATTGGTTGTTTGCTCACTATGGAGATTTATTGTATAACTCTAGTCGCATGGCATGGAAAGCAATGCTTGGATTAAAGGAAAAAATAAAGTCTCATACAGGTCCCGTTTTGGTGGTCGTGATTGATAATTTCAATCTGAAACATTACCAGATTTTACAGCAGCAATTGCAACAGCAAGGTTTCTTTGAGCAGGACATGCAGCATTGCCTGGCTATGTTGCCAACTTTTACCGAGGTAAGTAAAAAATGTATTATTACTGGACATTACGAACCTTTTGATGGCAGTTATTCTGATGCAGTCCGATCTGCCTGGGAAACCAAACTGGGAAAAAGGGTTTGCTATCTGGCAAATATTGTTGATCTACGCCAAACTACTGAGCGCAATCACGATGTCTACTTTTTAAATTACATTCCGATTGATTTCGTTTTGCATCAGTCTGATAGTCATACTGGTATAGATCATCGACAATCAATTCAAACTTATTTAAAAGTCTTAACACAGGATATTAGATCTTTTGCAAACAGACTGGGGGCAGATCGTGATTTGATGGTCGTTTTTACCTCTGATCACGGGTCAACCCGAATTCCAAGTCAGACCGTGAATGTTTTGAAAGGCGCCCTTTACAAAAAGAACGCTATCGACGAGCATCATCGTTATATGATTATCTCTGATGAAGATGCGGCTAAACTCTCCAAGCAAGTAGAATATGATTGCTATTTATTCAAACGTACCCAGTACCATTTGCCGCAAAACTATCTTGTTCCCAGGCGCTTATATCGTTTTCTTCCAACCAATGATTCGGCATATATTCATGGTGGATTAACTCCAGAAGAAACAATTATTCCAATGGCTGTCTATCAGCCATTTATAACAACGCCGCATCCATTAGTGGTTAATATGATTAGCTCGAATAAAATTATTGCTGGAACGCGTTTTGACCTGACTCTTGAGATCACTAATCGCAATGGCTATCCTGTTGAACAAGTATCGGTTGAAGTTGTTAGCGCTAACTTGGACGCTTCTCCTGTTATCCTTGAAGAGATTTCTCAATTACAACGCCAGGAGTTATCAATTAAGACTCGTTGTATTAGCAGCGCCGATTTGAGTGAAAACGAACTTAGCATCCGGTTAAATTTTAAGTTTAACAATCAGGGACACGAGCAAATTGCAATTGTCCCCGTGAAATATGATTCTTTGGTGAAATCGAAATCCAATCTTGACGATCTATAAAAGTGGTGATTCATGGAAAACTTTGAACAAAAAGCCCTAGATTATTTTGGCGCATTAACAATCAATAAATCTTTTGCCCGTAAAGCCGGTTTTGGGAGCCGCGCTATTCCTGTTTATGTTCGGGAGTGGATAGTCTCTCACTACGTAAAAGATGCGCCTGATCTAGAGGAAGATGCCCGACAAAAGATTGCTGATTTTGTACATAAGTACGCCCCGGATAAGAGTGAGCGCGAGGCGATTAAGAATCAGTTATTTGAAATGCAGGATGTAAAAATATTAGATGACTATTCAGTACAAGTTAATCTGGCTAAAGGCGATCGCTATCTTGTTGTCCCTTTTTTAGATGAAACCAAAGGAGGAATACCTCCGCATATTGTTCGCGACAACGAGATGTTATTAACCAGCGGTATTTGGGGCGTAGCTACTTTGTCATATGCCCCGCCTTCAGATGGCACTATAGGGCAAATCATCATGCGTGATTTTTTGCCTTTTCAACTTTCAAATTTGGATTTGAAGTATTTTATAGAATCTCGGCAGCAATTTACTACATCTGAATGGATTGACTTTATTGTCAATTCCATGGGATTTAATCATCATATTTACAACGAACGCCAAAAGATATTGTTGATTAGTCGTATGCTTCCGATGGTTGAATCAAGATATAACCTGATCGAATTGGCTCCAAAAGGAACTGGGAAGAGTTTTGTATTTGAAAATCTTTCGCGATACGTGGCAGTCCGTTCTGGCGCAATTTCAGCCCCTGTTTTATTTTATAACGATGCAAGGAAGACGCCGGGATTGATAACGCGATATGATTGTGTAGTAATAGATGAAGCGCAAAAAGTGCGTGGCGATAGTTCTGGCGAACTAACCGCTTTACTTAAGTCATATCTTGAATCTGGACGTTTTGGACGTGGGTCTGCAGGTTCAATTACATCTGAAGCCGGTTTGGTTATGTTGGCTAATATTGAACTAGATGAGCATCGTCGCCCATCAAATGAAAACATTGGTTTGATGCGGACTTTTCCCAATTTTCTTCGTGAGACCGCGTTTATAGATCGCTTTTCCGGGCTTTTACCAGGCTGGGATTTACCACGTGTAACCAAAGACACGCCGTCATCATCTATTGCACTCAAAGGGGATATTTTTGGCGAAATACTACACATGATACGAAATGATATTAGTTATCGTGATTATGTTAAGACGAATATGGAGATTCAAAATTGCGATGATATGCGTGACAGTAGAGCCGTTGAGGCTGGTGCGAGCGGCTTTTTGAAAATTTTATTTCCAGATAAACAACCATCTGAGGAAGATTTTTATAAATATTGCGTAAATCCGGCTATTGAATTACGCCAAAGAGTTCGTGACGAATTGTGTAAACTCGATCGGGAATACACTCCTGTTACCTTCAAATCCAAACTGCCTGATGATTTCCAACGAAACCACCGTCCAGCACGTTTTGCAGATATTGAAATCGACAATAACTTCCCTCCAGTAGTAGAGTCAGCACCCGTTTTTGAGCCTGCTCCATTAGCAGACCCAGAAGAGGAAGCCTTGCTGGCGTTTTTTGGCGAAAAAGAAACAAATGAAATAGAACAACCTGTCTTGCAGCCAAAGACAATTCGCATTAAGGAGGGCGACACAGGTCATAGCTATCAAAGCCTGTTTGGTGAATATCTTAAAGGTGCGAAAAAGATTTACGTTACCGATCCGTATGTTAGGCTGGAATATCAAATCCGCAACTTTATTTTGTTCGCAGGCATTTTGGATGCAGAAGATGAAGAAATCACCCTTCACCTGACTACTTCGACGGAAAATGTAGAACAACAAGAAAATATCGCTAGGAAATTAAGTGAATTCACGGTTAGTTTAGCAAAACACGGAATCCTCTTTACCTTTGAATTTAAGCCCACGATTCATGATCGTAGCATCCGCTTGGACAACGGCTGGAATATTTACCCTGGGCGAGGCTTGGATATTTTCCAAAAACCCGACTCCAAGTATGAACTAAGCGAGATTGACCAAACCAAACGTGCCTGTCGGGAAACGGAGATTATATTCCAGAGTACAAAGGAATAAATTCTATATATCCTCGACCCCAAAGAAGTTTACGGGACAGATTTTCCTGGGGAAACTTTCCGTGTGCTGAAGGAGAAGGAAATCAAGCAGTTTGGCAGATCAACGAAGGCTTGAGAAAGCGATATCCTGAATATGTGAAGGAAGAAGACGGCAAACTGCTCAGCCCACACAAGTCTCTGCCACCCTTGGATATCAACGGACAGGATGCGTTTGTCAAGGAAGGGACGGGGGCGATCACGGCGTATCAGTCCATGTTATATGGTCCGCATAAAGGTGATATGTCCATTAAGGAGCCGTGGAAGAATCTTCTTCTGCAATACTGCAAGCTCGATACGCTGGCGATGGTGATGATTTATCACCATTGGAGATATATTATTAAATGAAAAAGCGAGGCTTTTATGCCTCGCTTTTCTTTATTATTGTGCTAGTCGCGGGATCACCAGCGACCATGCAGCAGCGATCTCGTCCAGGTTGTTGACATGGACAAAACGCTCCGCAAATTTGTTGACAGCGTTCTCTACTTGTAATCGGATTCGACCGTCGTTAACTTTCAGAAGGATTGCCGATGTGCGTTTTCGGCATGACACTGGAACGGCATGGGGAGTCATTCCATTTCCATCAGTCAGCAGGACAACCCGATGCTTCGGGAACTTCTGCCAGATCAAAGGCAGCCATCCAAAGGATGTGTAATTACCTTGTGCGTCTGAAATATTCAAGTTCCCTACTCTCGTAGAGAAGAATATCTCTGCACTAAAGTCCTTGGTGTGCATCAGGTAATCCTCGAAGATTGCCCCACGAACGTCACCACCCACAGAACGAATTGCAAGGGTCACAGCTTGTGCAGCTCGGCGGGTTTCGTACCAGGGAAATCCCTGCATCGATCCTGACCAGTCTGCTACCAAAACCACCTGCACTTTTGGCTTTGTCTTCCCAACAGATTGGGGAACATCGAAAGGAATTGGATCGCCACGTACCGCAGCGAGACGATTCATACGTCCTGGACCCATCACCGAACCAGACGCACGGGGAACTTCCCAGCGTCGTTGGATGCGGCGGCTTGCTGAAATCACATCTGGGGTAGGAGGGATCAAACCGTACAATCTTTCTTCCAGCGATTTGCTATCAGCCGATCCTTGATAAATCAGGATTGCCGATAGAAGGAATCTCTTTAGTTCATCGACATTTCCGCTGGATACGGCTGATGTGGGGTTGATATGTTCAACCTTTGCAATTCCTTCACCTTCAGAGTTGGCGCTTCCTGTTCGGTCTTGGGATTGACACAACTCAGGATACCTACTTGCGATGCTGTGTAGCATCTTGGGCAGGTGGGTGGGATGCGCTTCCATAAAAGCAGAAGCGTCCTGAAGAAATCCGACCAATCTTTTATCCTTCACATTGGAGAGCATATTCGTACTGTACGAATGGGATGTATCTCTACAAAATCTACCAAGAAGTAATCCATTGATAGAAGCAGAAAGAAAATCTTTCTCCACTTCCGCTTTTTTCAAGCCGTCAATGTACTCCTTTTTGTGTTGACTTCCAATGTCATTTCGCACACTGATCAAGTTGCTTTTGAAAAGCGGCATGATCCGGGCGATGTTTTCTTCAAGCTGGACATCCAACAGGAGATTGACGACATCATGATCGAGCCTAGTGGCTTTCTCCACTTCAATGATTTCATCGAGGGGTTGTAACCAGTGACCAATCTCATGAGCAAGTAGCCCGATCGCATTCGACATTTGATTCTGGATGGGAACACCGAGAAATTCATTCGGCATTCGGACATAGGACTTCCCGTTGGTGGAGGCTGTATCATCTTCAGCCATGACCACTGTAGGGACGGAAACCCGCGCAACGTCTTCCATCAACAGCGTCACGACCAAGTCGAGAACCTTTTGCAATTCAGATAGAAACGAGATGTTCATATCCCGCCTCAACTGTTTGCGGTGTTGCCCATCAGGGTTTGATACCCGGATGCAGCAACTGGATCAACTGCCTTCAGACGAGACAGGTAGCGACCCAGGAACGATATATCATCCGGCGCTTTCGCGCGGGACAACTCGCCATACTCCACAGGCAGAGGAAGCGTTCCGTCCTTCACGCCCTTCCAGCTCACCTCAATAGCATCTTTCGCCTTACCGGTGAACAGCGAGAGGACATCATTCGAGAAGCTCACTTCGATAGGTTCGACACGGCGAATTAGCGCCGGGTCAGGAAGGTTGCCCCATGGATTTGCAGCAAGAACGATCATGAAGTGTTCTGCTGGCGCCCAACTCTCACCCCAGAATGGGGCAGAGGTCACGCGCACGGGACCATCGTGCTCAATACCCATTGCCTTTGCGACATCGGCGCTCTTGGGGAGCAGGATACGCATCATGGACTCTTGCGCCCTTGGAGAGAAACGCAGGAATTCGTCGAGGAATACAAGCACACGGTCTTCGGACATTTCTGCGTGTGTCATGGCAGCGCCGATCGGTCCAGGCATGGGCGTGCCATTTGGCATCATCACGCCAACCAGGTCGGAATCTGTCCACGAGTCCGCGCCCGCTGTTTCAAAAAAGCGCGCATCAAGCTTGATTGCGGCCTGTGACACAGCAGATGTTTTACCGCAGCCAGTCGGACCAAGAAGGAAGGGAACATATCCTTCATTTAATACTGCGGTAGTTGCGTCTGCGAGAGACATCACTGCCTTGTTGATCGCGTTCTTCACGCGCTCGGAAAAAGGCAATAAAGATTCCTTCTCTTCCGGAGCGTCAGAGGAAGTAGATTCTTCAGCTCGCGCGATCGGTTTTGTGCTACCTGCCTGAGCATCCACATCCATGACGTCAGTTATTTTCATGAACTTGAGCAGGTGCTTGCAAGGCTGGATGTGGGACGTATCGATCATAACGCCACGCCCCTTGAAATCTTCACACTCACAAGACATAGAGACAAATGCTTTCTTGCCTTCCCGCTCGATTTTTAGGCGCAATCCATATGCACCTTTGTGTGCAGGAGCAGTCGCGCTAACTTCAAAGTCTCCGATCTTCTTGATGTGTCCGATCTTGATCGCGTCCGATCGTTCCAGACGTTTGGGGTCGAGTTTGAATCCCGTTCCAGTTGAGATCCATTCATAGATGTTCATAGGTACTCCTTGATAAGCATAGAATTTGACATAGTTCCCTTTTGGGGAATGTGCCGGGGATGGGATCGAACCATCCTTCGCGCCTGCGCTCAGGCATGTCGTATTTATGTTTTTTTGGGAGTAGCTTTGGGTAGGCTTACTTAACGAGTTGCCAGTTGATTGCAATTACCTCCGTAATGATTTGTCGTACCTTTATCGCCGCAAGTTTTTTTTCGAGGTTTGGGTCTTTAACCAGAGATGAAATAGAAGTTACTCGTTCCTCAGAATGAATCAACCCTTGCACATGCACTTCCTGTCCAATTTGGACAGATTGACCTTTGAGTATGGCATCCGGCAGCACAACCGACACCAGATCAGACATGTTCTTGTCTGTACGCTTGGGATAAAAGGATGGGCGGATCATCTGGAGGCGCACAATAATATTGTCGCTGTATGTCCAATGTTGCAAGATCTTGCCTATCAGGGTAACGGTATTAACATGAGGTGACATTGTTATTCCTTGTGGTGATGTAATGAAATGAAAGGAAGGAGGCATGATGAGCCTCCTTCCAGTTTTATTCGTTACCCGAAGAACATGCGTTTCATGTCATCAGGGATGGGTTCGTCGAGAGAAAAAGCCGCCTTGATCAGATCGTTCGCTTTATCAAAAAGGCTTTTCTTCATAGCGAATTCACGCACCGTGTATGCGTACTGAGGTGCGCGTTGCGAATCATCGCAATACGCGATCAGTCCGGTTAGGTAGGACGGACCGCCAATCTCTTTCAGCTTTCCGCGCGATTCGAGTATATCAATCGTACATAAATAGATATGTTCCCAGGTGTCGCTGGAACACGCTTCATGCATCGCCTCGAATATCCAACGATGGCGAACCAATCGAAACTCTTCCGGTTTGGTATTGATCTTTTTTATCTGCTCTGCGTCGATAATCAACGCGCCGAGTAGAGCCTTTTCTGCTTCAACCTGGGCGTTGAATAAATCTGACAATGGGTTACTCATGAGTAATTTCCTTTGATCTGTTTTTCAACACCCTATGCGCAAAGCGGGCAGCACGGCAGGGTATCGTGATGGTCTTGTACAAAAATCGTATTGCCGAACCATTTACGCAGTTCAGCGTAATTACCAGTTTTGATGTTTACGTTCCACGTTTGATTGATGGATTCCTCGATCTCCTCAAGGGTCATCCAGCTAAATGTGACACTCTCGAATTGCTCCACGGCCAGGCAACCAACACCAGGCTGTACGCGAAGCACTGCATATTCCTGCGCACCGTTCTCAGATGTAGAGTCGTTGAGATACAACGTATCTCCAACGCGCCATCCGGTACAGAGAGTCCACGTTTTTGTGTGAACAAGGTCACTCAACATTTCATTTACAGTACAAGGTTTGATGTTGTACACGCGACGAGAAGTGTTTGATGGGAAAGTGTGCAGCATGGCATACCTCTTTATTCGATAACAGGAACAGGATATAGATCGCAAGAAGCAAATATCTCATTGATCAATGCCTGTTCTTCATCAAAGCATGGATCGCCGTGATCGCCAGTGAATGGCGGGAGTTCGACGATATCTTCGAGTATTTCATTTTCCTCGGTTACATTGAGGATGAGAGTTGTGGTCATAGTGTACATACCTCCATAGGTCTAGTTTTTATTTAGGTGGGTAAACGCGCACCCTGGTCTTGAGTGCACCCAGATAGTGTTCGATGACAGGATGGACGTCCCGCCATTTCAGCCCGCCGCGTCCACAGCCAAGGGCGGGGACGGCAATGCTTTCAAGTTTCAGGTGTTCGCAGGCTTTTAGCAAAGTCGAAAGTCCAGCTTCGATGTATTCCATTCGGCTTGGGTTGCACCAATGCACCTTTGTCGGAAAACAAAGAAAATGCTGCAATGGTTTGTCGATTGATGTCGTTTTCACGACAAGAATATTGCCGATTCCGAAGCTGTGACTTTTGCATGCGGTTTTGTAGAGACTTGCCGCGCCAGGGTATTTCTTTGCCCATACAAGAGCAAGTCCCGCGCCTGGAACGCCAACTGTGTTCACAGGAATAACGATCCCGTCTGATGAGTCAGCCAGGATGTCCATGTCGTAGTAGATATATTCAATCATCTTGCCTCCAAAAATGATTTAGGCAAAAAACAACACGCCTGCGCTATTCACGTCCCAAGACGCAGACAGGGCAGGCATTTTATTCAAAAGGTACAGGGAGCCGGTAGGACTCCCTGTACAAATATCCCGGTTATCCTTCGGGAGGGTTGACAAGCGTGCGTGCAATGGCAAGTAGATCCTTGTAAGTGAGGTCTGCTCCTTTTTCAAGAATGCAGTCTGCCATTTCTTCACACAGCTCGATGAACTCATGGCGTTCAGCATTGGGGTCAACGACTTCATACAGCGCGTCAGTCAAGGCGCGTCCTGCACGGGCGGACAATTCCCACAGTCCGGGAAAACCTGAACAGGTTTCCTCCAGCACGTAATACTCGTCGCCATTGTCCATGTGCATCAGCAACATGATCGCCGCGGATGAGTGCGCCACATCATGCACGTAATTTTGGTAAGAGCGTGAGCGTACCTCGAAGCGTTTGGCAGCTTCCCTCAGAACAGCCCCAAGATCGGATGGGTTGCGCGGGTCGCGGTTCTCCCAGCCGGAAAGCCATTGGAACGGGTCATTGGACTCGATAAGTCCAGCGGCAACGGTCAGCGCGTATGAATACGCATTGCTCAATGCGCTTTCCAATTCGTCGTACTTCAACGTGGGCGTTTCCGGGGTAGGGGAGGAACGAGCTTTCTCCAACACCAGATCACCGCCAACCTTGATCACTTCGCCATCTTCCAGCGTGAGTATCCAGCCACCGCCAAAGTTCGCTGAAGCCTCGACGTTTACGATGGTGCGAGATTTCAAATAAGACAGATCCATGACTACCCCGCCGCCATCTTTTTGATAACTTCGAGGGTGGCACGGCAATCGCCCAGGGCAGAGTGATCCCCTCCCTGAAGTTTCTGCCACTTGAAATCTCTGCGATAATCGTTCCATTCGCCAACGTACTTCGAGTAGGCGAGCATGGCACATTCCCATCGTTGGGGAACCAACGGAGGGTAAGACGAAAAGCGGGCAATCGACTGATCGATCAGGCGCATGTCGTAAGCCTTGTTGTAAATGATGACGATCCTGCCCGCCGCTAGGGCGGACAACTCCTTGTAGCGTTCAAGGAATGATGGGGCGTGCTTCGCCATCTCGTCAGTGATATGGTGTACAGCAGTCGCTGTCGCAGGGATTTTCCCGAAAGGGGCGCAAAGCAAGTTGTCCATCAAAACATTTCCTGCGCCATCTGTAACGCCAATTTGAACGATCTCAGCGTCCTCATCAAGCCCGGTCGTTTCCGTGTCAAGGATCAACCAGTTGGAAGGAGGCATTGCGATCATCTTCTGCGCCCAACAGATGGACTGTTGGCGGGCGTTTTCGGTAAACGCCTTGAATGCCTGTGTGCCGGGATGGAGGGTGCAATTAGCCATGCAACACCTCCGCGTTTTGCCCGTTCTCCAACATTTCGGCGAAAAGAGCTTCGCTGTCAATGGAAAGAGTTGCGTCAAACTTTTCGCGATCCATGCCAGAGTACTCAGACAACGACTCTTTTACAATATTGTCCAGATCAATTTCCCGCAGAGCATCGAGAAGATTTCTAACGATAATCTCTGAGAGATCATTTACATCGACGTCGCTGAGGTCTGGCTTGACGCGCAAAAGCACACCTGTGATCTGCTCGGGTGAAAAACCCACCAAGGGTAGTTCGATTTCTGTAGTCATGTGACATACCTCGTATATATATTTGCGATCAAACGAACAGACCGCATCGTCTGTCATGGAGTTTTCCAGAACAGAAGATGCGGTTTGGTAATCATGATCTAGTTCTCTGCATTTCTGCATGCGCCACAAACGGACAATGTGGGTAGTAATTAGATCGCCATTCATGATGGTATATCCCCAAAATATGATGTATCACCGCGTAAAGCGATAACACGAAACCTGCTCGAAAGAGAAGGACTCGCGTCATGGATCTACCGGCAAGTACCGCTGAATATGATGGTGATGAAGTGAAAAACAGAGAGGCGGATTGCGCCTCTCTGTTCGTGTTACTTGCGGCGTTTCTTCGGAGATGGGGATGCCATCGCTATCGAATCGCCAAAGAGTGAAAGCTGCACGGTGGAGCCAAGATCGTACAACGCTTGAAGGCGTTGAATCTCAGCGCCGATCTCCTCCAATGCTTCCTGAGTTACAGGGATCGCTCCCTCTGTCACTTCCGCGGATGCAATGACGGGGACTTCCGTTTCAACTTCGACATTGAATCGGACGAGCGCGGCTGGATCAGCCATCATCTCCTGCATGGAGAGAAGGGCGGTGATCATTTCGCGGGACGCAACGCCATTTAAACGTTCAGAGATCGCCTTTGCCGCAGGGTCGCCCATCAGCGTTTGTACCGCTTCGAGGATGGCCTGTTTTTCGGCTTCCGAGTTAGTGACCTGAAGTTTCTTGACCTTCACAGGCGGGGGAGCTTGCTGCGTCTGACCATCAGCCGGAGCTTGTGACTCAGGCTGCGATTCTTCTGCTCTCAACTCCTTATCCAGTTCCGTAAGTTCGGTGTCGAGGGATTGAAATTTCTCCTCGTGTTCCCATGGCTTCGCCAGCTCCGCTTCGATCGCGGAAATGTCGCGCTGCCATGCGGCAATCTCCTCCTCGGTTTCCACAAAGACCTTGTCCATGTTCTTCATGGCAAGATCCATGCTGCGGGTAATGCCAACATCGTCGGTCCCCGCAAAAGGCAACCAAAGGTCATGCACTTCAAAGAACATCTTGGGGGTAGGGTCCGAAGGGTCGGACTTGTTATCCATCGTGCCGTAGATCGTATGACCGCGATAAATTCCCAGTGGGATCGGCATGCTGCCTTTGGCAACCTTTACAGCCGCGGCAGCCGCCAGCGTCTTGATACGGACGCCAGCCTCTTCGCGTTTGGTGATCACTTCCAATTTGGTGCGATCCCAGACATCGTAGAGGTTGATGGTAAACCCATCCTCAGTCGTCACTTCATCCCGCACGCGAATCGCTTCCTTGAATGCTTCAAGGCGTTTGATGCGGGCGGTAATGGACGACTTCTTGAAATGAGCGTCCGAGCGCAACGATCCCAGTGAGTTCCACCAGGAGTCACGTAACGCCTTCATACGTTGCCATTCCGCTTCCAGTGTGATGCGCTGCATGATCTTCGGATTTCCCGAAGCCAGCGCCTTAATCTCACTGAACGTCAGAACGGTATCGCCGATGTCATCCACTTCGCGGTCGGTCATACTGCCCGACATGATCTGCGAAATGAACGCGGCTTTGTTTTCAAGCAACTGCCAGGTGTATCCATCGAAGGAGCCTGACAGTACATGCACGAACTGGTACACCGTCGGGAAAAGATTCCCCTGACGGAGCATTCGTCCGAGTTGTTGTTCCAGGTCGCCAGGGCGCCAGGGCGGGGTCATATGATGGACCGCCACCAAACGTTCCTGCACGTTCAGACCCGTTCCCATCTTTTCATTCGAGCCGATGAGTATACGGATCCTGCCTGAATTGACCGCCTTGAACAATTCAGCTTTCGCCTTCTCGTTCTTGGCATCATGGATAAAAGCGATCTCCTCGACCGGCACGCCGAAACGCACCAGACGATCACGGATCACGCTGTACAGGTTTTCAGTGAGGGTCTTTTCCTCTGCGGTTTCAACCGCCACTTCCACGGCAGTTTCTTCCTCTTCATCGTTCTTCTTTTCCTTGCGCGCCTTGGGAACACCCAGGTCGCAGAAGATCAACTGTGTGCCGCGGACAGCGCCAGTCATTTCACGGATCAGAGCAGCAAGAGAAGTCAGTCCGTCAACCTTGGGCATCTCTGCGTTGGGAGAAGCAGGGAGAACCAGACTCAGATCGGCGGCAGCCTTGCGACCATCGCTGGTGATCATGAGCATGTTGTCCTCTTCGGGACGAACCCGACCGCTGCGTACTTTTTCAGCACGTTGCGCAAGAGATTGAGTGAAGTCGATCAATTCCTGACCGGCAAACGATACCGCCTTGACCGGCTTGCCCAGATATAAGTCCGGGCGCTGAATCTCGGCAGGATCAACACGGCGCATGTCCGCAACCTGGAGCCACATTTGCATCAGCTCTGATATGTTGACGAACTTGCGGAAACGGGTGTTCATGCGGAAGCCCGCGCCGTCCGGGGTCATTTCCAGACCTGGTTCAGCAAGAGCAAATTGACGCGCCCAGGCATCGAATTGATGAAGTCCGGTGGAGCGTAGGACATCCATCTGAAAATACCGCTGCATGGTGAACATCTCGGCGATGGTGTTGGTGACAGGAGTACCGGTCATCCCAACAAACTTTCCGCCATTCTTCAGCAGCCATTGAGATTTGATGAACATATCAAATGCCCGCTGGCTATCCGTGTTGGTCAGTCCAGCGATACGATTCATGCGGGTGTTGAAATAGAGATTCTTATACGCATGGAACTCGTCCACAACCAATAGGTCAATGCCCAATTCCTCGAAGGTCAGAGTCTTTTCACTGTCCTTCTCGAACTGGTCCATATCCTTCAACTTCTTTTCAAGGCGTTTGAGGGCTTTTTCAATATCCTTTTGCGCTTGCGTCTTGCGACGGTTGGAGGCTTTTTCTTCTTCAAGGTACTCTTCAAGTTCTGCGATCTGTTCACTTATGAACTCACGCTTCGCCTGTTGAGATGCCGGAAGGAGTTTGAACGAGGAGAATGGAACGAGGATCATGTCCCATTCGTTGGTTGCCACACGACTCAGAAACACCGAGCGATTCCCTTTCGAGAGATCGTCGGGGGAGGGGATCAGCAGATTTGCGCCGGGGTAGGCAACCTGCATGGCAGCCTGCCAGTTGACTAGAGTGTGATTCGGAACGACGAACATCGACTTGCGGGTAAAGCCAAGTCGTTTGGATTCCATCGCCGCCACGATCGCGGTGAGCGTCTTGCCCATACCCACTTCGTGACCGATCAGGGTTGCCTGATTCTGAATAACACGCCAGGCGGCGTCGCGCTGGTTCAAGCGCAGTTTGATGACGTTTGCAAGACCAGGTGTGGAAAGGTGCGATCCGTCATAACGAACAACGCGCACACTGTTGAACTTTTCGTTATACAACTCGGTCAAAGCCTTCGCCCTGTCCGTGTAATTCCACAACCACTTCTCGAACTCGGTCTTGATTTCAGAGAGTTTTGCCTGTGCTGCGACGGTCTCAGTCTGGTTGACCGTGCGGTCTTCACCATAACCATCGTACACAATCACCTCGCGGGAATTTAAACCACATTCGATAAGCATCAGCGTATTCATGCGAGCTGTACCCCATTTCTGGGAGAACAACTGTTTACTGACATAAGTTATGCGATTTGCTTCAATTTCCCAGATCGCCAACGCCTCGATATATTTCACATCGTACTCGCCGCAGTCAAGCAGGTGGTACAAAAAATCCCCGATGTATTTCGCGGGGATCCAACCTGCTCCAAGTGGAGCGCGAATGTCGCTGGCTTGCACCGTGAGCGGCAATGCGCTTTCCAGCGCAGCCACGTTCTCCTGGTACTTTGGCTCATAACCTGCGATGGCTTTCGCCTGACGCAATTTCTCGCGAACATTACCCGACAGGTACTGTTCCGATGTCTGCCAGTTCCTGGACTTCGGATCGAGAAAAATGGCGCCGCGTAATTTCTCCACAGCGTCGTCTTCGTCAATGCCAGCGGTCTCGGCGATAAATGGGATGTCCACTATGCCGGTTCGGTCGAGCGACACAAGCAGCGCGTCTGACGCGCTGACCTGCGCTGCACTTGTAAGTGCGCGGACAGTGGGTTGGTAGAAAATACCCGACTTTGAACCATCAGGGTTCTCTAGGGCTTTTACGAACGGAGCTTCCGCGCCGTTCTTCAGATGACGAAGGTTTTCCTTCTGGTTGATCTTCCCATGTTTGGCAACAAAAGTGTCGTACAGGTTGTTGAGAGTTTCACGCAAATATGGAATCTTCGCCACGTCGCCGCGCGTTTCCGCACGGATCAATCGCTTGGCGGCATCATGGATTTCAATGAGCGCTTTTGCGATCGGATGTTCAACATCCTGCGACAAAACCTTGTCGTCGGAAAACAGGGATTCGGACTTTTCTTTATCCTCAGAAGCAGGATGCTCCAGTCGGGACAGACCGGCATAAACGCCTGCCATCTCATACTGAATATCCCTGCCTTGGGCGAACACGGTGTAGCCGTCGCTGCGGTACGTGCGTCCTTCCATTGAAGGCTGCCCAATAATGTGTTCGGGTTGCGCGTGATAATACCTGTTTACCTTGACAGCATATGAGCCAATGCGCTGATCGACCGCCTCCATCCAAAGGACACCTTTGGGATCCTGCATGGTTTCCCGCTTGCGCAGGAGCAGAACGTCCGTAATGACCTTGGTGCCAGCGTTCTCAAGGAACGCGGTTTCAGGTAGGCGCACAGCAGACAAAAGATCGAATCGCGCCGCGATCCATTCACGGAGGCGGGTGGATTCCTTGTCCATTGTGTAGCGGGATGTGATGTAAAACATCACGCCGCCTGGTTTCAACAGGCGCCAGGTGTTCGCGAAAAAGAAGTCGTGGATGGGGTGGGTGAGACTGCGGGGGACGTGTTTGCTGGATACTCCATAATCCCCAAAGGGGACGTTGGAAATGGCGATGTCGAAAAAACCTTCCGGCAGATTGGCGTTCTCGAAGCCATCGTTGATGATGGTGGACGAGGGGTGCAACGCCCGCAGGATCTGACTGGTGAGGGAATCAAGTTCGATCTCGGTCCAGTCGATTACGTCACGAAGCTCAGGCGGGGTCATGGACTTGAAATGTCCAATACCAGCCGAGGGGTCAAGGATACGCATACGCCGTGAGCCGAAACCCAACTGCCGCACCGCTTTCCACATCGAAGCGATCACACCCAGAGAGGTGTAATGCGCGTTGAGGGTCGAGCCGCGCACAGAGCGCAATTCATCCTCGGTCAAAAGTCCGTTGAGTTCGTTCACCTTATTGGCAAGACGCGAGTCTCCCCAGCCGGTGTACTTTGAGAGTACTTCCAGTTCTTCATCGGTCGCTGCACGCCCGGTGACAGCAATGTCCTTTGTGATCTGGATCGCTTTCTTGTTGTTCTCAAAGCGGATGGATGGAGCGCCCAGGTCAAGATTTGACTGACCATCGGGAAAATAAAAATCGTTGTGAGCCATGATTGGCATACCTCCATAAGAATTTCGGCGGTAAGACCGCCTGTCCGGTCACTCCACGAGGGAATGAACAGGCGGGCGGCATCAAAGCTCACAATGATTTGTAGGGATTGTTCGCAAAATTTTTTCGGAACTTTTGGGGAAGAAAAACGGAAAGAAAAATCCCCGAAAATGCAGGGATTATGTAGGGAAGCTCAATTCGCGTTATCAAAAAGGGGCAGGAAAATGTAGGGAATATGTAGGGAAATTGGATCGCTTTATCAAAGCGATAAATGAAGAAGACATTGACGCACAGGCTGGGATAACCCAACCTGTGCTTTATGTACATAAGACAGAGTAGTCTTATCTCGTACTGAAATTCCAGTCGTGCGGGGTTCCACGCAACCAGATCACATGACCGTTTTCGTTCACGATCACGCACTTCGAGATTTCGTAACCTTCCTGTTCGCGGGCTTGGAGCCAGGCTTCGGATTCGTCGAGAGAGTCAATCGGCATGGTGCCATTGACCTCTTCGATGCCCTTTGAACTTGCAAAGATCGCCGGGTCAGAATGACGATACCCGATACTGTAATGAGGCAGGGGGGCATGGGGACAATAGGGGTTGTCTCCCGCGTTGGGGTCATAGTAATACCCGCACACAAGACAATCCCAGATGCTTTCATCGTCGCCAGGTACCATTTCAAATGACCCGCAATGCGGGCAGTGGTCCATGATGGTTTCGATGTTGCACGAGGATTCTTGTTCAAGAACCGCCCGAGCCGCGTCAAGGACATCCTGGGGGATTACTTCGTCCATAATGCCCTCCATTGGCGAAACCATTCCTTGATAAACGGCACGGCGATTTCCTTGAAGTCGAATTCATGGCTGTCATACTGCGAGGGGCAATATTCGCGCCAAACCTTCAAACGAAAGCCGTTCCAGCGAGTCATAACAAGGCGGGGAGTTTCCATGTGATCTCCTTCATGGAAGTTTTCATCATAGAACGTCTCCATCTCATCCTCGGTCATAAAGCCAAGCGGGGTTTCCTTTTCACAGCAGCAAACATCACCATCGAGTGTGTTGCAACACCCGCATTTTGCATCCAGCCAATACACCAGTGAACCCGTCTGAGCCGAGAAACTTTCCATCGTGGTTTCGTACTGGTGCAGGTTCTTGTTGAGCAAGGACGCGATGGCATAGGTGAGCGTGTCCCAGTAAAGACGGAACAGGAAATTCATTGTGACCACAACGCCCACGTAGGTGGGGTGGGTGGTCCACTCGTCACAATTCGTTAGAACAGTCACGAATATCTTGTTGAAGTTATTGTTATTCATACATACCTCCGTAGAGTTAAAAGATTTGAGCGCTGCCAAAGCTGATCTGCCAGTGGACGCCATGCTTTTTCAAGCAGATGCGCGATGAGTAGATCGCCCCTGATACGGTCAGTGAAATTTCTTCAGGGAGTTCATTCACTCCCGTGATTCGCAGCCAGCCAGGAAAAGAAATCCATTCACTGAATAGATTCGCCCGGTGAAAAAGAAATCGCCGGGTATCCAGGCTTATTGAAACGGCAGAACCGTCCGAGAAACGCAATCGGGCTGCTTCCGCCCCTAAAAATATCCCTGTAATTTCTCTCCCGCAGATCTCGCTGTGGAATGAAGTTTTTTTTCGGGAAAAGATTTGCGGCAGTCGCATCATCGAGGGATCTCTTTATCGATGCGCAGCAACTTCCTGCGGAGTTCAAAGACAGGCTTGACATCGATCTCTTTCATGCGCTTAAGTCCGCGTTTCAGAGACTCTCGGATATCAGGATCGAACGCTGTGGATTGAATGTCCATCTCCAATGTCTCTTCGATGGTTGCATAATCATCCAAGTGGATCGCAACCAGAACAACCTTGCCGCGGTAGGAAAAAAGAACACACCAAAGCTCGTTCAAGACCGTCATCACGTCTTTGATCAAACTGGAGATGGACGGGATCACGCTTTTGTGCTTTCTTGAGTGAATGTGCCGTTTCGACATCTTCTGAAATTGTTGAATAAGACTAGATATGTCTGGCAAGTCAATGTTGTCGCTGTATTCAACTTCGATGACATCCGTAAGTTCGTGCCACTCGTGCTCACTTCCATACAGGATGCGAAGCCCAACTTCGAGCGGATAGAACGCGCCGTCCTTATCCAGTGAGTATTCATTCAGCGTTTTCTTGATCTCGGTCGGGGAAAGTTTTTTTCTGTTTTTGAATGACACTACCCCGTGCGTTTTGTAATTACCATCATCGCGGTGAAGATAATGGACTTCCATGTATTTATTGCCCATGTTGGCATACCTCCAAAATATATATTCAGAGCAGAGAATTTTGCCTGCCCGTATCCATCACTTTGCCTTTGCAAAGGAACAGACACAGAAAGGCTGGAGGGATTATGTCCCTCCAGCTCTACATGGTGATCTTGTTTAGTTTTAAGGCAAACGAATCGATTCGTTCGCTTCAAAAAAATTCCTTGAATTTTCAAGCAAGCTGCATACCTACATCATTGACGGTTGGTAGTCCTTGAACGGTGATTCCGTCAGATCGCAAACCAACGGCATGGCAATTGCAGACGCTTTTCCGTTTAGTTGCAATGGAGAGTTACTCGCTTTCGGGAAGACCATTTCTACTGATCCATTGGCGGCGCATGCCTTCAATACATTCTGAAGTGTCGATAACTGAAAGTGCATCAAAGGACTTTCGCCTTTAACTCCATCCAGGGCCGCGCTCTCGACACGGGATCCATTCTCGGATTTGATGAAGTACCAGAAAGCACCTCCAATGATCTGGAAATACACATGCCCTTCCATCGACTTCAACACCTTAATCATGCGATCCAGATGTTCAGTTGAAATGGCTGCTTTCACGCTGGATTGAATGTTGATGATCGACTTGTAATCCACAAACTTCGCAGAAACGATCGGGGCATGCAAGGTCACATCGACATCACCGCGCTGGGTGGTGATGGTCATACCTGACTTTCCAACCTGCACCTTCAATTCTTCATCATCTGCTGGCTTCAAGGAGCGTTTGACGCGCTGAATGGCGTCCACAGAATAGGTCGCTCCGTTCGCATTGTCGGATTTACCCGGTTTGAACGTGGCATAGGATAGAACGAACCCGTCTGCCGCTGCCGTTTCAAGTTCATCCTTCGTGGGAGCAATGTACACGCCCGCCAAGGTGGGGCGTGCCTCATCGTCAGATGCAGCTTCGGTAATGGTGGAAATGACATTGAAGTCACTCCCTTTCACGGTGAATATCTTGCCAGGTTCATTGAACTTGACCGCATTCACTGCTACCGATAATGTGGCGGCGCGAAACTCGGATATTGATCCGGGGAACTGCATCGTGACGGTCAATGTTTTTGTATCGAAGCCGATTTCGATCAATCCGTCTGATAGACCAGCCATCTCCTTGAACTGTTGTCCGTTGATCGCCAGCCAGTCAATATCCTTGACCTTCTTTCCAATTGGCATGGAAAGCATGATGCTCCCGCCATCAATGAAATCCGAAGTGAACATCTTCAGATTGCCATCCTTAATAGAGAAACTCAACGCCTTGTTCTTTGCATTGAGGTAGGGACTCACAAGCGAAAGCATGGTAAGAAGTCTTTCCCTGGTGAATTTGATCGTCGTCATGGTGACATACCTCCATAGAATTATTGATTGAGGGATAAAAAACATCCCCCTTCCGGCAGTCTGCATGACAGGCGGCCAGAAGGGGGGCGTTTTGCGCCATGCTGGGATGGAGCGAGTAAGGTCTGTGATTTCGTCAGACTTCACCCGCTACCATTTATCATCACTTGATGACTTGCTTGATACGTTGGTCCATTGCGTGTTCGTCAGAGAACGAATACGCAATCGCGCGACCGTACACAACGGCGGCGACGAGAAGGGCAACGATCAAAACGGCAGCTAGAGCAAACATGGTTACACCTCTTCGGTTGAATTTGGGGGGCAGGCGGGTAAGCCAGCCTCCCCTTGAACGACCATCCATGTGATGATCTTCCAAAGGGAGGCGGTGAACGACACGAGGGTGCGTACCGTTCACCACCTGCACCGAAGAGGCGCGGACCATGCCGCGCTTGGGCGAAGTTTGGTCTGAGGAGCAGACAGACCTTACTCGCAGGTCGCCCGCGCAGATTCGGACTGCGCTTTACCCAAGCCAGGGGGCGAAAGAAAATATAAAGGTTGAGGGACAGGGTCGCTGTCCCTCAACGATCATTTATGCAGGTTCGCCTTCGAGATCTTCGAGAGGTTGTTCCTGCTTGCCAGCAGCGTTATCATCGTCCCAGTGGAATGGCTCAATGGTGTTCGCCCAAATGGAATAACCATGGCGTGGAACATCGTTGCCGTCTGCATCCTTGCCAATCCATTCCTCACGCACGAGTTGACCTTTCACGGTGAAATAATCACCATTCTTCAGGTCGCAGATCGCGTTGATGACTTCATCAGGGTTCTCGTCTTTCGAGACGTGAAGGATGTTGCACCAGAAGGAGGGGCGATATTCACCATTACCATCCTTGCCCATCGAGAGATGAGCGCGAACTCTTGCCATTGACTTGCCGCTCTGTGTGAAAGACATCGGAGCATCATCAGGCTTGATGTGAGCTTTGAAGGTCAGCATGGCAAAGTTGGAGGGACGGGATTCTTTATCCTTCGGATCGTACTCTTCCACGCTTGAAGCGATGATTTCCAGGGCTTCTTTTTGAATGCCGCTCTGCGACACCCATTGGCGAAAACCAAAGCGACCTTTGACGGTCACTTTTTCGCCTTTGGCGATGTCAGCGACTTCCTGTACAAAGGGCGAAACGGTATCGTCTTTGGAATATGCTTTCACGTCAAAGAACATGGATGGGTTGGTCTGCTCTTCCTTGCGCTTGCCGGTATAGTTGTAGCCACGCATGGTGGCATACGCTTTGCCGGTGCTGGTCAAGGTGTCGTTCACTTTCCCACCCTCGCCAATGGCGGCGATGGTCATCACGATGAAATTGCTGGGCTTGCTGGACTTGCTATTTTTGGTAGTCATCTTAGACATACCTCCTTTGAATTTTTTTGATCGGATGTTCTTTGGTAAAAGTCATCCTTGGACACACAACGGGACTCGAACCCGCAAGGCATCCTTTTTGCCTGTGCGTAGGAGAGGGAAATGAAAAATTGCCCCGACAGGTTGTGTCAGGGCAATTCAAAGTGGAGTCAACCAGGACGTTTATGCGTCTTCAAGTTGAGCAGATAGTTCTTCGGCTTCCATAGCGGCAGCAGCAAGAATGCCTTGCTTGCCAACCGGACCGCCGTGGTAAGCTTCGCAAACTGAACGAACCGGGCAGTAGTCGCACCGCCACATTTCGTCCACGTCTTTGATCACGACTGGCAGCTCGTCAGATAACAGGTCCGCGAGCTGTGCTTTCAAAAAATTCATTGCCGCATCACGATCAAGTCCAACTTCGCAGCGCACCGGCTTCTCGTCGGGTAAGTACACGATCTGAGCGCCAGCAAAGACCGAACTTGCATACGGGATGCGTTTTTTCAACTCAGAAAGATTCTTCTCAATCAACAGGGCGTACAGATTGACCTGCATGACGTGAGAGGAACGTGCCTGGGCAGGAATGTACACGCGCTCAGCGTGACGATTCTTCACCTGTACCCTGCATTGCTGGCAGTAGTAATCTTTTGCGCCATCTTTGATAAGATCGTTCGCGCAATGTGGACAGCGCATGGCTTTTCGTCCAAAAGGTGCTTTGCCAGTCACTTTGTAGTCCGTGATGTACCAGCCCTTTGGCGTCCATTCGATCAGATCAGGGGTACCAACCAGAAGAACGGATTTTCCGCGATACGTGAAACGCCATTTCAGCGTTTCTTCACTGATAAATCCGCTACCAGCCGCAGTGGATAACATGACGTGATACCCTGTGCCGCGATTCATGCGATACAAGGCGGTGGGTTTCTCGTAATATTCATTTTGAGCTTTGAGCATCGTTTGACGCGGACAACCCAGAATTTCGGTCACGGAAAAACCAATATCCGCGCCAGCTTGAATTGCCAGCTTGTCGGAATAATCCGGGGCGCGAAGAGAGTTGATGGCTGCCTGAACGACAGCAGGAACGAGCGGGCAACCCGGCGCTCCCTTGATGGCGCAGTCCAGGCATTCGCTGAATGAGACAGGTTGATCGGTGACTTCGCAAATGAAGCCAACCAATCCATTTTTGTTTTTAGTCATGGGAACATACCTCGTAAAAAAATTTGCAGGCGAGAGGGCATTTCAGACCCCTCAGTGTTTTGAATAGAGATTTATTGGTGGGCGGCAGACACTTCAGCAGGAAGATCAGAGTCTGCGCGTTCCACCCGTGTCCAATTTACATTTGGAAGCGCCGGGGTGAACGACTTGAGATGATCGTACCCTTTGCGGGTAATACGACGCCCGCGTGGAGTTCTTGCGATCAGACCTGCAATCAACAAGCCAGGCTCAACAACATGCTCGACCGTTGGAAGGTCAAGACCGCAGTTTGCCGCGATCGCACGCGGACCGGCCGGTCCGCCTTTGTAGGTGGTGGCAAGGGTCAACAGATATTTACGATCAGCATCTTCCAGCCCTAGCGAGTCCAATCCCAACAAGGGCATGGTGTTTTCTACCAGAGCGCCATCAATGATGTCTGTGCCTTCCGACACGGCATAATCCACACAGCGCCGAAACAGACGCAGGGCAACGCGAGGTGTGCCTCGGGATCGCACAGCAATTCCGTGTAGAGCATCATCATCGGTGAGATATTCCAATGAATTCGCAGCGCGAAACACAATCTGCCCAAGATCGCCCACGTTGTACGGTTGCAACAGGAAGCTATGACCGAAACGCGCACGCATGGGTTCGGGCAAAAGCCCGTAGTCCGTGGTGGCGGCAACCAGGGAGAATTTGTTGATACCCATTGTGATCATCTTCGAAGATGCATCCTCGCCGGTCTTGATGGAAATCTTGAAATCCTCCATGCCGCTGTACAACATCTCGGCAAGCTCACGACGAAGGGCATGCACTTCGTCGAGGAAAAGTACATCGCCTCGTTGAAGCATGACCAACAATGCCGCCAGATCGCCCGGCTTTACCAATGCAGGCGCGGACACTTCATGTAATCGCGCACCCTGTTCGGTTGCAATAATCGCAGCGAGAGTCGTTTTACCGAGTCCAGGGCCGCCGTAAAAAACCAGGTGTTCCAGAATTGATGCTCGTTTCTTGGCAGAATCGAGCATCAATCGTAGGGTGGATTTCACCTGTGGTTGACCAATGAACTCGTCCAAATTCGGCGGGCGAAAATTCCGTTCGTCTGCCACGCGGAGTACGTTTTCCGCAGTAGGATTGGCATTTTCAACAGGGGGAGGGGATGTCATACCTCATCCTTCTTCTGTTGAAGGGATACGGTCGTGTATCCTCTGCCGAGATCTGTTTCAATCTCGATCACTCCAAACGCAGTGGGGTGTTCCGACTTGAAAAACCCCTCACACTGAATTTTTGCCGCGTTCTGCCGCTTGCAATGTTTATCAATAATGGGCGAAAGACTCAAACCCAGACGGTTGACCCGTCCGGGGATTTTGATCTCGCCAAGTTTGAGTGTCATATGACATACCTCCAAAATTTATTTGGCGAGAGTGTTTCTCCCGCCTTTCAAATCCATCCAAAATGGCGTGAACTTGAAAGGCGAGAGAAGCGGGTGAGCTTCTCTCGGTTGAATTTCAATGATGAATGGACACGTAGCGAAAGTATTTACCCCAATCTGCAGCAATGGCACGAACAATCCGAGCAAACATCGGATTTCGCATCTTGATGGGAGATTTGGGAAAAGTCCGTTTATATGCCCGATAAACCTTCATCGGGTTGATATAGACGCCGTCGCTGACGACTGATAACAGTATGGAGAACATTCTGCCGTTGGCAAGAACATTTGCCCGAATCTGTTTTCTATCGCCTTTCACGCGATTCAACGTGACCGAAATTTTGTTGTACATGTACATACCTCCGTACTGATAATTGAGAAGCGGTCCCGAGGCGTTTACTTCGAGACCGCTCATTATTACTGTACAGTTTGAGATGGGGAGTTGCTTTGCTCCTGTGCTGCGATATGTTCTGCCAGAGCAACCCTGGCGCAATCGGCTCCGAAGGGAAACCCGCCCTGTGAATATTCTTCGGGGACGGGTTGATCGGTGTATGTGCCGGTGCGTTGATCGTATTCCAGCCAAACCGCCTTGTCTGGATTGAGTTTGGCTTTACAGCGTTCACAGAAAAGAAGGCGAAAATTTGCCATGTCAATTCCCTGTGTACGACCAGCTTTGACGCTCGTCAAGATACTCGTACAGCTCCTTGTCGTAATCGAAGCCATACCCGTTTTGATCAGCGTACCTTTGCCACCGTGAGATCATGTCATGCACGATCTCGGGATCTTCGATGTCGCTGAATGAAACATCAAGAGTTTCAAGAACGAGTTCGACGGGCTTCGATACTCCATTTTCGATAATCGGTGTCAGAACAAGATATGCCGCAGGATGTCCTTCGAGCGCATTGTCATCACCGTAATGAGAGCCAATCCAGATCGCTGGAAGATCCGGCATGTTAACCTCAAATCTACAGGCTTCTTCATATTCTTTCAACGAAACCCACTTGATGAGGCTTGAGCCATATACACGTAACTTGACGGTCGTTGCATCTTTCGCCAGGGGAAGGGAGTGGCAGACGACCTTATGGCCATTGAAGCCATCGGACAGAATGTTGGTGTTCATTTTTTGCCCATCCGTTTTCGCTCAACGCCAAGGTTTTTGCAGACCATGTCGTCTATCCTGCTCCATAGAAAACGTACAGGAAAGAGCAGTAAACCAAACATAGGGTTAAAGCCCTTTTTCAAAAGCCACAATGTTACGAAAAAGAAAGCAACAACCAGGACGAAGTCAAGCACCTTGATAGCGTGATACAGCACCTTCCAGGGGAGTGGGTTGATGATTACACCATCGACAATATCGCTGTCTGCCTTTTGAATTGGAACAATATTTTTTGCCATTGCATACCTCCATATAAATAGATTGATGTGCCGGGAATCAAAAACTTCTCCCGATCCTTCAAGGTCGAATAGCTTCGGCGCTGAGGGATCGAGAGAAGCGGGTATGCTTCTCTCGTAGAACATAGGGAGGCTAGTTGGACCTTATGCCTCCAATGATTGAAGAAATGGTTTTGCCTGCCACAACAATACCTTCCATATTGGGCATCGCGAAATGAACCGGCATAGTAACTGCGTTCTTGAAATTGACAGTAAGAGTCACTTCAAGCGGGGAACCATTTGCAGCGATGGGATATGAGGTGTAACCATTACCGCCGATATCCAGTCGTGAAGTGAAAAGTCCCTTGGCAGCGTTTGCCAGATTTGATGTGGAAGGCTGTGTCGGGAGCGACACCGATGGTGCCTCCACAAACCAACTCAGATTGTAGGAATGTTGACGAGCGCCGGAACGTGAGTCATATAGCCCCGTGCGAACAACGATATTCGAATCCAACGATGGCTTTGCAATCGCAGCAAAAGCGAACAGCAATACCATTTCAAATCCGAGAAGTGTGACTTGCAAAACAAACTTCGAGATCTTACGCATTGCGATACCTCCAAGGTGGAATGAGATATAGAGACAGGAGTAGACTCCTGATACTCACAATAAAGGTTTCGCCAGGTGATTTAGCAGAAAAATCTACTATAAAGATATCGGTAAATCTTATTTAGATTATTTCTTGTTTTAAGGAAAACATGACTGGTCTAACAGGTATAATTAAGGATATAACTAGAACATGCAAATCAATGAACAGGTTATGTCAACAATCATTGCAGTAAACGATATGTCTTTTTTTATTTATGTTAAGAGGTGGAGATGAAACTGATAGAAAGATTAAAAATATTGCTCTCCGAACAATTAATCCCAATTCAAATTTGGATTGCGTATCACCAACCATCAACTTGGGTATCAACTCGTGCAAAAAAACTGATTGAAAAATCAAAAAAGAAAGATAAGAAAGGTTTTAGTGATAGTCTTTCTGAGAAATGGTTTGAGTGGATGCATCCCCAAAGATGGCGTGCAAGTTTGACTTTGGCACTTGCATTAATTGCAATTCCACAATTTGCATTGGGATTTTTACCTTTACATGTTCTTGGATTTATAGATGAAACTTTTCTTATTGTTATCTGGCAAGTTCTTGCATCTATAATAGGTATATCTTTTGTAATAGTTGTTTTCCTTACTGAGTACTCCCAGGATCAAACTTATGAGCGCAGGGCGTTTCCCATTTATATTTCTGCGACCTCGATGATCTTCACCGTCATGATGGGGTTATTAACTTTAATGAATATGGGAGTTAATCTTATTTTCATTAAATCACCATTTGCAAACAATAACTGGGTTATTGCAGGAAGTATCTGGAACTCACTTTTGTTTTTTATTAATCTCATACTGGTTATCGTTCTATACATAAGAACATATCAATTATTAAGTCCAAGCTATTTCAGAAAAACACTCATTAAGTACCATCGTAAAAAAGTCCTAGAACGCGTTTATCAAGAATTATTAAATAGAGTAAAGCGAAATTTATCCATTCAATATATGCAAAAAATAGGAATAGATGTTTCCATATTTAAAGATTTCAGCGAAAACAAACATAAGGTAAAAACAAATAGACAATTCACTGAAAATCAAACAATTGATGACTTGAACCTCAGCTTACTTAAGATTGCCAAGAAAAATGCAGAAAAAATAACCGGCTTAGAAAAAACTGGAAAAATCTATTTTTGGGGATTACCAGGAAATAATATCTCAAATGAATATTCTGAAATAGCTTTTATAGACTTCGAACTTAATAAAAACACAGTAACAAAGTTTCTCCAAATTTCTATAAAAACAAAACCTTGGCACAAAGATAAATTAGATACTTCATCTGAGGATTTATTAATAAACAGGGACTTAATTTCAGTTGCTATCTCGTCTGGACAAGCAGAAAACGTAGAGGCGTCGCTTGAATTATATATAGAAACCATTGAGGCTTTTTTAGATTCTTTGGAAACATTAGGATATAGGTTTACGCCTGAATTAGTTGATCATGAAGATAGTTGGTTTAATAAATGGGATATCTTCGATAATGTGCATCAACAATATACCAGCTTGCTTAGGGAAGCGCTAAAGAGTGATAATACAGAAATAATAAATGAATTTATTAGTTTTCCAAGAAAAGTTATGATCAAAGCACTAAAATACCAAGATCACTTTGCTTTCAAAAGATTTATCAACTTGTATCCCTTAATATATAACCTTTCAACAAGGTACATTTCTAACACTCAAACACGAGAGCAGGTAACAAATAAATGCGGTCAATATATTTCAGAGTTTGCCCACTATTGGATCGAGCCAAAATTATCGCAATCTGATATAAAAGAAGAAAGCCTACAAGAACAGATATCGTATATCGAATCATTGCTGATCGTATATTCTCAAATTGCAAAACTTCAAATTGACAATCTTGATTATTCTCAATTTAGACTAACAATAGGATCTATTCGAAAAATATTAAACTCTTTTTCAGAAAAACATGAAGATTACAAATTGCATAATCTGATTTTTCAAGTTGAGCATCTAACTGACGAATCAATTAAAAAAGAAACTGTGCGAGAATTAGAAAAAGAAAAAAAACTTAATTCTTTAGTATCTCATATTAGAAACATCCGAAGAAGCGCACTGTTTGGGTTAGGCGCATGGCTCTGCCATTTGGTGGATACAGGGAAACTGTCAAGTGAAGGTTTTGGAATACTATCAAGACCAATAAGTCAAGAATTTGAAAATCTAAACATTTTAAATGATAGCTACATCAATGCTATTTCAATGGAAGATAGAGGAAAGTTTAATTGGAGTAGTTGGGAAATGGATGAATGGCCAGATGAGTCTTATGGCGAAGGGAAGTTTGGATCAATAAATTTCAGCTCATGGCTGTCTCTTTTTCACACATATCAAGCAATAGTATTAACACCTGATAATCAAGTCCATTTATTTGACATAAAGCCGTCCCCTGAAATAAAAGGGCTGCTTGATAGCATTAAATCAAATATTAAGCACCTCACAGAAAACAAAAACTGGGATTTCCTACTGGATAAGTTGGGTGAGTTGAAAGTGCGAGGTGAAATACTTGAAAAATCTTTTGAAGCTTCTTATGCCAAACAAGTTGTTGTGGAAGAATTAGAAATAATAAATACACCTATAAGTGAAATCAGGTTACGAAACTTTATAAATGAGGCAGAAAAAGCTTGGCGCGAACAAGGTGACTTACGAATTTTGTTTTCTGTAAATAATAAATACTTATCTGCCCCTGAATCATCCCCCCAAAAAAAGGTTGAACCATATGGTGTTTATCAAAGGATACCCAAAGGAGTATTCATAGACCAACCAAGGATTGGTTATTCGAATTGGGGAGAAGCATATGGCAGATCAATGGCGCAAGGTGAAAACTCTAAAATTATTAGTTACTTAAGTGCACTTCCCGTCAAAAAAGCCAGCCTAAGAAATTTTGATAAAGAGATATCAAAGCAGGTAGCAGTTCTCAAATCAAAAGGGTATACCCCAATCATTTTATGCGGGCGTGAATTTCATGACTATCTTTTTAATTCAAAAAATTATGAACCGCATTGGAAAACTATCAAACCAAAACCACAAGGAATTGCAAATTTTGATGGATACTACAATGACTCAATTGTGTTGTTGCACCCTACAGCCTCAAAAACTGTTTTGATTTGCGATTTTTCAAAATTTGGAACTTTAGTACAGTTCAAGGTAAATGAGAAGATGCCAGATTTCCCTCTTCAATTTTCAATCAAGGAAATCTCAATAGAACGAGCAAAGGAATATCTAATTAAATATCCAAATCTCTTAAAAAACTCTTTATTAGGAAAAGAAATTTCGTCAGAAGAAGCAATAAGAAAAATTCAACAAGACGTTGAATTAGCAATATGGCAAAGGAACCACATTCAAGATATTGACGCCAAGGCTGGGGTAATTATTGAATTCAGACAGACTAAAGGTGCTAAAAACTAACATTCACTACACCCAAATTATATAAATGTCTTGTGTTGATTTGCTAATAGGTGGAGTAAATCTTCTTTTGTAATTAAAAAGTTTGAGGTAGCCCAAAAAGGAAAAACCTATAATTTAGAGGAGTGGGGTAGCAATAATGTGTGTGTAAATTTACTTCGTACAACTTGACTTGTACGAAGTAAAACCGTATATTTAAGCCATAAACCGAGTTCAAATGACCCAATAAGCATGCAAATTTACTTCGTATAACTCGGTTACGAAAAGGAACCCACTATTTATGAATACCCCTACCAACACCTACCGTCTTTACGGTTTTATGCGAGGATGCAGATGATGACAGGACCCAACTACGTTTTGCTGATCATTCTCGCGCTCATTGCAGTTCTGGGCGACATCGGCGCGATTGAGATGTACTTCTCTGTGAATATGTATTCGCTGCCATTGATTGCCGTCTGGATCGTTTTGTTTACATCCCGTTTACGCACAACCATGAATTGGACCACGGAAAACTTCTTCCCTCTCGCCATCGGCTGCGCCTTGATTTACACCAGCAGCAATGTCGTACATAACCCCGCGTTGCTTCCTAGTGTAATCCTAACCTTTGGCGGCGCCACATTCTTTGCCGCGCAAAAGATGCAGGAAGGATAATGAATCATGCATGATGACTTCGACTTTCTGATGACTGTTCATTACCCTGATGACCTAGCAGAAGCTTTCGGATACAACAGTGACGCCCGCTACGTTGGTTTCTACTGGGACCATGCAGGAGATGAATTGACCTGGCTCGATGGACGGCGCTCCTTGTGCGGAGCCGAGTGTCAATACTTTCTCAAGTTCGCCTCGCTGCATCAAATCAATAACCATCGGATCGGTGACAGTGACACCTTGCCCACTAACTACCTGCTCGTCGATCGGAAATCCAATAATCTTTATGTCGGTGATAAAAGGTTGGTTGAAGAATTCCTGAAATTGCAATGGAGTCCAATACAATCATAAGATAATGACTATGCGAAACATAGTTTATTAAGGAAAAACAATGAAAACTATGAAACTATTCATCGGAATTACAGAATTGATCATGGCACTCGTTGCGCTGATCGTTATGTTCACCAGTGTCCATCCCATTGCAAAAGCAGGCATTTTTCTTGTCGTGCTGTTTGGCGGTAAAGGTATATTCTATGTGTACAAGGGGCTGTCCAAGAAGGGAGAAGAATATGAATAATAAGAAACAGATTGATAAAGACTTTGAATATTGGATTGCCTGGGCAGAACGTACCAAAGCACTCCCGAACCTTGTTGCAGAATTGAGAACACGCGCAGATGAAACCGGACGTAAGGAAGCTGTGGCATTACTACGGGCAATCCATACACGTCGTCGATCAGAAATACGAGGAGGCGTTATCGCAGCAGTGATTGTTATTGTCGTCATTGTTGGAACAGTTATTGCAATCATCGCCGCCTTTGTGTAGAGAAGAAGGTGTAACTTGGAAAACGATCTACTCGAACATTTTGAACACTATCTGAACGACAACAACTCCCCCACTTCGGTGAAGGGATACCTAAGCGATATCCGAGCATTCATTGGATGGGCAAAGGGACACAAAGGAATTGAATTAAACAGATCACTCCTGAAAGGTCAGCCTCACCTTCTGAATAAAGCGGTCATCGATGCATACCTCAAACATTTACACGCCGAAAAATATGCTCTCAACACTATTGCGCGACATGGCGCCGCAATGCGTGTCTTCGGGACATTCCTACTTTCCAGTGGCATCGTGCCGGTAAACCCAGCGGAGAAAATCAAGAATGTAAAGCCAGATCCGTCCGATCCGCGCGGACTAGATGATGATCAACGAGCAAAGTTGGAGTATGTTTTTCGCACACCTTGGGAACGCACTGCCAATAAGACCAGCCGTCGAAGAGAAAAAACACTTGCTCCAAAAATGCTGATCCGGGATCGTGCCATGATGCTTACCATGATGTACGCTGGTCCGCGGGTTAGCGAACTGATCGGATTGGACGTGAGCGATGTGACCATAAAAGAACGCAGCGGTAATATCATCATTCGTGATGGAAAGGGAGGAAAGCCAAGAGTTGTTGATATTCCTCGCCAAGTGCGTGAGGCAATCGCAGATTGGCTGGATGTTCGTAGGGAGTTTCCAGCTGCAGACGACGCCCTTTTCATTGGTCTTAAGCGAGGACACAGCCGGATTACCCAGCGCACTGTTCAATTGATGCTGGAAGAGGCTTCGAAGCGTTCGGGCGTGGAAGTTACTCCTCATATCCTGCGTCACACCTATGCCTACATGTTGATGAAGAATGGCACACATCCCAAGACTGCCGCTGCTCTGATGGGTCACTCTTTGGAAATGGCTTTACGCTACGGATCATCAAAAGAGGAAGATAAACGTAAGGCAGTTGATGGATTGGACGACCTTTCCACCTTTTAAGAAAAACAGCACCCTCCTAGAATACAGGAGGGTGCTATCTTGTCAAGAAAGGATGTGGGTTTTGCCCACATCCCCGAAGGGGGATGCTCATACGAACACAGAACAGTGTCAGATTGACAATGTCGCTTCCCGGAAAACTGCATCTCTGTCTTATCCTTGCCAAAGTAAACCATAATGGTAAACAGATAGTGGCACGCCGTCTGGTTCCAGCCGAAGCCGGTACCAAGTTTAGCGCGTTGCACACCCGCTGCTTTTTAGCGTCTGGTCGGGGGGAACTTATTCCTTCCCCTTCCTGCCCAAAGCATTGGGACAACAGGACAGGAACGAGCAGCGGGATCACTCCCGTTGGTTGGCTTCCTTTTCGCCCGGTTTCACGCAGTATCCTGAAGGGATAACGCGGTAAGCGTCACTCTCCACTTCGTATCAAAACAAAATCTACGGCAAAGCCGATCTCGATTTTGCTCGTGACCACTCATAATCTTCTGCAATATCCGCAACTGAAAAATAATACGGAGAAAAAGGCGGATCGAATTTTTTTGAAACATCATGCCGGTTGCCGTTGTCATTGACTGCTAGGTCGAAAGCAGTAATGCCGTAAACATCAACTCCGATTATAGGCATAATAAAGTAACCATCATCGAGGGAAATTTTTTGGGTATCGTGAAGCCCAAAACCCTTTACACGGACCTCAATAAAATCGCCGGGAAGGTCCACCTTCCCAATCATACAGCGTTTGGTATTTGATATTTCGACAAACAAAGTTCGCATTCCTGGAAGGCTATATTCAGTAAGATAACCAACAAATAATTCTTCTTTGCCATTGTCGAAATACACCCGCTTCTCGCCGTAATGGTCAATCAAGATAAACATGTCTCCGTCGCAGAAAAGATGCAAGCTCTTATTATCCGTACAGATCAGAACTGTTGCGCAGTACACAGAAAGCACAAGCGACAGTATCTGGGTCATCCGTTTACGAAATAAAGTTTTCATGCCCTGCCTCATCCGAGGTATATTTCAAGAAAAGCAAGATACAGGTATGTACAAACCATCAATAAAACGCCACCCAGGAACAGAAACGTTATTTGAAAAGCCATCTTTATAGCAGTTTGAACCTGTCTCTTTAGATCAGAAGGTTCCAAAGTTTTCTTAGAATTACGCATACGCCGCCTTTTTAGGTTTGACCCAGGGGAGGTTGCCGCATCACAAGCAAACTCTCCCCCGGTCTGCGCTCCCAGTGGACAATTACCTTCCCCTCTGCCTGAGAGATACAGAGGGAGGCGAGGCGACGGCCTCAAGCGTACTTCGCGCGTCCATTCCCGTGTGCTGGAAGGATATCTTCCGTCAGGTCACGAACCTGATCACAGCTTGCACATTCCAAAATGGCGGTGCTTCAGCGGAAGAAATAAACTTCTATTAGAAGTCATAAATGCAAGAATGCCAGTGATGATGTCACTGGCATGGTGGACGCGAGTAGCGTCCTAGACAACACCTACTTTGAGGGAGGCAATTGAGGCTTCAGTTTTGGCAAAGTTGGATAACTCTGCCAATGATCCGTCAAGAAATCTTTTGACCTCTTCCTGCGATGCAGGAGAAAGTTTTGGAAGAATTTTCTCAAGCGTTTCAGCGTCTTTTTGTTTGTTGCCTTGGAACATATTGAAAAAAGCGGTCATGGAGAAGCTCCTTTGACCAAGGGGCGCTTCATGACCGCTTTCATGTCCGCCCCTCGATCCATAAAATGGGATGAGTTGCGAACACTAAAACAGGTTGGTGACCTGGATCAGCTACAAAAAGAAAACTCCCGCCAGGTCTTGAGCCTGTGGACAGCCTTGACTGTGCGCGGGAGGATGAGTACGAATTACTAAATTTAATTATCTTTGTTCAATAACCTCTGCAGTGACGATCCACTTGCGCGGTCCGTCTGCCACTTTGAAGCAGTATTCAGCAGACGCGTTGGATGGTTTTTTGCCGTTGATCCAGGCATGCAGGTAATAACATCCTTCGATCAACTCCATCGTTGTTTCTGATTTACTTTCCAGTGTCACACTTGTCGATCCACAGGCATTGAGTTTAGTTGGGTACAGATAGATCGACAACGTCATTGGACCAGCAGATTGGTTCTTGATCGTTACTGAAGTACGCGCTCCCTTATCACCGGCTGTTAGGTAAGGATCGCATTGCCCATCCCCTGTACTGGACGCATCCGTGGGTTGCACTATAACCACAGGGGCAGGTTCAGTTGGAGGAGGCACAATCGGAGCAACTTCCTGGGGTATCTGCACCACTTCAGTTACAGGTTCCTCGGTTACTTCCACAATGGGCGTAGGTGGGATTGGTGTCTGAGTGGGCGGTTCAGTAGGTTTTGCCATTTCAGTTTGCGCCACGGAGGTAAGGGCAACTGACTGGGCAGTCGCCTGAATATCTTCGAGAGACATGGTCGGTTCTGCTTTTATAACGCTGCACGCGGAGAGCGCAAGCGATAGAACCGTGAGTAAGACGAACAATTTTCTGTAGTACATGGATGCTCCTTAAGAGATGATTGAGTTTTGTGACAGGTGAGGCAGATAGCCCAACCTGACACAATAAAATCGAGGAGCAACTCGGCGGTTAGCCGAAGTGCGGAAAGTCAGGAAGAAAGGCAAGAGAAACACTCAAAGAGAATGAATGGACATTGACAAGGCAATGTGCCAGGCAATGTCTCAGTCATTCAGCAGTGGTATTTCCAAAACCTATTTCAAGACTTCTTGTTGTGCGTGATGTTTCGAAGGCATCATACCCAACAAAGTCATCCTGCCGGGTGACGATCCCGGCACGAGGCGTAAACGTCTCGTTTTGCCCTACTCAATTCCGTTACAGAGTAATGCGTAACTGAGTCGCGCAGGATGAATGAGAGGAGATCTTTTGAATCTCCTCTACCAGCAAATATCAACCGCCTTCGTTGGACTTGTGTGCAGGATGGAATGTGACATCATCCAGGCACGCCCCGAGGCACGCGGCAGATGTTTGCAGGTAGGAACAAACATCCGCGCTGTGCCGGGGCGGGAAACCAAGGAGAGGAGGAGAAAATTTACTGGTGTCTCTATCGAGACTGGACCTCTTTCGGGTCACGAACCCAAATGGCCGCTCAACGACAAAGAGGTGCTTGATGTTTACATATTTATGTCAACGACTGTACAGGACAAGCGCGTTTGCAACCACTGTCAGTGTTTCCAATTGCGTGTTAATGGTTTTTAGTTCATCGCTTACAGCACCTGAGCGCTGGAGTAATCCAGCAATATCCGACCTCCCGGTCGAGAATAACAAGTCATGCACGCTTTCCACGCTCCAGGTACACCGCAGTTCACCACGGACGCGAACGCGCTGTTTTATATCTATACTTATTCTTCGTTCATCCGGCGATGAAACTGGACGCTGCTCTGGGAGAAGGATGTTGATGTAATGAGCGTACCGCTTCTTCCTTCCAAAATTTCCTTCATTGGCAGTTTCAATAGTGTGTTCATCGTAAATCGCAATACGGAAAAATAGATCTTCGTGATCATCACGCGGATACAACCAGGCTTCGCTTACAATGCCCTCCAGGTCAACAAAGTTTTGCGACTCGGCAGGAGCAACTAAAACTTCAACCTTGAGAGCTTGAACGATTGAATTACGGCGTTTAATGTAAATTCTCTTCCACGCCAAACGATCTTCCTGAAGTATTTCTGATCGGTCAAAGAAAGTTCGCTTCCCTGCACCTTCTAGGATGAGACGCAAGGATTCCTGAAAATTCGACTGGCGGACATACCCAGCGACACGCAGAAGATCGCCCTTTTGCAGAGTCACCGGGTCGCCGTCAATCATTCCGCCAGGAATGACTATGTTCACATAACTTTGTGGACCAGGCAGAGACAGCAGGTTTGGGGATTGGATGCGAACAAACACATCGCCGTTGCGTCCCCAAACTGCTATAACCGGACCTGTCAGAGATACCGTATTTAGGTCAAAACGCTCACCGAACGACCTACGTCGATCCTGAGATGCTTTTCTTTTGGCTGTTGCCATATAAACCTCCAAATTAATTATCAGGAGCAGACGAGCTTGTCCCTGTAGTAAAAGATCTTATTCGGTGCATACTCCCTTGTACCCCTGGGTATGCTCCAAATAGCATAGGTTCGCATGTAATGGCGAACCACTTGTTTCTGAATTGTTAATGTGCGACTGCGGAAACAGGCAAATGTGTGCCTGATAACCTGCGTATTTGGGAGATGGAGTTGCCATCTCCCAAACAGAGCCTTGCGGTTTATGCCGGAACTGCGTGACCGTTGGAGCGAATCTTTAGCAACTCTTTGGCAGCGTTTTGCAACGCGACCTTCTCGGGATCACCTTCCGTCTTCATGTCGTTGGCATACCAGGCGATATATTTCAGATCCACATCGCCGAGCTTCTGTCCTTTGCGGTTTCCGAAGGAGATCACAAAGTTGGAAGCTTCAGATACGGCAGCGGCAGGTTCATCATCGATGATCTCATCGTCGATCGGTTCCTGTATCTTTGGCTGAGGCTTGGGAGCCTGTGCCGCAGGTTTGGCAGGAGCTGCTGGTTTTTTGACGGCTTGCGTCGCCTTTGGGGGTGCGGCAGAAGTGGCTGCAGGTTTCGGGGACTTCGCACCCACATTCTTATGGGAACGCGCCCCAAGATATACGGACTTTTGAAAACCGATGTTCGATGCCGCTTTCCCAATGGCATTGGTGATCGCACCCGAGAGCGCGTACCCTTGAACATCATTCACCGAGCCGCCAGATGAAGCGATCTTCAAAATCACTTCCTTGCCTTCATCATCGAGAAGCTTGACCCAGAAGATCAATTTCTTGATGATGGCAGAGAAAGCGGTTCCTTGACCACGCTTTACCGTATCAAGCACAACATTGTCTTCGTCGTACTCGTACCCCCACCCGAAACCGCACACGCCAAAAAGGCGGTTGAATTCATCGCGCATAAATGCGGGATCGATGTCCGTCAAACTTGCACCGCCCGGAACAGGCGAATACGCATCGGCTGGGAGTTCCTTATCCAGTTCCACTTCCACGGTGGACCAGGGGATGCCCGCAAGGGTCATCAGTTTGTTAGCTAACATTGGAATACCTCCATAGATTGAAATAGCGCGTCCCGGCGTTGATCCACCAGGACGCAAGAAACGTCTTGGTGAACCCGTACACGGATCGCGCCGGAGGAATTCCTTTTCCGGCATATTCACTTGTAAAGGTTCTGTCAGGCTGGGTAGCCTGCGAAGATATGCCTGCAAAACAGGCAGTCCTTCGCGGATCACCCATCTACCATGTCATACGCCAAAGTGGGTCGTTGGGAGTGATATCCACATACTTGTGTGTCAGAATGGTTTCAAGATCCGTCGCTTCACCACCGATTCCTGAAACACCACAGTTTCCAGCAACACGTTCCATGATGGACTTGTTTGTGGCACAGATGCAGGTCTTTCCATTATTGAGCTTTGCCAATGCTTGCGATCTGTTGTCGGTAAGCGAACCCACCAAAATTGTGTACTTGGACTCTTCTCCCCTGCCCAACCAAAGGTCAGATTCTTGATTTGAATTCATGCTTGTATAGTAGCCTCGCTTTCGAGCAAGTGCAGCAAAATACATGAGGGCAGTTGCCCTGGAGCGATCGTTATGTGCCCACTGCATGGAGGCGGATACTTCAGACTCAATAAGTTTTTCCTTTGGGAACAGACCTTTGAATAACGCCTCGCCTTTTTCGGTCAGTTTTGCAACCTTCAATGTAGACTTTGGCTCGGACATCTCAAATCGCTCAATCACGATCAGTCCATTCTTCTCAATATCGTTCAATACCTTCCCTACGGAACCCGAATTGGGCTGCGCCTCGCCAGGCAATGCGACCAAATGATTCAGTTCCAGAGTATTGGATATGCCACGGGCGCCCAGGGCGAATAAAGACACAAACACGCGCTGAAGAAAGATAAGGCGATTCTTGCCGTCACGCGCCCCGACACTTACCAACCCATTCATCAACTTGCCGGGAGGGTTCGGAAATAATAAAAGCCTGGATTCTGCTTCATGGACCAGGGCGTCCAACGGAGGGAAAACATATCCGTTGGGTCTGGTGGAAGGCATTGGTTTCAATTCAACCGGATTTTTCCTGACGGTTTTTAGCAATATTGCTTCCTGCTGCTTTTCCATATCGGCGATCCGGGTATTAGCGTTTTCCAGATCGACCATCAGATTCTGGATTTCCGCTTTTAACTCTTCAACGTATCTGCTGTTTTCCTCATTACTACTCATGGAAATTGCCGCGGTTGTCATTGCACCCCAGGCATCAGGGGCAGGAATTGCATCGACAAACTCTTTCCATTGTTTGGCTGACCAATTTCCTGGTATCTTAGGGTCAACATGCCTCAACGCTTCCATGCGTTTACCATCCAGACGATTGGCAACACTTAGCAGCACGTCTCGTAAACCGCGCACTGTTTCATCGCTGGCAGCACGCATACTACGTTCTGCTTCAAGTAAATCAGATAAAGACCGTTGCCCATGAAAGGCAATATCAGGCATCGTCATTATTTCAATACCTCAATGGCTTCGTTCACCGCATTCATGGCTGACGCTCGATCCACTAATCCATTCGACCATGCAAGTACGCTCTCGGCAGCAGTCACTGTAAGCTGACGAGCGATCTGCGTGGTGGACTGTCCGTTATTTGCGTGACCAGCAACCCGTTCGTAAAGAATTTGTGCCGCGATTGGATTTGGCGATTTCTGTAACAGCAGGGACACTTCACGGATATCATCACGCAAGACTGAGATTTCCTCGTTATAGGCGCGGGTTGCTTCATGGATGCGCCAGTCATCCGCGTTCATCACTCGCGGCTGCCCCAATTCGTCAACGGGCGTCATGCGTTCACCGATGGAGGCAAGTCCTACAAGGGCGATCATGACAAGTAGAACAATAGCTGTGATACCAACCCAATTGTTCTCATCGCCGAATTCGAGATCAATTTCCATAACTACCTCGCATCTCTGATGTGGTTTCCACAACGACATTCATGGTGGGAGTCATGGGAATGAGGTGATCGACCTGCGCGGTCGATGTGCAATGAGCCAGGCGCGGACCAGGAAAGTCCACAACAAGCGATTCGGTGTATCGCACGGTGTCAGCATCCACAAGGTTTGCACGAAACACATTTACAGCATTTGTGCGCCCTCTGCCGCGGTCAACACGAGCTTCGCCTGTGGTGGTGAAGTGTGATACGTCCAGGGTATTGACTGCCGCCTGGCAGGCCGCGTCTGTGGCAGTGTGCAGGTGTCCACGAACATACATCATACGAACAATGTCTATGCTCAGACTTGCCAGCGGCACTGCAATAAACAGCATCAACGCTGCCACCCACGCATATATGTCCCCGCGCTTGTTTTGCAGCATTTACCAGCCCTCCTGACGGAACACGCTGGTTGCCGTTCCTGTGAAGTCGTCGCCGAAGCTCGCTCCAAAGAAAGCTGCGATCCCTCCCATGAAATTAGGGACATTCCAGGTCACTACAACGTTGATTTGCGCCCCAGGGAAACCACCGCCGGAAACGCCCACCTGGTAATCGCCAATCTTGGCATGATTGATGGACTCCAATGCCGCCGAATATGCAGCCGGACCCGGACTCTGTTGATTAACGGAGCCAACACGGGCGGCATAATTCGCAGCGTTATTTGCATTTACGGAAGCAAACCCTGCCATGGTCAGGTTGATAAATGCGATCGTAATGAATACGACTACTGGAAGCGCAATTGCCGCTTCTGCGAATTCATCCGCGCGTTTTGAGCACAACAACCTGCGAAGAACTGCGATCATGGCAGATTAAATGGCTCCAGCGGCTTCGGTGATCCGTCCTGACACAGCAGAACCAAACGCTGCGAAGGCAGCTAATCCGCCGAGAACCACCAATACAATAACAACGGCTTTTTCGCCAAACTCATCCGCGCGTTTGTCAAAAAGCATTGAAGTAAAGCGGTTTGCACGGATCCATGTAAATGTATAGGTCAAGATGTTTGTCATTTCGTTACTCCTTTGAATAGTGAATTTATTGGGGGAAATTAAATAAAAAAATGCAATTCTCCCAAGGTATGTGCCTGCCGCGTCTTTCATGCGGTTGGCACAATCCTCCCGGGGAGGAATTGCACAATACTCGGCATTATAGAAATATCAATAAGAAATGTCAAGGCTGAGGATAAAGCCATAACCGACAATTTTGGAAACCTCGCCTGCGGACCATGACGCAAAAGCAGGACTGCTCCCCATATGCCTTCTGCCAATACTGATACTAAACCCATCAATGGGTGCAATCCGAATAACCCGCACTGCATCTTCCAGTCTGCGCCACCCATTCCATTGAACCATGTAATCAGTGTGATCAATCCTTGAACAAGAAAAACGTACCACATCGAGTGGTCTTCGTGGTAACGGTATATCCCCATCCCCACCCCAATAAAGAAATACGGGATGGTGATAAGGTTTGATGCTTCACGGGTGCGGTAGTCCTGCCAGCCTGTGATCAGGATTGGGATCAAAACTGCCAGCTCGAATGCCGTGTTAGTCCACAACATGGAAATACAGCCTTGTAGGAGTTTTCCAATCGACATTGAGCTTTTTTCCAACAGCATCCGCTTCCATATCAAAGAATTCATCCGTCTTTGACATTGCGACTTCAATGGTGGTCACTCCCCATCCGTATCGGCTGCCATCCAAAACAGGACGCACAGCAAAATCAGCAATACGATCCGCAGCTCTCTTTTTTGATCGTTTTGACACCTTTGTTCGTCGATCAAAAAGCAGGATATCCATTTTGGGATGCACACTCACGACAACCCTACGATTATCGTTTGTTCGCAGATCCACAGCTCCGATCTCGGGGATCGAGCGGATTACTTCAATTATTTGCACTGGCTTGGATTGCCGGGCAGAGAGTCGGTTGGATACCCACTCGTATGGGTTGAGTGTGTCCAGCGTTCCCGCATAAGCGCGGCGAGCCGTGCGTAATTGCATGGCGTAATAATCCTGTACGACACGTTCCATTTCCCGCATCGAGGACGCCTGGCTGTAGCTCAGGATGGTGAGTATCACGACAAAGACCGAAAGCATAATGAACATCAATATTTCTGTGGGCATGGTTTACTCCTTGGGGATCATTGTTTTTCGAATAGTGCCAGCCAGGGATCTCATTGCCCTGGGTCTGGGGTCAGATATGTTTTGTACAGCAAATAGCAATAGGACACCGCCTGTAAGGAAAGCGATGCTGATGCCTGCCTTACGCGAGCTGCCAAAAACAGCCGAGGCGAACTTGATGATCGGCATCGGTTTTTCCTCGACAACTGGCGCAGGCGGTACAACTACTATTTCTTCCGATTTACCTTCCTGCTCCGGGGTTGGAATGATGTAGTTGAAAGCAGGGATCTCGATCCGTCCTGCGGTGGTAGAGCACTTATTGTTCGTGTCGCAAACAACTACGACAACCGGATAATCACCGGCAGGCAGCAGCTCTCCATTCTGTTTTCCATCCCAGGCAATGTACCCAGGGTTTTCTGATGATTTTGTCACACGGATCACTTCGCCCGCATTATTCGTGATCGTGACCGTCACAGAAGAAATCTCGAAATACTGAGGCTCGATGGATAACCCTCCTGCCTCGGTGTATATCCATTGGTCGGGTATGCTTACCTGCGGTCCATGGTTTGCCAATAATATTGTGGATTCAGATTGCGCATGATTTCCGGCCTTGTCGAAGGCGCGTGAGAGTATCTTCAGTTCGCCATTTTTCATATCGGACGAGTCGAAGTCGAATGACCAGTTGCCATTATTCAATGGAAACCATGTCTTTCCGTTGTCAATACTAATTTCGACAGCATCCAAGCCAGACGTTGCATCATCTGAACTGCCTGATATGATCACATTCTTATCTACAATGGTTTGCTTTGAAGGCGTCAGGATGGTAACACCGGGTGCAGCGGCGTCTTTTACCATGCCATCAGGCAATGTAAAAACATTACCTGCACGATCGGTAACGCGATAGTCAATACTGTACGGACCATCCTCTGTCACCTGAAATACAGATCCATCTTTCCAAACTCCACCATTGATGCGGTATTCGACTTTCCATACGCCTGACCCCTCATCGTTGCTGCTGAGAGATATGTTGACGGGGGTAATGTACCAATACCCTTTGCCAAATGTGCCGGTTTTGGTTGCCTTGAGTGTGGGGGCAATCGTATCTACTGACAAAGTGCGCTCGACCGTACTGACATTGCCAGCTTTATCCCTGGCTCGCAGGATCATCGCATAAATACCATCATCGAATAATTGCGGCAGGGTTTGCCAGGTCACCCCGCCGTCTCTTGAGATTTCAAACGCTGCAATCCCGGATGTATGATCACCTGCCGCTGCATTCACTTCAAGGGTGGAAGTCCACCATCCAGGTTCACCCTCCGTACCCAGATACGAAGGTGATATTACTGGCGCAGTCGAGTCCACTGAGGCGTTGATTGTTCGAGTGGAGATATTGCCAGCATTATCAACCGCAGTAACGACAATTACGTGCGTACCGTCTGATAAAGTGAACGGGAATGAGTTTGCAGCTCCATTGTCAGTGATCGAGATCGACTTTAAGCCTGAAACCGCATCCACTGAAGATGCGGTAAATGTTGCGCTTCGATACCACCCGGCATCGCCAGCCACCCCTGATAAATTTGGGGTAATTGTCGGAGCTATGGAATCCACATTCACATTCCAGGTCTTGCTTGTTGTATTTCCTGCAACATCTGAAACGGTCATCACAATGGTGTTTGCGCCTTCGGCAACGGTAAATGGAATGGATCGAAGCGCCCCATTTACAGTCAGAATCGTGGTCTGACTCCCGGAATGTGCATCTGTGGAAGTTGCTGAAAATGAAGCATTTTTCCACCATCCGCCAGTGCCATTAATACCGGTAATACTTTCGTTGATCACTGGTTTGATGTTATCGAACTTGAAATTTATGGAGCCGCTTCCACTGCTCATCCCGGACGTCGCGGCGGACGCAGAGTAGGTAACAGTCCCTTGGCCAACAGGCAAGGCTACCTCGCAGGGATTGGTTAAACAGGTGAAAGGTGTCGAATCAACTGACCCTGATATTGTCAGAGAAAAGCCCTGCGGATCGGACGCTGTGATCACAGCTTTTGCCCCACTCACACACCATCCACTTCCGCCTGAAATGCTACACGCAATGGAAGCCGTAACAGTTGGAGGTGAATAGGATGGCCCGCCGCCACCGCCACCGGGGTCAGGTTCGCCGCAATCGCCGCTGGCATCAGTACATTCGTATGTCAGGCAACCTCGCGGCCAAGAATCTTCATCCCAAGATGTACATTTGATACAAGCCCAAGGACAAGCATCGGCGCTTGATGCGAAAGGTTTTAGATCGGGAATGGCATCCTTTTTTTCCTGCCCTATCTCTTTGTTTACAATCGGGGCAAAAATGAACAGGGAGGCGATCAATATTGCAATAAAAATACGCATTGGATCAGCAAGTGATCCCAATTTTTTTATTGAGAAATGTTTATTCAAGTTCTTCTCCTTTGTACTTAATCCAGGCTATTTCAGAGGCAATAGTCATTCCTTCGGAAATAATCTCCTCGAGGGTTAGTCCACGAAGCCAGTCTTGAACATGATCCATGTGTTGGGCGACGTGATGTGTATGATCGGATATCCAGATGTTGAGGAATTGTTGCTGTTTCCCATTCAATTGTTGATAATCCCATGACAAGTTCCTTATTACCGCCCCGACAGCTCTTTCAGCCATCTGCCGGACTATGTGTTCACCTGCTATTGGGCAGGAGTGCGTTGGGGAAACCTGCTGTAAACAATCAGGGCAAAAAAGTGTCCCGGTTGTGGTAATAGGCATTGGATTACTAGTGGTAAATGATTGCGATGTATTACCAGACATAAGGGACAAGCCTCCATCGAACGGACTGACTATATGACATGTATCCTTCCACAACACCCTCCTCCACAACAATCCGATAAACAATCAAAGAAAGGATCAATAAAAAAACAAAAATATTCTGAAGTAACAGTGGTGATATGCAGATGCCAAGATACGAGAGCAACTCCCCCGCATACATGGGGTGTCGGATCAACTGATATGGGCCATTCTGTATCAACCCTCGGTCATCAGGTACAACGGAAAACGACTTTCCCAGCGTGATCAATGCCCACATCATTAAAAGAAGTCCGGGAATCACAAAATATGCAGAACCGCCAGAACCGCGAAACAAGAGAGGTAAAACGGCACATATCCAAGCTGCGATTGCGGACATAAAACCGGCACCTTTGATGGGTTTAGCATTTATAACGATCAACACACCTGCGATGCCTGATTGCAAGATGATCAGAGCGTATGCAGTTCCCTGCCAACCCATTTCAAAAACAAAGTTAACGCGTGACCAGAATAGAAATAAAAAAAATGTACTGCCGAGAAGGTTTAGCGAGATCATTAGAAGCTCTGGAAGATACTCGCAAATAACGGGACGAAGATCGCAAGCATGAACGGAACAAAGATGTACAATGTCATGGGCATCAGTAGTTTGTTCGACAGTTTTTCAGATTCAGTTTTGATATCCGATCTGTATTCACGGGAAAGACCACGCGCCACCTCGCTCATTTGTTTTGGTCCATCCGTACCTTTTTCAGCAACCAGATCGATCTGACGCGCAAACGCCTCCACATCCGGGAGGCGGTACTTGGAGAAATGTTCCACCATAACACCGTCGATCGCGTCACGTGAGAAGATCAATCGTCCGCTTTGTTGTGCCATGGCAACCGTATCCTTGATCATCTTTCCAAGCGGTCCAGGCAGGTTCGCTGCGCGGGTAACAGCCGTTTCCGCACTGCCGCCCGCGCTCATTTCCGCTGCGATCAACGCTGCCGCTTCGGGCAGGCTTCGTTTTACCATCTTGCGGACATCATCCCCCCTGCCCTTTAATTTCATATAGGGATAGTACGCAATCAACACGACTGCCGCGAAATAGATCATGCTATATGACTGGAACATCATGATGTAAACAATCCCACCAAGCAGGTACACAACGGATGCTCCCAGAACACTACCCACAGTCTTGCCTTCGTAATAACCGCCGAGCTGTGCCCACATCAACTCAAACTCCCATCCTTCGATGGTTAACCCAAAGCGATCCACCAGGGAGTCTCCAACACGATCCGTAAAGTTGCGGCGGTCTGCTGCGGCGAAACGCTCCATGCGTGCAGACGCTGATGTGCCAAATGAAAACTCAATCCGCCTAAAGTAGCTGTATCCAATGGCGGCGATGATCGCTGATGCTGCCAATACGATAATAGTCTGCATTGCTCTCCTTTACACCAGGTTGTCGATCAGATCGCTAACCTGACTGTGTCCATAAACAATTACCAATGCGATCACGGCGTACAGCACCTGCACCAACAGCGATTCCGCCGATGCTGCCAATGCCTCAGAATTCAACATGAACCCGATCATGCCGAAGGTCATTGCCGTCAAAATATTGACCGTGCCTTGTGCGCCACTTCCCTTTGCCCGCGCTTCGACACGGGCATCCAGAACAGACTCAAGGTTATCTGCGGCATGAAGGAATGCCTTGCTATACCCTTCACCGCCGGTGGTCCATACACGTCCAATCAATTCAGTTGCAATGGATAGTGATGTGGAAATTCCGGCTGCGTTCTGCCGGATCGGTTCCATCACACCATATCCTTCCGAGTGCATTCGAGCTGCGGTCTCTTGCGCCCAGACACGAAGCGGACCAGTCGCCTTTAGCGTTTCCGAAACCGCCTCGAGCGCAGAGGGGACATTCGGGGTGGTCTGTAACATCGAAGCAAGGCGCATCAAAAGCTTGGGTAATTCGCCCTCCATATCAAGGCGCACCTTTGTCCAGGCACGGGATACCCAACCGTTGATAAATACCCTCGCGGCTACGAAGCCAACAAGGGATGTTATGAATGGCAATCCAAGTACCATCAAGGCAGTGGTCATCACGGCTCCAACAATGATTGTGCCGAGCATTATGTAGTATTCCTCGCTGCCTGCCGCATCAATATTGATGCTTTGAAACGCAACACGGACGCGGTGGTTCTCGCTGCCGATCGTAACTGGCACGACCTTGGTATTATTTTTTGTGCCAAGGAAACTATCGAGGCGGTTTTTTGAGCCGAACCGGATATCAAGGTTGATCCTCTGACCAAGCAAATACCCTGCCCACGCCAGCGATCCCGCGCCAAATAAAGGCATGATCGCAGTAACCACAAATGGAATATCAAATATCGTTAAACTGTTCATACTCTCCGCTCCATTGAACCGGGTAGAAGCTCTTCGTCACCCGGAGCGTAAAGCCTGCGGAATTGGACATTGCCCGCCTTCAATACCTTTTCCACCTCCCATACTCCGATCATGGCGCGTTTTCCGTTGTGCCAGCCAACCTGCACGATCATATCCACCGCCTGACAAAACATTTCCTTTGCGGCTTCCGCACGGATACCCACATCTGCCGCAAGAAGGAGATTCAAGCGCATGACCGCCGCTTCTGGTCCTTCTGCATGAAATGTGGAAAGCCCGGGATGATCGGACATCTGTGCGCGAAATAATGCAGCTACCGCATCGCCGCGTCGCATTTCGCCCACGATCAGCCATTTCGGTGACATGCGCATGGCGTCGTCTACGGCTGATGCAAGCGAGTAGGGCAAAATACTCGAGCCGGTTTGAGCAGGTCGAGCTTCAAGGGTGACAACATGTGGATGATCCAACCAGATCTCTTCCGGGTCCTCGATTTTCACAACACGCGCATCACGCGGAATGCCATAGCACAACGCGGATAACAATGTGGTTTTCCCAGACGCCGTCCCCCCGATCACCAGTACACGGAGGGCTTGACGGACTACCTTTACCAGTCCGTTGATCACAGGAGCTGGAGCAACATTCCATTCGATCAGCTTTTCAGGCGGAACAGGTTTCGGTTCGAATAAACGGATATTGATGGAGGGATACCCAAGCCCCGGAGCGACCACTGGATGAATGATCTTCACACGCGCCCCACCGGCCAGTCCCTCTTGGCGCGGGATTTTTGCATCCACGGAAGGTGATGCTTCCGTAACTGCCCTACCCAATGGCGCAAGCAGAGTTTCGACTGCACGCCAAACATCAATATCTGTTGGGCGGGTTTGCATTTTCTCGAAGGAAGGAGCGCCTTTTTTCAAAAGCCAAACATCGCCGTTAGGGGTCACTGTGATCTCAGATAATCCTGAATCGGTACGCAGCAGCGGCTCCAAAAATCCCAAGCCGCCAACGCGGGCAATTACCTCGCGGGCAATGCCCTCCACATCAATCGTCTGCAAGCCAAGGCGGTTGAGCGTGTTTTGAACCTGTGGAACAATCCGAGACAGAAGTTTCTCGCGATCACTCCGCATTTCGGTCAGGGACATCGAACTGAATTGACCTGCGACTTCGTCAACAACACGCTTGCGATCTACGTCGTCGATCTGATTAAGCGTGGCTCCCCACGCAGAGATACTCATGATTTCGTCCTTATCTTTAGCGGACCCAGTTTCAATACACTTCCCGTTTCTCGCTGGTTGTTGGACACTGATCCACTTGTAATGGCGCCGCCAAACAACATATCTGCAAGGCGATGGATCGGGCGGGCAAACTCATCCGAAGCATCAAGGGCGGAGCGCCCGTTGTCCTGGGCAAGCCCAACTTCGGGGGCATAGGGAATCACTGACACGACTGGGGGAAAGCCAACGGATAATCCCATCCTGCGACATGCCGAGTCTGCCGATCTGTGCCATTCGTCCGCAGTCATCATTCCGTTTGTGCGTTGGTTCAGCACAACAAAGATGTTGCCAGGCACAATACGGTGCTGTCCTGCTGAACGCTGGGTGACCATACGAAATGCCTCGACAGATGCCCAGGCATCAGCAATCGTTGGACGTGCAACCATCAACCAGGTATTGGCAGCAGAGATCGCACGTGGTGCAATACCGGCAGATGGAGTATCGAGAATAATGGAGGCATACCCGCTATATGCAGCGGATGTGACCAATTCACCCACCGATCCTTTTTGTTCTGCCGGGCGGTCCCCATGCGCCTCGGAAATGATGTCCGGAAATCCGGGGATCACATGGAGGTCGCCGAGCACCTGAATGCTTGCACGCAAACCGTCATCCGATGGATTGGCAACCCAGTTGGTAATGTTCGGTTCAGGTTGCAATCCGAGGATCAGTGGAAGAATATCGGGACTGCCCAAACCAATAAGCAGGGACTTCAATTGTTTTCGCGCCACCGCCTGTGCTAATGCGCCTGCAATGGTGGATTTCCCCGTACCACCAGAACGACTCCATGCTGTGATGATTCGCAGCCCGCCCACAGAACTGCCACCATTTCGTCCACCTGCCCATGAGGTTTGTGAAATGGATGGCACAGTGCGTCGCAGTGAAATCGCCGTGGAATAGGCGCGGTTTTGAAAATCAGCAATGTTGACATCGCCAGGAAAGGTGTCCTTTACAGCCGGAATACCTTTTAGTGTTTCGATTGCTTTTGCATCAGCGGATGGAGGCAGAATCAGATAGACAGCCGCGGCGGTTGAAGATAATGCTTCTGCCAGTGAGTTTGGACCATCGAATACCGTGGCATCCATTAGGATCACTTCTGGGGATGAAGCTAGTTTGGCGCGAAAATCCTGTGAGTCATTCGCCATGCTGGAGATACGGAAACGGGCATCCATTTGCAGAGCTTGATACCATGCGGTGGTCCGCCCAATATCACGATGGACAAGCAGTACACTGACTGGTGCATCCTGTCCGCTGCCTTGTTGTGTTTGCGGGGCGTTACCCCAGGTGCTATTCATGCAAATTTCTCCTGTGACTCTATGGCGAAGGAGTTGCTGTGATATAGATCACGCCTGGCACACCGCCTTGAGGGGTCGGAGACGGAGTGAATGTAGGTTGAGCGGTCATGATCAGATCGGGAAGCCAAAGACCAGGGCTGGTAAATTGCGCCGCTTCTTCCCCAGGCATTAGATAGAGAGTCACAGTGGCGCCAGGCATGTTCGTTAGTGCGGACAAAAGCTCGAGCGCATTAATCTGCTTGTTTTCAGAAATCGCGCCATTTGTTGAAAAGTCATAGAAGATCGTCTGAAGGTTTGTATCGACCGCCAGAACCACAGCACCTTCACGAGTACGGTCTTCTGTATTTACTCCCGTTAAAAGGTTGTCTCCACCCTGGGGTGTGGAAGCCGCAGGCACAACATTCGCTTCTCCGCTTGCTGCAAAACGCGGATCAATGTACAGCACACGCAGGTTCTCTATGGTGGCTTTCGAGAAGGTGCCAGTAAAGTCCTGTTCCTCTTTTGGAATTGAGGCGACAATTCCAACTTTTTGTCCGGGACTGAGTACGCCACCCACACCAGCTGCGTCGTTTATATATACAGCCACGCCGCGTTCATTGGGCGCAAGATTCAACAATGTTCCCAGTTGGGAAGCTCTAACCACGTCTCCCTGCCCACGGTCGATTCGCAATGGCTGACCGATCACCAGATCAAGGTTTGGAACGGCATCCGCGGGAACAATATCGGCGGATACCGCGCGGATCTCGACATCACCCTCGATGATCGTATGTCCAGCGCGAAGATCTCTCGTAACGACAACAACTTGCTTGGATGGCTCAGGCAGCAGGATAATATAGGCGACTACAAACAGCAGCGCCGCCATCAGGACGGGAAATATTTTTTTCATGGTTGCTCCTTATTCTTCTTGCTTTATTTTTTATCTTTGTCAGCGCTCAATGCCTTTGCAAGCGCCGCTGATTTCACGGTATTCTCGTCAGTAAATTCGACGTTGACTACTTCATCCCGGTCGTTTACCTTTACGACCAGGCATAACAAAGGAACGGGGCGTTCCGTCACTAAACGGCGGATTAACTCAACCGCAGAAGGAGAGTCGGGGTTGGAAAATTGGATCATGGATGCCTCCTATGGCGTTGGTGTAACTTTCAGTGGATCTGCTTCGATGGGGATCGAAGTGGGCATGTTGTCCCACCAGCCATCCCCTTCAAGGGTTGGTGTAGGAGTGGACGTAATGAAGGTTATCTTCTCCAGTTTGCCGCCATCACCAATGGATGAATTGAAAAAAGAAAAAAGAGAAAAGATTGAGATAAACAATACTGTCAACACAATTCCAAGGGTTTTATTCGCAATTCTTTTTTTCATGAGGTCTTGATTCCTCCAAGCTTTGCTTTTATTTCACTCTCGGTCGGTTCGGGCGCGTTAAGCATGAGCGGGCGAAACAGGAACGGTCTTTGCATTGTGCGGTCCTGGGTGTATGGGAAGCGCCCGATGGTCATACCGATCGGCACATCGTCCACAAAGCGACGCCATTCCTCGTCCTTGAAGCCTTTCTCTGAACGCGCCAGCGCAGAAAGAACGATGTCCTTGTCTTTGGAGTCCTTGATAAAGCCAACCAGAACATTCGAGCAGGAGGAAACAATGTCATCTGCGATCAAATGAGGCGCCTGGGTAATGATGTGCAGCCGCGCCAGATACTTGCGGGCATCACGGAACATGTCTGCAAAACGCTGTGTGGCTGACACACCTCCTGATTCGTCTCCACCCCCGCTATCTTTCACAAATATCTTGTTGGCTTCTTCGTAGAAAATTTGAAGGATGGGCTCATCCAGATTGACCTCATGCACGCGGCGGGCAACCATATCCATATATAAATGCCAGCCCGTCCAGCCAAGTAGAAATGCCTTTCCGAAGTCATCCAGGAACATGCCACCTTCGATAATGGTGATCCCCCAAGGTTTTGATAGATCTTCAACTGGGATGACATCTGGTCCAGGAGCAAATTGTCGCTGCGCTGACCCTTGAACAAGCGGATTTAGGCGGAAAAGAATCCCATCTAGAACGCCCTGAAGCGTGGTGTCCCGCGCATTGACTGTGCTCAACTTGTTCTTGATCACCTCATACAAGTCGCTCAGTCCGATGGTTGAAGAACGGAATACTGCCAGCTCCTGCTTTTCCCTTGATGATAATTTTTCGATTGTGGTTCCCGCCTTAGCTCCAATAACGCTTGCCTCACTACGAGAGATCGTGCCCTTTTCTCCACTTCGCACGAGCGGGTCATCCACCAAAACACCTTTATTGAGATAAAGCGTGCGAAGCGCATCGAGGAGTTCCTGTTTCTGCCTCTTTACACCCAATTGGGCAATGCCGCCAAACACATCCGCAAAGGCACGCCATTGGGTTTCCGGTGAAATATTGCGTCCGATCTGTAAGGGATTCCATCGCATGGGACGGGCAGCATCCGGCCATAATTGCAGGATGTTCACATGTCCTTCAAGCCCAGGTGCATTAAGAAGTTGCCGCCAGCCCGCGCCAAAGTCCAATACCACAGTACGAAGTTTCCAACGCAAGGTGGTTTCATATGCCATTCGGATCATGCCCACTGATTTACCAAAGCCAGTATCACCAGCCGCCATCGTATGCATGAGGTTTTCCTGCGACAAACGGACTTGCGCTGTGGTGAGATCGCCGGTTTCAGGGGAGTATTGATGCCCGATCACAACATCCCCGCGCATGGATGGATAAAACCCTATCCCTTTCGGTATTTCTGACATGACCGTACTCGCCGTGCCTTCTTCAAAAAGACCGGGAGCGGTGTAGGCAGCCAGTTGTCCTGCCGTGATCAGCGTTGCGTACTTCGTCCACATGGTCCCATTGAAGGGATCAGCCTCATCAGCTTCAGTCCAGGGAGTGAACGAAAACGCATGAGCGCGTAATAGTGGCTCGTCCATTTCATCGGGGCGAACAGTCATCACCGGTGTGGGAACACTGGTGCCATGAAATGCCTGGGGAACCAATGCATCCGCAGCCTGCGCGCCAGTATCATTATCAGTAAAGATCCATGCATTGGTCATATATCCGCCCTCAATGCTTGCCTGGTTCATAACCGATTCCAGGCGGCGCAGCACTTCCGTCAGGCGCGAAGCCACATCATCTTCTGTGATCCATGATCGATTGATGGAGACACCCGGAAGCAGTCCCGTTGACATTGCGCCGGTTATACCTTGTGCGGACGAATGACCAACTGAATTTGATATAGACCTTCCCTCGGAATGGCTCTCACCCCAGTTTTCACTTTCGCTCCAGTTCTCACTCCTTCCAAAGGAAGAGGATTGAGACACGGAATGAGAAATGCCGGTCGCATGGGATTTCCCAGTCGACAGAGACTCACTTTCCTGCGTTCCCTGAGACTCCATTGTGCCGTGTGATTCCGACTCTCCCCATGACTCGCCACTTGTATGAGATGACATTGTTGTTGTGCCACTGGAACTAAAACCAGAGACAGAATCTGCCGATCCCTGGTTATAGCCAACATTTATATTCCCTGCGCCAAGCGCATCTGCAAGCCCGCCAATGATTGGAACATCACCCAGTTTGGCGCTTGCGTTAAATCCCTGAGAGTCTGTATGTGACCAACCACCACCAGAAGACTGTGATTTGCTTTTTCCGTGCGTGCTCGATTCCATCACGCTATGCGATGTGCCTACTGTATGTGATGTACCCGTGGAGTGTGAAGAGCCCTCGGATTTAGAGTGTCCTTCTGATTCGCCCCAGCTTTCGGATATGCCATCCGTGACCGTTGTTCCATGTGATTCAGATGTGCCGTGTCCATGGCTCTGTCCCCAACCGTGAGACTGCCCTTCCTGAACAGATTGTGCCTCGCCATCAGATGTGGATACGCCTTGCGCGTGACTTTGTCCTAATGCAGCCATCAAAGGGATGCTTAAGTTGAAACCAAAACCGATTGCGCCTTTTTGACGAGATGCAACATTCGACGCTACTTCGGATATTTTGACAAGCGCCTTCGACATAACAGGACGGGCAACATGTTCAGCCAGGATTTGATATACAAAGTTTTGTGTGAGCTTTGCAAGGCCTCGAAACAGGATCTCGTTCTGTTCTCTGGCAAGATCGGCACTCCCATCATCGGAGGTATTACCATCAGCTCCACTGCCTGAGTGACCTTCGCGTGGATCGGGATGTCCAAGGATTGCAGCAATATGCTTGCTTTTGGATGTCACAAACTCCAAGTACCAGCGCAGCCAATCTGCATTAGGAGTCCCCAACTTGGACTGGGGAAAATTTGCAAGCACAGACTCCACGGTTGAAGCGCCGATCAAAGCTGCATTGGCAGCATCATCTTCTGTTTGACCTTCCCCCGCAGCTCCATAGTACTGAACAATCCCTATATGTTCGGGTTTATAGATGCCCATCGCAGTGTACACGAAGTTCACGCCCGCGTTGTGCAAACCGCGCAATGCGCCCCATTGTTTTCCCAGTAGATCGTAGCTGTCACGATCTGTAACTGGGATAACCATCAATTCGCGCAGGGCAACGCAGCGATAAAACTCACTTGCCTCCTTGCGTATTTTGAACCAGGCATAATTGAAACCACCGCTTTGTTTGAATGACAAACCGTTATCAAGGATCTGGATCATCGTTTACCTCTCGACCGCACCGCAGAAATCAGGTCTTCAGGTGCTCCAGGTGCAGGTGGGTGCGCCCAGATCGACTGCGCCACCCATCCTATAAAGCCAAGGGGAAACACATACAACGCTATACCGATCAACATATTGAGGTAAGTTACTCCCTGCACCATCGCAGGATCGGAGACAGATACACTCCCAACCCCCATCGCACGCCATGCAGCATACCCAAGGGAAAGTAAGGCATACAAAGCCTGCCCCCTAACGGCTGTCCAGCGTTGGGAAATTCTGTTGTACATTTCGATGTATAGCGCCCCCCACCCCATCAGCGCCATGACAAGCAAAAACAGTGGAGCTGGTGAAGGAGCCAATAGGCTTGCGAAAAGGCATAGGATCGAGGAGGCAATTGTCCATGTCTTTTGTTCTATTGGAGCAGTCAACACGAAAAATACAGAGGACACTGCCAATAGGATTGACTGTAGCTGTCCTGCGGAAAAGAAGATTACCGCCAGGAAGCCATTGACGACCCAAATGAGACGTTCAGTTACAAGTTCCATTACTTAATGATCGTGGTTTCGATCAGCCAGGCATCAAATTCGCCTGCGCCTCCGCCAAAGCTTCTCGGCGCAGAAACAGGTGTTCCTGATGTACGACCATCGACGGACAGTTCCCACGTACCTGGATCTTCAACCTGGACATTTTCGACTGTGTCTGACCAGGAACATGCGCCGTTGCCCCCACCGAAACCAAAATCGGGATTATGTAAATACGCGCCCGGATAACGAATGGACAGTTCGCCGTTCAATATCCATTCGCGGGATGCCGCAGACAATGAGGCAGAACCGCTTGCGTGTGCAATGCATTCTTCGAAGGTTTGCTGGATCTCCTGACAAAACCATCCAACAAATATGGATTCTTCATCCTCACTGCATCCATTACCACCTGGAGCGCCGGGACTATCCACACAGTTGTATTCAGGTACAGCTTCATAGGTGATGTAAATCGTGGGAGCAACAGATGCTTCAAAACGCACATCCACGCCGCGTCGGTCCGGATCCTGTCCAACAACAAGCGGGTAATTCGGGGCAACTTTTTCCGCAGAATAGGATATTTCGCCGGGTATTACCTGTGGGGGTGGGCAGTTCGGTACACCCGGAGGAGGCGGTGGTGTTGGGATTGACGAATCGTCAGGTGGGACAAGCAATTCAAGTAAAGCGAGTTGCTCAGGGCTACACCCTACTGGAGATTGCCCGCAAGAGCCGGGCGGGTAGAGCAGCATATAGGTGTAAACATTTACGCCATTTCCGGCTAATAAGTCATTGCCAGTTTGACCTAGTAAACTTCCAAGAAAATTAGTAAGACCATCAGGATTTAGACTCCAAATGCTTTGTTGTCCGCTGGCAATAGCAGCAAAGAAAGCTTCTGGAGATGTGGATCCCATCTGTCCCGATTGGTTGGAAAGATTCATCATATTTTCGCCACCGGCGTTTCCAAACAATGATGCGAACAGACCGCCCGGACTGGCAATGCCAATCGGAGCATCCGCGCTTACAGTACCTCCGTTCGTACCCAAGGTGGATGCCGCAGCGAGATACCCGGACTCAGATGGGTTCATTGACATGAAAAAGAGCGTGGTCGCAGTGGGCATCAATATCTGATTTCCGGTGGGCGTGGTGTAGGAGTGATATTCTGCCTCGATGGGTTGACCAAAAACTGATGGCATCCAGTCTGCCTGCTGAGTAACCACACCATTGTCTGTAAGGTTGCCATAATTGATCGATCCATCTGCATTTACAACTTCAGACCAGGCGCCGGTAGGGGGAGCAGTATCTTGCGCTCGGGCAGGGAGCACGCCTGTCAGGGCAACAAGGATCAGTGCTGAGGCAACCTGGATTGACCATACCAAAGCGCGGTAAAAAACGATTACATTATTTCTGTTCATACTTCCTCGTTTCTTGATCAAATAAGATACGGACCAACAGCCATTCCCCTACTTCGTTCTGTTCGGTATGGATATAAGTAGGCATTGTTGAGCCATCCGACATCGTGGATTCAAGTAGCCACACCTGACCGCCACCTTCAAGTTCCTCGACCACTTTCACGAACGAGACGTCAATCACTTCAAGCTGCAATTCCCATAAGGGTTTTGCGTAGATGGACTTGAAAATTGTGCAGCCCTGTTCAGTCATGTCGGAGCAAATAGAGGCTTCCCATTGTGCCTGATCTTCTGCAGGAGACAACGCCGCTTTTACTGCCATGATTGCTGGAGCGTCTGATGCAACATCATCAACGCCTGGAAACCAAGTCTGAGGATTCAACGATGACAGGTTCAAATCGAACACACCAACGCGATTGGCAAGTGAGTAAAAACCTATTCCAATGAGAATAACGACTGCCAATATGGACAGGCTGCGCTTTGATATAGTTAGTTCCATGTCAGACCTCCAACTATGAGGAAACCATCCAAGCTCACCACGCGGTCCAGAAGCCCGTCACACATGACTGCATACGCCAGGTGTGTTTCGACGCCTGACGGACGGGTGACCAAAAATTCCACTTTCCAAAGATCCTGACCATTGCCAAGATCGAGCACCAGTTCAACAGGTTCCATACCGACTCCTGTCGCTTTTACGGAAACAAGATAATTCCAAGCGGCTGCCATCTCATTGGAAGCGAAATAATCGCACCCGCCAACAGTCATAATTTCACAAACCTGCGATCCCCAGTCAAATATATTTTCTGAAAATGGGATATATATCCCGGAAGAAGGTGTGGTTTTAGCACCAACAAATACATATGGAAAGAACGCCGCGACAAGCATTACTGCAATGATCAAGACATGCACGATAATCACGATCGTCGCGCGTTGTTGGTTGTACATTTGCACGTCATCACCTCGGAAAAATGGAAATAAAAACAGCCCCTTCTTTGGAAGGGGCTGTTAGTTGATAGAATCATCCCACGACTATTTCACGGGATTTTCTCCACGGCGTATTTTATTCGCACTTTTTTACCTGTCAAGAGATTTCTGTTTTCAGAATTGCAAAGTTTTAATTTAAAAACCGCTGCGAACATAAAAAGGTCTGGCCTTTTCACAGACCTTTGAGTTACTTGGAAACCTGTTCCCTCTCTGAGAGAATTTCATCCATTTCGGTGACACGAGCTTTCAATTGCTCAATGGTGAGTTCAAACTCCTCAGCCGATGGAATATTACGACCGGAGTTGCAGGCTTTGTTTGGCGTGCGATTGCGGTAATCCAGGTTATACCAAAGCAGCGACTCTGCTGCCTCCCACCACTTATGTGGGAAGTTGGCTAGTATGACATTTTCAGGAATGGAGTGTAAAGGATCTGACTTTGCGCCATTCAGCCCAGCAACTGCATAGATAAAACTCTGCACTGGTAGGATCAAGGCTTTGATACCGTATTCCAACCCGAAACAACTCCAATTGACAGCATCAGGACGGTTCACCATCTGTTCGCGTTCGAGACGTTCAAAGTCCCAGTAACGCCACTCGGCAAGCTGGTAATAGGTCAAACCTTTGAATTCGGGTTTGTTGAAAGGGAATGCGCCGCGGATGCCAAAACCTATGGCAACGATAAGGATCGGTATGGTTACCATGTAGAACATGGCTTTAATTGTGTCTTTGATCAGTTTCATTTTTTCCTTTTACATCCGGGATGGTTTTTCTGTTATCCTCTCTAGAAGAAATTTCAATTTGAAACACAAAGGATAAAATGGTGGGTAGTAAAAGTCAAGTCCTTTGCAAATAGGGAAGGAGTAGGAAGCAGCACTTACTGACTGCATGAAAAAGTTTCTAATAAATTGAATGGAATGACTCTAGCCAATGCTCAGTCAATCTCAAGCGGTTGCCGCTAGCTTTGTTCGGTAATTTATATCTATAAACTGATTTTATAGATTCACAAATAATATGATTAATTATTGTAATTAGTCTCTACGATAGATCTAATATCTGTCACCTATTAACGATTTGGCGTTTTGCTACTGTGAATTCGACTTTGGAATTTAATATATTATCCAAATGTTTTTTTAGACTGAAATATTTGCTTATATATTCTCTTGACTCGAAATTATCTTTATTATTAAGAGTTTGTCGTATGGCATTCGCAAAATCACTCGCGCTCTCACTACGCGCAGTATGTATATATGGCGAAAACCCTCTACTAATTGCATTTGCGTTAAACTCCCGGACTCCTGGCAAATCGGATGCCACAACTGGAATATTCATAGCTAAAGCTTCCAAAACGGCCATTGGAAAACCTTCAACACGTGATGGTAAGACAAAACATTTAAATTCGAGAAGCGCTTTCCAAGGAGTTTTGGTTGGTGGGCAAAATTCGGCAACAACACCAAGCCTAGTAGCAAGCGCCTCTAGATTTGATCGCTGATCCCCGGATCCATAAAATCTAACGTGCAACTCAGGGTAATCTTGCTGAATAATTGACCATGCTCTTAGAAAAATATCAATACCCTTTGTCTCATAATAACTTGTAATAGCACCTATACATGTACCATCATGATTCGACGGAACAAAAAGAGCTGTATCTATTGGATGTTCAATGACGCGACATCGTTTGCCATATTCCTCAGTCACATATTCAGCCAGAAATTTGGAGTGGGTCAATAATCCTGAAGGGATACTTTTATCATTATCACAAGTATCAATTCTATGCACAAATTCCAAACAGAATTTTCCGCTTTCTTTAATGACATCTAATGCCCAATTTGGAAGCCAATGATATAAAATCACATCATAGTCTCGAATAATATCCTTTAATTCCGATGAA
>Ga0172373_10000371_pt1 | contig 73767 bp, 53 predicted proteins | sample Lak10m_2_FD_114546 | JGI IMG/M metagenome (GOLD analysis project Ga0172373, IMG submission 114546) | Freshwater microbial communities from Kabuno Bay, South-Kivu, Congo - kab_092012_10m | ecosystem: Environmental > Aquatic > Freshwater > Lake | place: Democratic Republic of the Congo...
ATGTCGGTCAGAATGCAGTTCTGGTCGAGCGTTCTGATGTTAAAATGGTTTTGTTTAACCGCAGAGTCGCGCAGAGAGAAAACCGCAGAATATCGAACCGCAGAATGTCGAAACGCAGAGGTAACCGCGGAGTCGCGCAAAGTATCCTCCTCTGCGTAACTCTGCGGTTTCACAAACGCGAAAAAAACACCGGAAAACCTGTAAAACAAAACCGGAAGACACCGTGAGTTTCCTCCTTACAGTCGGAATGACCGGGCGGTTGTAAGAGCTTGTTCAGGATTCTCCAAACAAAAAGCCACCGGTTTTACAATCCCGGTGGCTTTCTGTTTAAATAGTATTTTCCTGTCTGAACATTACAGGTTCATCAGTTCTTCGTAATCTCGCTGGCCTGAAAAACTCTCCCGTTTTTGTCCTCCAGTACCAGTACATACACACCGGGCATCAGGTCGTCGAGCGTATAAACGCCATTGGTATTTCCTTCCAGACGGAGTACTTCACGGCCTTCCAGACTGAAAATACGAACAGCGCTCACTGCTTCAGCCTGCTCCAGGGCGATATAGGTGGCAAACGGGTTGGGGAAAATCCTGACCTGTGCCGCAGGCAGTTCCTTGCTTCCCGAGCTCTGGTTCAGTTTGTAAATGGCAACTGTTGAGTCGGCTGTGTTGTTCAGATTCTTGATTTTGAGGTGAACGATGCCTTCACAAAATGCACCCGCAGTATAGAAGTGAACAATCAGCTCGCCCTCTTCGTTCGGATCCATATTGAGGTTGCGGGCGTTCACTGCACGGGAGTAACAGGTCACAGGATCGCAAATCGCGGTTTCACAACCCGGAGTAATAGAAATCACCTGCCTTTCCCAGCGAAGATTAATGGTGTTGGCAGTCAGGTTTTTGATAGTAGCATGTGCACCAATGTCATCGGCATCGCCCACGGTATCAACCGGGTTGGGAGTTACCTGAAATACAGAGGGGGCTTGCGCGCTGGCAGCTGCGAAAGTGGCTGCAGCGATAAAAGTGAGTAAGCGTTTCTTCATGTTGTTAATGTCGCTTGTTGGCAGGTTCATCAATTTTCTACAAAGATAGTGCGATATGTAAAAATGAAGTACTAAATTTGTTCATCCTCACAGAGATTGGCCATAACAGGACATATTTGTTACATGAGCGCGCGTGATTTTCTCCTTATCATTGCCTTCAGCGGGTGCCTTTCATCGCATCTCGCTGCTCAGTTGCCCTCCGGCTCTGTGGCTCCTGACTTTTATGCCCACGACATAGCGGGAAATCCTCATCAGTTGTACTCTGTGCTCGATTCCGGGAAGATAGTGGTTATGGAGGTGAGCGCCACGTGGTGTCCTCCGTGCTGGGCTTATCATCAGAGCGGCGAACTACAGGAGTTTTACCTCGAACACGGTCCGGAAGGCGACAACCGCGCCCGCGTATTCTGGGTGGAAGGTGATGCGATAACCAATCTGGCCTGTATTCTCGGATTGCCCGGCTGTTCTGTCTCATCTCCGGGCAATTATACCTCGGGAGTCACTTACCCGATTCTCGACAATTCTGCCATTGCAGATTCATTCAGGGTAGCCTTCTACCCTACTCTCTTTGTGATTTGTCCGAATAAAAAACTGTATGAAACAGATGCACGTCCAGCCGATGCACTCTGGGAACTGGCCAGGACTTGTCCGGTAGCTTACGGACAAAACAACGCAGGTATATATGAATTTGATCCGGGGTATAATCTGCCGGAAATATGCGGTAATGTCGGTCTGGCCCCTTCATTTCAGCTCACCAATCTCGGTTTTCAGCCACTCACACAGGCAGATATCAGGCTCAGATGGAACGGAGCGGATGTCGGGCTTGTCAACTGGACGGGTACGCTGGGCGTTTATGAGGATACCCTGATTTCTTTCACGCCCCCGCCTGTGAGCGCTGAGGGGGTAATCAGTGTTCAGATCAGCTCGGTGAACGGTGCCCCGAACGATGACAACAATTCGGATAATTTTCGTTCAGCTGTTTTCGGCGATGCTGCTTATTTCCAGTCAACAGACCTGCTGCTGAAGATACGCACCGATGACTACGGTCAGGAAACCTACTGGGAACTGCGCGACGAAAACGGAAACGTCATCGAATCAGGCGGAAATAAACTTGTGGGACCGGACGGAGGCGGGCAATTTCCCCTCGGCGTAACGCCGGGACCGGGGAGTCTGCCATCCGGAACAGTAGTGAAAGACACCATTCATGTTCCTGAGCCGGGTTGCTATTCCATACACTTTGTTGATGCCTTTGGCGACGGGATTTGTTGTCAGTACGGAAACGGATATTACAGGCTGTTCGATTTGTCGGACCCGTCAACTCCGGTCATTTCCGGCGGTATTTTTACTGAATACGACCGGCATGCCCTCGAATCCGGAGAAACAACCTCCATGCAGGAAATAATCAGCGCCAGTAACGACACGGACATATTTCCCAATCCAACTTCAGGTCGCCTGTTTTTTCAGGAAAATCTGGAAGGATGGTCAAACTGGACCATTTACAACCTGTCGGGTCAGGCTGTTGCACGCTCCCGCGCGCGCGAACTCCCCGATGTAACCGGCTTGCCAGCTGGTATGTATTGTCTGGAGATCAGACTGAACAGCGGAGTTCTGATGAAGAAACTGGCGGTACAGCACTAGTCCAGAAAGCTGATGTTCCGTTTGAGCCCCTCGAATTTTGCCCTTTTCACTGCAGATTTCCTGAAAACCTTCCCGAAAACCTCTTCGGTAAGTTCCTGCCAGTCTCGTTTCGTCATACCCAGAAGATCGGGGTCTGGTTCAAATTCCGGTGTTTCGTGGCGCGTTGAGAACCGGTTCCACGGACAAACATCCTGACAGACATCGCAGCCGAACATCCAGTTGTCGGTTTTTCCCCTGAACGACGAGGGTATTTCCTCGCGCAATTCGATAGTTAGATAAGAGATACACTTTGAAGCATCCAGAAAATACCCTTCCGGAGAAATGGCTTCTGTGGGACAGGCGTCAATACACTTTCGGCAGGTACCACAGTGATCGCGCACGGGATCGTCGTACAGCAGTGACAGGTCGCAAATAATTTCTGCCAGAAAGAAGAAAGAGCCCTTTTTGGGATTGATTGTGAGCGTGTTGCGGCCGTTCCAGCCGATACCCGATCGTTTGGCCCACTCGCGTTCCATGACCGGAGCAGAGTCAACAAAACAACGGCCATCCACCTCCCCTATTTCAGCGCCGATATACTGAAGAAGCGACTTCAGTCTGTCTTTCACCACGAGGTGATAATCTTGCCCATAGGCATACGAAGCAATCTTCGGGGCTTCGGCATCCTGTTGTTTTTCAGGATTGAAGTAATTGAATGTCAGGCAGATAACTGTTTTTGCATCTGGCACAAGCAGCGTCGGATCCACCCGCATGTCGAAGTGATTGGCCATGTAGGCCATTTTCCCGTGAGCGTTGGCGTTCAGCCATTTCTCCAGTCGGGCTGCTTCTTCATCCAGTTTTTGAGCGCGTGCAAAGCCGACAAACCCGAAGCCCAGCCGATGCGCTTCCCGGCGAATCAGTTCAGTATGACGCTCCGTGACTGACATGAATTAGTGGTACTGCTCGGCGTAGTATTGCTGGTAAGCACCGGAAATGACATGTTCGAGCCATTTTTCATTTTCCAGATACCAGCGGGCGGTTTCACGGAATCCTTCTCCCGATTTGACCGTGGGAGCCCATCCGAGTTCATTCTGCAATTTGGAAGAGTCAATGGCATAGCGCCTGTCGTGGCCCGGGCGATCTTTCACAAAAGTGATCAGCGATCGGGAAGAACCGGCAGGTCGTCCCAGCAAATCATCCATGATATCGCACATCTGCTGAACCAGATCGAGATTTTTCCATTCATTATTACCGCCGATATTGTAGGTCTCCCCTACCCGTCCGTTGTGAAAAATGACATCAATAGCCAACGCATGATCCTTTACCCAGAGCCAGTCGCGCACATTTTGTCCGTCGCCATAAACGGGAAGTGGTTTATTTGTGCGTATATTATTGATAATCAGCGGAATAAGCTTCTCAGGAAAGTGATTGGGGCCGTAATTGTTGCTACAGTTCGACAGTACAACAGGCAGGTGGTAGGTGTGATACCAGGCCCTGACGAAATGATCGCTGGCGGCCTTGGAGGCTGAGTATGGGGATCTCGGATCGTAGGGTGTTTCTTCGGTGAAAAGCCCTTCGTCGCCCAGAGAACCATAGACTTCGTCGGTACTTACGTGATAGAATCGCTTGTTGGACAGGTCGTTACCCCAGTGTTTTCTGGCAGTGTTGAGCAGGTGTACCGTTCCCAGCACATTGGTTTCAACGAAAGCTACCGGGTTGGCAATAGAGCGATCCACATGACTTTCTGCTGCCAGGTGAATGACGCCTTGTGGCTGGTACTGACTGAAAATACGGTCGAGCGCCTCTGCATCGGTGATATCGGCCCTTTCGAAAAAATAATTCGGGGAATTTTCGATATCGCGCAGATTTTCCAGATTGCCCGCATAGGTGAGCGAGTCCAGATTGACGATACGGTAATCCGGATATTTTTGAACAAACAGTCTTACTACATGCGAGCCGATAAAACCTGCTCCGCCGGTGATAATGACAGTCTTCATTTCACGACCTGTTTAAAGTATTCGTAAGTGAGTGCGAGACCTTTTTCGCGGTCGAACCTGGGTTCCCATCCGAGGATATTACGGGCCTTGGTGATATCCGGCTTGCGCTGTTTCGGATCATCCACCGGAAGAGGCCTGTAATCAATGTACGCTTTGGGATTATTGACGAGTGCAAGAATCTCGTGAGCGAACTGCAGGACGGTTATTTCGGAAGGATTACCCATATTAACCGGCAGGTAATAGTCGCCCAGCAGCAGGCGATAGATACCCTCCACCAGATCGTCCACATAGCAGAAAGAGCGCGTCTGGGAGCCATCGCCGAACACAGTGAGACCTTCACCGCGAATGGCCTGAGAGAAGAAAGCCGGAAGCACGCGGCCGTCGTTAACGCGCATGCGCGGGCCGTAGGTATTAAAGATGCGAATAATGCGCGTATCTACCTGGTGATAGCTTCTGTAGGCCATTGTAATAGCCTCCATATATCGTTTGGCTTCGTCGTACACGCCGCGCGGGCCTACCGGATTGACATTGCCCCAGTATTCTTCTGTTTGCGGGTGAACCAGCGGATCGCCATACACCTCGGAGGTAGAGGCCACCAGAATACGCGCCTGCTTGTCTTTGGCCAGTCCGAGCAGATTGTGCGTACCATGCGCGCCCACCTTGAGCGTCTGAATAGGCATCTGCAGGTAATCAATGGGGCTGGCCGGAGAGGCAAAATGAAGGATATAGTCGAGTTTTCCGGGCACATGGACAAACTTGGTCACGTCGTGGTGGTAGTACTCGAAGTTTTTCTCTTTGAAAAGATGTTCGATATTGGCCAGGTCGCCCGTGAGCAGGTTGTCCATGCCAATGACGGTGTATCCTTCCGCAAGGAACCTGTCGCTCAGGTGAGAACCGATGAAGCCAGCAGCTCCGGTAATGAGAATTCTTTTGTTTTCCATAAAAGATCGTGTGCGCAGGGCGCGAAAAAATATCCGCAAAGGTAGAACGCTTTAAAATGATATGCGCTGCTTTCATAAAAATCATTACCTTGGGTGCTGTTTAAATATACTGTTTATGGCTTCCATTCTCTCTACCGTTATCGGAATCATCTTTGTCATGCTGCTTTTCAGCATGCTTTCTTCCACCATCCTTGAACTGATTGCAGGCTATACCTCCCTGCGGGGAAAGCACCTGATCAAGGCCATTCGGGGCATGATTGGCAGCGATGGCACTTCACAGTTTATCAAACACCCTTTTTTCCGGCAGCTTGCGGCTGGTTCCAGCGAAAATGTGACCGATAACGGCAAAAAAGTGTCGCTTCCGTCCTATATATCGGCAGATACATTCAGCTCCGTTCTGCTGGACATACTGGAAATTGACCCGTCGTCCGACCTGAAATTGAAAATTGAAGCCCTTCCTGAAGGTCCGCAGAAGGAACTGGCCATGTTCCTGTATAAAAAGACCGGCAATGATCTGGTAGCCTTGAAAAAAAGTCTGGAAGAATGGTATGACGAGGTAATGGACCGTGTAACCGGGGCCTACAAGCGACATACGCAGCTATATCTGCTGATTATCGGGTTCGCCGTGGCAGTTGTTTTCAACGTGGATATACTGAATGTTTATGGCAATCTGAGCACCAATGCATCTCTCAGCAACCAGATAGCCGATCAGGCGGCCCTGTTTATTGGCAATACGTCGAGGCCTGACTCCCTGAAACTGGAGGGTACCAATATTGACTCCCTCAGCCAGAAAATTCTGGTCCTGCTCAGCGAAGACCAGATTGGCGCACTGAAATCGCCGCTCGGACTGGGCTGGGAATGGCAGACGGGGCAATACTGTTTCTGTGCCTGCTTGAGTTGTGCGGGGTTCTGGCTGTTGAAACTGACCGGCTGGCTCACCACGGCGCTGGGCATATCACTGGGAGCCACATTCTGGTTCGATGCCCTGAAAAAACTCGTCAGTATCAGAAATTCGGGAGCGGTACCATCGGGTGGTTCAAAGTAAAATCGTGTTGTACCGGGTTGTAAAATCCGTGGAAGCCGGATCGTTGGTCGGCCATCTTTGCATATTCTTCGGATAGTTGCGAAATGCCCGCGCTTTTTGTGCTACTTTTGCGCGCCCTTTTCGGCAACAAATATACATGGAAGAGAAACAGAACAAGATTCAGACAATGATCGGCATGGGGCTGATCTTTTTCCTGCTTTACCTTTGGATGCAGTTCTCTGCGCCACCCCCGAAGACAGATACCCCGCAGGAACAACCACAGGCAACTACCACCGAACAGGCACCTGCACCGGCAGCTGCCCAGTCGGCTCCCGCGCCTGCACCGGCGCCCGTGCCCGATTCAATCAGAAATGCGCTTGCATTTGCTCAATACGGACCTTTCGCTGCTGCCGCGGCAGGTACAGAACAGACAGATGTACTTGAAAATGATCTGGTCAGGATTACCTTTACCAATAAAGGAGGCCGTATAAAAGAAGTATTTCTCAAGAAATACGAGAAAGTAAACACAGATACAGCCGGTAACGATGTCAAATCGCCGCTCCGCCTGCTGGAGGACGAGAAAAACCGCCTTGATCTGGAACTGCCAGTTAATGGAGTGGCTGGTGGCAAGGTGAACACCGGCGACTTATACTTTACTACTTCAAAAAACGGCAATACCATCGTTTTCAGGGCCGATGCAGGTAATGGAAACTACTTTGAACAGATTTACACCCTGAGTCCGGACAACTACAAACTGGCTTACCAGATTGGCGGAAACGGTCTCAGGAATGTGCTTTCGTCCGACCAGATACGCATCAACTGGAGCAACTACCTCGACAAACTGGAGCGCAATCAGACGTATGAACGGACTATGGCCTCTGTTTACTACAAGGAAGATGGCCAGTCTGCCGACTACTGTAATTGCCGCGAAGACGATGTGGCCAGTCTGGGCGAAAAGCCGGTAAAGTGGTTCTCACACAGCAACCAGTTTTTCAATACATCAGTTGTAGCCAATGACTTTACGTTCAGGGACTTTACTGGTGAAACCAAAGTGTTCACCGCTGCAGAGCCAGACCTGAAACTCCTGAAGTCGAGCGCAGCCATACCACTGAATAACGGGATAGCCAGCCTGACAGTCTATTCAGGCCCGAATGAATTCGACCGGCTGTATGCCGAGGGTAATTCGCTGCAAGATGTAATACCATTCGGCGCCAGCTTCTTCGGTGCAATCAACAGGTGGGTTATTCACCCTATATTTGATGTACTTGGCATGTTCGTCAGCAATCAGGGCATCGTCATTCTGATGCTCACGCTGCTGGTGAAACTGATTGTGTATCCGCTCACCTACCGCATGGTACTCAGTCAGGCCAAAATGGCAGCCTTGAAGCCGCGCATTGAAGATCTGAAGAAGAAATTCGGCGAAGATCAGCAGGCCATGAGTATGGAGACCATGAAACTCTACAGCGAGTTCAAGGTCAATCCGCTGGGTGGCTGCTTCCCCATCCTGCTTCAGATGCCGATCTGGTTTGCCCTGTACCGTTTCTTCCCTGCAGCCATAGAATTCAGGCAGCAGAGCTTCCTTTGGGCCGTGGATTTGTCGAGTTATGACAGCATCATGCAGCTTCCGTTCGAACTGCCCTTTGGTGCAGGCAACCATATCAGTCTCTTCACCCTGATTTGGGTAGTCACCACGATATGGTACACCTGGTATTCCATGAAACAGATGGATGCCTCCGCCATGCAGAACAACGACCAGATGAAAGTGATGAAATACATGCAATACACGATGCCCGTGTTTTTCATGTTCTTCTTCAATTCATTCGCTTCAGGCCTCACACTGTACCTGTGTTTCAGCAATATTCTGAACATTGGACAGACAGTTGTTACCAAGCGTTATCTGATTGATAATGAAAAGATTAAAGACCAGCTCGAGGCTAACCGCAACAAACCCCGCAAACAGGGCGGCTGGAGAGACAAGTTTGAGCAGGCGATGAAAGAGCAGCAGCGTATTCAGGCTGAAAAACTAAAGGAACAGCAGCGGGGCAAGAGTAAAAAGTAAGAGCTTGTTCAGAATTCTCTCACCGAGTCAAAAACGACTCATTCTTCGCCATTTTTCACCTTTTTTCAGTTACGTAGCACCGGCTATGCGCCTTCAAAAACGCAAAAACTGACAAAAAATCAGCCTGTTTTTGCCAACGGCAGAGAATCCTGAACAAGCTCTAAACCCCGTACTGATATGAACAACGAAGAAACCAGACATACCATCCGGGTACAGCGATGGGTTGTTATTACCTCTGTGGTGCTCTTCGCTATCAAAGTAACAGCCTACTTTCTGACCAACTCCATCGCTGTACTCACCGATGCGCTTGAGAGCACAGTAAATGTTGTAACCGGTTTCACCGGACTGTACAGTCTGAAAATGGCCGCCCGTCCGCGCGACGACAATCATCCTTACGGACACGGCAAAATCGAACTCATATCGGCCTCTTTTGAGGGAATACTCATCCTGGTTGCGGGACTGATTATCATTTACGAGTCGGTGATCAATCTGCTTCACCCACATGAAATCAAACAGCTCGATACCGGTATTATACTCATCAGCACCACAGCTGCCATCAATTATCTCGTGGGTGCGTGGTGCGTACGCGTGGGAAAAAAAGAACACTCCATTGCACTGCTGGCAAGCGGAAAACACCTGCAGTCGGATACCTGGACAACAGTCGGTATTATCGGAGGTCTCATTCTGCTGCTCCTGACGGGTATATCCTGGATAGACAGCGCCGTGGCCATCATTTTCGCCTTCATGATTATTATGGAGGGCTACAAGATAATCCGCGAGACAGTAGCTGGCATCACTGACGAGGCAGACATGGCCCTGCTGAGCGAGCTGGTGGATGTATTGAACAAAAACAAACGCAATAACTGGATTGATCTGCACAACCTGCGGGTCATTAAATACGGTAACGTTCTTCACCTCGATTGCCACCTCACAGTACCCTGGTATTTCAACGTCAATGAAGCACACAGGGAAGTGGACGAGCTTGACAAACTGATTGGAGACAATTTCCCGCATACCCTGGAAATGTTCGTACATACGGACGGATGCACACCCGCAGGTTCATGCAGGGTTTGCCCGATTTCAGATTGCCCCAAGCGGGAGGCAACATTTGATGGACGTATCGAGTGGACCTTCGAGAATATCACCAACAATGAAAAACACGGATTTCAGACCGGTTGAATGAGATCCCACAGATTTCCGTATATATCTTCGAATACAGACACAATACCATACTCCTCTTTTGATGGCTCACGGATGAACTTCACTCCGCGCGCGCTCCATGAGTTATAGTCCCTGTAAAAATCATCGGTGTGGAGGAAAAGAAACACCCTGCCTCCTGTCTGGTTCCCTACCCTGCTCAATTGCTCCTCACTGGCCGCCCTGGCCAGTAAAAGGCTGCATGCCGAATTTTTCGGCGCCACCCGTACCCACCGCTTGGTTTCACTGAGTCGGGTGTCCTCCAGTAACTCAAAATCAAGGACGCCGGTGTAATAATCAATGGCCTCATCATAGTCAGCCACGACAAGAGAAATCTGGAAAATACCCATTATGAAAGGCTGTGAAATGAACGTTTCGGACGCAAAACTATAAATTCAGAGAAATAATTCGGGAGGCACTTGTATATTCAGAAAATCTTTAAACCTTTGCTATGTTCAAACATAGTATCCCATGGGTTACAGAATAGACACTTCCGGCAGAGGGCCGCTGCACAAGCGAGTGGAGCGAATGATGAGGCAACTGATTGCCGAACCACCCTATTGTGACGGCGAATTTCTGCCAAAAGAGGTCGAAATCTCTGAAAAACTGGGGGTTTCCCGCAATACAGTGCGCTTTGCCATCAGCAAGCTGGTGCACGAAGGGCTTCTTATCCGGAGAAAAGGCATTGGCACCATGGTGGCCCCCAAACGAATTCCCACACGTCTTGACAGCTGGTGGAGTTTTACCAGAGAAATGCAGAGCCGCGGCATAGAAGTCGTCAACTACGAAATAGATGTGCGCATTGTACGGGCCAGCGAGGAGGCTGCGGAAGCGCTTCACATCAATCAGGGTGTTACACTTATAGAGGTTTTGCGTCTCCGGGGAACAGAAACGGGTCCCAGCCTGCTTACCATTTCCAGCTTCCATCCGCGCTTGAAAATGACGGGGCACGAAGATTTCTACAGACCCATGTACCAGATGCTGGAGGAAGATCTGGGTGTGATTGCTGCATTTTCCAGAGAGGAAATCAGTGCTATCTCAGCCGATGAGTGGCTCGCCGACAAACTGAATCTGGACGTGGGTGATCCGGTACTGTTCCGCCGGCGCATTGTCAGTGACACCGACGGACAGCTTATTGAGTACAACAAGGTATATTACAAGGGTGACGGTTTCAGTTACTCCATTGATATAGCCAGAGGTTGAAGCTCCTTTTTCATTCATTTCCAACATGAATCCGATTTCAGAAAAAATTACTCGCATGAGATACTTTGTACAAGTTTTGATCTTTTTCTGCAGCCTGAATACCCTCTTTTCACAGGCACTGTCCGGCAAGGTCACCTCCGCCGAGGACGGACAGCCACTCACCGGCGTGACTGTAGCGGTAAAGGGCACATCAAACGGCGCTACTACCGATGCGACCGGTATGTTTTCCATCAATTGTCAGAAAGGAGCCATCCTCACCTTCTCCTACACCGGCTTTCAGACCAAAATATTGACTGTCGGGGATGAGCGAAATATGTCCGTTGTGATGGAGTCTGCGTCTTCGCTCCTGCAGGATGTGGTTATTGTGGCATACGGAACGGTCAAAAAGAGCGATCTCACTGGCTCTGTATCCTCTATCACATCAGAGGATCTGGTCAAGACTGCGCCGGTTTCGCTCGACCAGGCCATTCAGGGTCGCGCGGCGGGGGTGCAGGTCACGCAGGTGAGCGGGCGCCCGGGAGGTGAAACTTCTATCCGGATCAGGGGCAGCAGCTCTATCAATGCGGGAAATGAACCATTGTACGTGGTGGATGGCATGCTCATAACCAGCGATAACGGCCAAACCAACGCCGGCGGTATTGCAGGATCCGGGCTCAACGGATTGTCGGCTATTTCGCCCAGCGATATCGAGCGTATTGAAATACTGAAAGACGCTTCTGCCACTGCATTGTATGGTTCGAGGGGCTCCAACGGGGTTGTACTCATTACCACCAAAAGAGGCAAAGCCGGGCAATCGGGAATGTCATTCGACTCCTATTTCGGTATTCAGCAGGTATCTCGGAAACTCGAAATGCTCGATGGTGAAGATTTTGCCAATTACATCAACAACTACAGTCTGGACGCCAAACTTCCGCTCGACGTGCGTTACCTGATTCCTGAAAACATCGGAAAGGGTACCGATTGGCAGGATGCCATTTTCCGTACAGCACCCATGCAAAGTTATCAGCTGAGTACGTATGGCGGCACCGAAAATGGCCAGTACTCCATCAGCGGTGGCTATTTCAAACAAGATGGCATTATCCTGAATTCGGATTTCGAGCGATACAGCTTCAGAAGCAATCTGGATCAAAAAATTGGAAAAAGAATAAAAACCGGAAGCAGCCTGAGTGTCAGCTTCATCAAATCCAACGGTGTACTTACAGGCGCACAAAGCGCCGGAACAGGTACCCTGCTGCCGGGAGCCACTATCTCTGCCCTGCTCTTCCCCTCTACCCTTCCGGTTCTTGACCCCTCCCGCGCAGGCGGTTATACTTTTCAGGACGACCGCGGCAGAAATATCGGAAACCCAGTAGCTGACGCCCGCGAAACAGACAATATTTCCAACTATGGCCGCGCTATAGCCAACGCCTATATGTCGTACATGATTGTTCCGGGACTTACGCTCAAGGCCAGTCTGGGTGTTGACGGATTTTCCTCCAAAGACAATCGCTTTGTACCGAATTTCCTGAAAAGAGGCGAGCCAAGCAATGGATCTGCAGTAGTTGCCACAGCAGGGGGTATCAGCTGGCTCACAGAATACACGCTGAATTACAGCAAGTCGCTGGGCGAACGCCACAACTTCGATGCGCTGATTGGCAATACCTATCAGGGCTTCCACTCACAGCGCCTGTTTGCCTTTTCCCTTGATTTTCCGGACAACAGAACAGGCTGGCACAGTCTGAGCGCCGGACAAAATCCGCAGCCGGCCGGGACCGGTGAACTCACCTGGGGTATTATTTCATATCTCGGCAGGGTCAATTACTCTTTCGACAACAGGCTGCTGGTAACACTCACGGGCCGGGTTGACGGAGCCTCCAAGTTCGGCATCAACGACAAATACGGTTTCTTCCCCTCGGGATCCATTGCCTGGAAGTTGCACGAGGAAGAATTCCTGAAAGATGTGAACTGGTTGTACAGCCTGAAAACCCGACTGAGCTACGGCGTAATCGGAAACCAGGAAATTGCCCCTTATTCGTCGCTGGCAACAGTAGGCGCCATCGGTCAGGGCACCTTTAACAATTCGGAATCGTACCTTGGACAAGAACCGCTCCGTTACCCGAATCCGGATTTGCGCTGGGAAAGAACCTCCCAGTTCGACTTCGGTGTGGATGCCGAGTTTGCCAACGGCCGTTTCGCAGCAACCATGGATGTTTACCAGAAACAGACCTCCGACCTGTTACTTTACACCCCGCTTCCCGCCACTTCAGGCTTTACAGGGGCACTGTACAACATCGGCGGACTGCGCAACCGCGGTTTTGAAGCAGCCCTGACATCGCACAATACCACCGGCAGGGTAAAATGGGAAACCAGCCTGAACTTTTCCATTAACCGGAACGAAATAACCGAACTCGCCCAGGGCACCGATATTCCCGTTCCGGGAGTACTCACAGTCCCCAGTGGCTGGAGCATCCTGCGCGTCGGACAACCGATCGGCACCTTCTTTGGCCTTACATCAGACGGCATTTTCCAGTCAGACGAGGAAGCACAGAACAGTCCGCACCTCAAAGGTCAGAATCCCAAAGCCGGCGACCGCAAGTACCGTGATATCAACGGTAGAAACGCACAGGGCGTACTCACCGGTGTACCCGACGGAGTGATTGACGAGGCCGACCGCTCTGTTATTGGCAATGCCACACCCGATTTCATCTGGGGTATGACGAACAGTGTGAGCTGGAAGAATTTTGACCTTTCCGTATTCCTGCAGGGAGTACAGGGTGCTGAAGTAGTGAATGCATACCTGTTTGAAATCGGCTCACTAAATGGAGAAACCAATGTGCTGCGCGAGTTTTACGACAACCGCTGGACTCCAGAGAATCCGAACAACGAGTACACCAAAGTCAATCCTTCCGAGCGCAATGTGTTCAGCGACGCCCAGGTGGAAGATGCCTCGTTTCTGCGGGTGAAAAACGTAACAATCGGATATAACCTGTCGGAAAAGTCGCTGAAAAAGATGAAGCTCGGCAAGTTCAGGGTTTATGGCAGCGCCAACAACCTGTACACACTCACCGGTTACAGAGGTTATGATCCGGAAGTGAACGCTTTCGGACAAAGTCACCTCCTGCAGGGAATTGATTACGGCGGATACCCCCTTGCTCGCTCCTTCGTGGGTGGTGTACAGATTTCATTCTGAGTTCAAACTTTCAATTGAAAAAAAACATGAGATATATAACTGCACTCTTGCTGCTGGCCGTCAGTTTTCTGGCATGCAGGCACCTGCTCGATGAAAACCCGAAAGATCAGGTCTTTGTTGACAACTTCTTCCAGACAGAGAACGATGCCACTGCGGCAGTCAACTCCGTATATGCTATCCTGAACGCCACCAGTTCTGCTCCCACATTCGGTGGCGTTTATTTCAGCACTTACTGGGTAACCATGGGGCTCTGTTCCGACGAGATGGACAACCGCTTGCCGGCTGTTGACCTCAACGAGCTCAACTCGTTCACCCACAAGCCGGTAAACGCTTCCCTCTACGATTTTTGGGTATTGGCATACAAGGGCATCAACAATGCCAATTTTGCCATAGAGGGTATTCCCAATATTCAGTCAACAGACACATACAAGAACCAGCGGATCGGAGAGGCGCGATTCCTGCGCGCCATTCTTTACTTTGATCTCACCCGATGGTTCGGAGATGTGCCGCTGGTAATCACACAAAATGGCGAGCTCCGACCACCAAGAGCTCCCAAAGCCCAGGTTTACGCACAGATTATTGATGACCTGACCTTTGCCGAGCAGCATCTGCCGGCAAGCTATTCAGCAGGAGATGGTCTTGGAAGAGCAACACGAGGTGCGGCTTCCGGTGTACTGGCAAAGGTTTATCTGTACAACCGCGAGTGGCAAAAATGCGTGGAACAGTGCAATAAAGTAATCAGCTCGGGCAAGTACGGACTGTATCAGGACTATGCCGAGGCGTTCAGGGTACCGAATGAAAATGGCAAGGAAACACTGTTCAGCATCGGATTTGGCACGGCTAACAACAGCATCTCATTCTGGGAAGCAGGACAGTTCAACGTCCGGTTGCTGCCCCGCGAACTGAAGGGGCAGATCCCGGGTGTGAACGCTCAGGGCTGGCAGGTAGCCACACAGGCGCTCTACGACAGTTACAATGCACAGGATCGCCGCCGCGAGGTGACGCTGCTTACCAGAATAAACAATCAGGACGGTACTACTACCACGGTAGAACCCCACTTTCAGAAGTACTGGGACAAGGTAAATGAACCACTGGCCGGCAATACGGAACACGACTTCCCGTATCTGCGCTTTTCCGACATTCTGCTGATGAAGGCAGAAGCACTGAATGAGCTGAACAACGGTCCCACCAGTGAGGCTCACGATGCCGTTAATCAGGTACGCAGGCGCGCGCGATTCAACGGAACCGCCGAGCTACCCATTCTGCCCGATTTACAGGGGTTGACGTATCAGTCTTTCAGAGATGCGCTGCTCAACGAACGGCGCTGGGAATTCGCAGCGGAAGGTCACCGCTGGTTCGACCTGACCCGCTTCGGTAAACTGGAAGCGCTGGTGCCACTCGCCAAAACCGGCGTGCAACCACAGGCTTTTCACTACCTGTTCCCGGTTCCGCAAACAGAGATTGACCTCAACCAGAACCTGCTCCCCCAAAATCAGGGGTATTAAAACTCAACAATATGCCGGTTGTAGCAATGGATCTGGGTGGTACCCGGATCAAATTCGGAGTGATGGATGAAGGACGGCTGGTTTCCACAGCCAGTATTGTTGTTCCTTCCAGTGAACATTTCGCCGCAGTACTGCCCGATATTGAGCGTCAGATTGACAACATGTTGCAGGAGGGCGGATATGACTCGCTGCAGGGGATAGGTATGGCTTTCCCGACTATTGTGGACAGCGACAACATGAAACTGCTCTACAAGTACGTTAAATACAACGATGCCAACGATATTGATCTGAAAGGCTGGGCCCGCAGCAAGTGGAATGCGCCGCTGGCCATGGAGAACGACGCCCGGGCTGCCCTGGTTGGCGAATGGCAGTACGGCGCCGGACAAGGTTCCGACAATCTGGTGATGATTACGATTGGAACGGGTGTGGGCTCGGCTGCCCTGATGAATGGCCAACTGCTCAAAGGTACCAACTACCTGGCGGGTAATATTGGCGGTCACCAGATTATCCGCTTTGATGGTGTACCGTGCAACTGCGGAAATACCGGTTGTCTGGAAAGTGAGGCATCCTCCTGGGCACTGCCGGATATACTGAAAAAACACCCCGGTTACGCAGGAAGCGCATTCGACACCGGAGCAGAACGCCCTGATTTCGAGGCTGTTTTCCGGCTGGCGGGCGCCGGCGATGCCTTTTCCCTGTCGGTCAGAAACCGCTGTATGGACGTCTGGTTTAACGGCATTCTCAACCTCATCTTCTCGTTCGATCCCGAAAAGGTCATCATCGGCGGCGGAGTCATGCACAGCGCAGATGTGATTCTCCCCTATATTCAGCATAAAATTAATCACGCTTCCTGGTTGCCGGCCAATCCGGCGCGCATGGTAGCGGCGCAACAACCCGACTGGGCCGGTGTGCTCGGTGCAGGTTATCTGGCATCCCGAACAACCCTTTAATCTCAAATCATTCCGCTTTGAAATCCAGTTACGACAAACATCCAAAGGTTAAAATAAATGGTTTCGCCGGCCACTGTCAGTCCGGCTGGAACGATATTGCTTTACAATTAAGGAAAACCAGCCCTGAAAACAAGCGCCATGTGATCGTTTTTGAAACATATCCGGGCGTACATGACACCGAAATACTGCATGCCATCCGGGAGGAACTCAAACCGGATACGCTGATTATGGCCTCCGATGCCTGGCTCAGTCCTGACAAAATTGACGCACTCACTTACCCGGACGTAACCGATGACCGAATCTTCGGCTACATGACTCGACTGACAATTGACCATTTTTTTGACTCCGAAAAACTGGAATCTCTCAGGAAAGAGCTGAGTACGCTGCAGGGATTAACAGTCGTTTACGGAACAGGCGCAACCCTCGTGTGCGAGCAACCGGATATACTGGTTTACGCCGATATGGCGCGTTGGGAAATACAGTTGCGCATGCACAGGCGCGAGGTTTCCAATCTTGGCGTGGATAACCGCGGACTGGAATTTGGCAGAATGTACAAACGGGCATATTTCGTGGACTGGAGGGTTGCCGACAGATGGAAGCGGAAGGTGATGCCCCGAATCGACTATCTGCTGGATACCAATAAGGCCGGATCACCCCGATTATTATCAGCAGAAGCATTCAGAACAGCACTGGAACAAACCGCAGGACAGCCATTCCGGGTGGTTCCATTCTTTGATCCGGGTCCCTGGGGCGGACAATGGATGAAGGAGGTGTGTGATCTCGACCGGTCGCAGGTCAATTACGCGTGGTGCTTCGACTGTGTACCGGAAGAAAACAGCCTTCTTTTTGATTTTGACGGCACCGAAATTGAAATCCCGTCCGTCAATCTGGTTTTTTTCCAGCCGGAAAGACTGCTCGGGGAAAATGTGCACGCCCGTTTTGGAGCAGAATTCCCCATTCGCTTCGATTTTCTGGATACAATGGATGGCGGGAATCTCAGTCTGCAGGTACACCCCACCAATGAATATATCCGCGAACATTTCGGCATGTACTACACCCAGGATGAGAGTTACTACATGCTGGATACGGGTGAAGATGCCTGTGTGTATCTGGGACTGAATGAAAATACAGAACCGGAGCAGATGATCAGTGAACTGGAGGCGGCACAACAGGGCGGACCACCTTTCGACGCCGATAAACATGTAGCGCGCTGGAAGGTAAAAAAGCACGATCATGTGCTCATTCCTGCCGGAACCGTTCACTGTTCCGGAAAGAACAGTATGGTGCTGGAAATAAGTGCCACCCCGTACATATTTACTTTCAAGTTGTGGGACTGGGGCCGGCTGGGACTGGACGGTTTGCCGCGGGCCATCAACATCGGTCACGGTGAAAAAAATATCAACTGGAACAGAAAGGAACAGTGGGCAGGAAAACACCTTCTGAACAGAACTGAAAAAATTGCCGAAGGCGACGGGTGGACAGCCGAAAGGACTGGTCTGCATGAAACCGAATTTATTGAGACACACCGGCACTGGTTCACCAAAACAGTAACGCATCATACACAGGGCAATCTGAACGTACTGAACCTGGTGGAAGGACGCGAAGCCATTGTGGAAAGTCCATCCGGTGCATTTGAGCCTTTTGTGGTCCATTACGCAGAAACTTTCATCGTTCCCGCTGCAACGGGAGCATATACCGTTAGTCCGTGGGGCGAAGCCGCCGGTACGCAGTGTGCTACCATCAAGGCATTTGTGAGGCCATGAAACATCTATTAACGAATCAACCTTCTGTAACAACATGAGCAGTCAGGACACTACCAACATGCGCACCGTTTATCTGCTGACCGCCGTGGCAGCACTCGGCGGATTACTATTCGGATACGATACAGCTGTCATATCGGGAGCTATCGGTTACCTGAAAATCCGGTTTGAACTGTCGGCCGTCATGACAGGATGGGCCGCCTCCAGTGCTATCATCGGCTGTATTTTCGGCGCCATGTTCGCAGGCTGGGCCAGCGACAGGTTCGGAAGGAAAAAAGTGCTGATTGTGACTGCAATACTGTTTCTCGTATCAGCCATCGGTGCTGCGGTGCCCGAAAGCCTGACACAGTTTGCTGTATTTCGTTTTATCGGCGGACTTGGTATAGGTGCGGCATCCATGGTTTCACCGCTGTATATCACCGAGCTGGCTCCTGCTTCCATTCGCGGCAAACTGGTTTCGTATTATCAGCTGGCCATCGTAACAGGCATACTGGTTATTTTCTTTGTCAACACCCTCATTCAGGCATCGGGTGATGAAGCCTGGAATGTGGCATACGGATGGCGCTACATGATGGCATCCGGCATACCCCCTGCCCTTCTTTTCCTGGTTTCACTGCTCACCGTGCCTGAAAGTCCGCGCTGGCTTTGTCGCGTGGGCCGCGACAAGGAGGCGCTTGATATTCTCACCAAAATCAATGGAGCCGGTCGCGCAGGCGAAATACTGAATGAAGTCAGGGAAACGCTGCAAGAGGAACAGGGGACAATACGGGAATTATTCACGGGCCGGTTCAAAAAAGCCATTTTTGTAGGCATTGTCCTGTCAGTTTTCTCGCAGGTACAGGGAATCAACGCCATCATGTATTATGCGCCCGAGATATTCAAGGCAGTGGGTGCCGGGACGGATGCTGCTTTCCAGCAGACCGTCATTGTAGGAATCATCAATGTCCTGTTCACTTTTGTAGCCATACAGTGGGTGGACAAGCGTGGTCGGAAAACACTTTTGCTCTGGGGTGGTGCCGGAATGGGCATCAGTCTGCTGCTCGTAGGCATGGCCTTCAGTTATGGCTGGACGGGGTACGGGCTGCTGCTGTTCATTCTGCTCTACATTGCCAGTTTTGCCGCCTCTTACGGACCAGTCACCTGGGTGATCATTTCAGAGATATTCCCCATAAAAATGCGGGGAGTGGCCATGTCGGTGGCCACATTTGCCCTGTGGGTAGCCGTGTATATTGTCACCCAGATGTTTCCGGTACTGCTTGAGCTGGCAGGCCCGGCCAATACCTTCTTCATCTTCTGCGCCATGTCGGCCCTCGCATTCATTTTTGTGCTGAAACAAACACCTGAAACGAAAGGCCGCACACTGGAAGAAATCGAAAAATCCTGGTAAAACTGAAATAATGCAACTCACACACCGATATATCCTGCTACTTGCGCTCCTGACCGCGTGCGCGCACACATACGCACAGCGACGGCCTGTTGATTACGTTGACTGCATGATAGGCAACCACGACAGCCGCTGGATGCAATTCCCGGGCGTTTCCATGCCTTTTGGCATGGTCAAACTCAGTCCCGACAATCAGCGGCAGGGCTGGAAAGCGGGTTATGAGTACAATATTGATAACATTGCAGGATTCAGCCACATTCACTCCTGGACGATGGACGGGCTGCTGATGATGCCTACTACTGGTCCGCTGCAGATTGTGCCGGGCGATGAGCAGGATCCCGATGGCGGTTATCGGTCAAGAATCAGGCATGAAAGAGAAAAAGCAGTGCCGGGTTACTTCTCCGTCTTTCTGGAAGATACAAAAATAAAAGCGGAAATGACCGCCACCACCCGGGCCGGATTCCAGCGATATACCTTCCCGAAATCCGACAATGCGCGGGTGATGATAGACCTGCAGATTGATTCGGAATACGGTACAGAGCTCACCGATGCACATATTACAAAAGTGAGTGACCGGGAAATACAGGGCTACACCAACCAGCAAAGTCACCGCGGTGCCGGCTGGAACGAGTATCAGCTCCATTTTGTAATTCGATTCAGCAAACCCTTTGGCGCACTCAATGGTTGGAACAGAAACGGGGTTCAGCGCGATGTTCAGAAACTGCATTCAGGCTGGGATCACAGCGATTTTGGGGCATTCGTCGAGTTTAAAACCAGACAGGACGAGCAGATTCTGGTTCAGACCGGTATTTCCTTCGTCAGCATCGAACAGGCCCGGCTCAACCTGGATACCGAAATTACGCTGCCCTTTGGCTGGAATTTTGATGCAGTCTATACAGATGCAGGCGAAAAATGGAACAACCTGCTCGGAGCCATTCAGGTGAAAGGGCGCGACGAAACGGATCTGAAAAAGTTTTATACCAACCTGTACAGGGTGTATGTCGGTCGCACCATCTACAGCGATGTGGATGGCAAATATGTGGACATGTATGAAAAAGTCCAGCAACTGAAAAATCCTGATTTGCTCATGTACGGGGGTGATGCCTTCTGGAATACCTTCTGGAACCTGAATCAGGTCTGGACGCTGGTTACGCCTGAAATTGCCGACAAGTGGACAGCTTCCCTGCTCGAATTCTACGACAAAGGAGGCTGGTTGTGCAAGGGTCCGGAAGGACTCGAATATTCCGGTATCATGGTGGCTTCACACGAAATCGAGCTCATCGTGAGCAGTTATCAGAAAGGTATTCACCGCTATTATGACCCGGAACATGCATGGAGAGCCATGTATCACAACCAGACCGAGCAGGGAATAGCGCATCCGGGCGGCGGATTTGCCGGTAATAGGTGGCTCGACCAGTACCTGAAATTCGGTTATGTACCGCACGATTACGGTCCGGTTTCCAACACGCTGGAGTACGCTTTCGACGACTGGGCGGTGTCGCAAATGGCCAAATCGCTCGGTAAAATGGACGATTACTGGTATTTCAAACGCCGGGCGCACAATTACCTGAATATATGGGATTCAGAAACCGGCTACATGAACATGCGCCTGGCCGATGGAAATTTCAAACAGCCTTTTGAGAAGTACTGCTGTTCCACGTTCCTTGGGCAGGGCTGGGTGGAAGGCAATGCCTGGCAATACAGCTGGTTTGTACCGCACGATCTGAAGGGCCTTGTCAAACTGATGGGGAAAGACGAGTTTAACCGCCGGCTGGAGGAAGGTTTCGTTACCTCCCGGAAGTGGAAATTCAACTCGGAATACACCGATGAGAACAGCCTGCTCGCCATGGGTGTGCTTCCCATCAACCACGGCAATCAGCCCAATATGCAGGCAGCCTACCTGTTCAATTACTCCGGCAAACCCTGGCTGACCCAGAAATGGGCCCGTGAGATCATGGACGTATTTTACGGCAGCGGTCCGCTCGACGGCTGGCCCGGCGATGAAGACCAGGGACAAATGGGTGGCTGGTATGTTATGAGCGCCATGGGCCTTTTTGAAATGCGCGGCGGATGCGACGTGGACCCGATTTATGAACTTGGAAGTCCGATTTTTGATGAAGTAGTCATCAGACTCGATCCAGCCTACTACCCCGGCGGTACGTTCACTATTGAAGCCATCAATAACTCAAAAGACAACCGGTATATACAATCAGCCAGCCTGAACGGAAAACCCCTCAACAAACCCTGGTTCTATCACCGTGAACTCGTGGCCGGTGGCAAACTGACAATCATAATGGGTCCGGAACCCAACGAAAAATGGGGAAGCGGAGAAAATGACGCCCCGCCATCCATGTCCGACGAGCACTGATAACGCATGAAAACGCGAGCCGCCATATTGTATCTTTGTTTGCTGACCTGCGCCTGCAGTCAGCCAGACAAGCTGTTCCGCCTGCTGGAGGCGGAGCAGACAGGCGTGCATTTCGCGAATACCGTTTCAGAGGGCGACAGTCTCAACATCCTGAATTACGTGTATTACTACAACGGCGGAGGAGTGGGACTGGCCGATTTGAACGGTGACGGACTTGACGATATCTTTTTCACAGGCAATGAAACCTCCTGCAAACTTTATCTCAACGAAGGCAATCTGCATTTCAGGGACGTGACCCGCGAGGCAGGACTGGAAACCCGCGACTGGTGTACGGGCGTAACCGTAACCGATGTAAACAGGGACGGCAAACCGGACTTGTATGTGTGCACGGCAGGCTACTCCGAACCGGAACGCAGAAAAAACAAACTTTTCGTACAACAGGAGCTCAGAGAGGGTATCCCGGCTTTCACGGATGAAGCGGCCCTGCGCGGTGTGGCAGATACCAGCTACTCCACCCAGGCAGCCTTTTTCGATTTTGACCGGGACGGAGATCAGGATCTGTACGTGATGAACCATGCCAACCAGCGTACATCGGTGAATACGCCCGCGACAAAAAAAACACACGGAGAAGGCGCCAGCAATGACCACTTCTATGTAAATGACGGAAAAGGCTATTTCACGGAACAGTCGCTCAGGCTCGGAATCAATACAGAGGGGTACGGACTCGGACTGACCATCGGCGATGTCAATGCCGATGGATGGGAAGATGTTTATATATCCAATGATTTCATTTACAACGACTTGCTGTGGATAAACAGGCAGGGTAACGGGTTTGTGAACCAGATTGACTCTTTCATGTACCACCAGTCGTACAACGGTATGGGCTGCGACCTGGCAGACATCAATAACGACAGCCGGCCGGATCTGGTAGTGGTGGACATGCTCCCTGAAACCACCGAGGGGCGCAAAAAAATGATCGGCGACCTCACCTGGAGCAAGTCGGAACTGATTGAACAGGCAGGATATGCACCGCAATACATGCGCAATACCCTACAGCTGGCCGCCGACGGACGCGCACCGGGCGAAACCACGTTTTGTGAGATCGGACAACTGGCAGGTATTGCAGCTACCGACTGGAGCTGGAGTCCACTGCTCGCCGACTTTGACAATGACGGGTGGAAAGACCTGTTCATCAGCAATGGGTATTTCCGCGATATCGGCGACAAGGATTTCATTGATTATACCAATAACCTGTTTATGTTCAGAAGCCGGGAAGAAACAGACCGGCAGATGATCCCCGAAATCCGAAAACAAAAAGCGCGGCGACTGCCCAACCGGATGTTCAGAAACAAGGGGGATCTCACCTTTGAGCCAACATCGTATCAGTGGGGCTTCACACAGCCCTCCTGTTCCAACGGCGCTGCATACAGCGATCTGGACAACGACGGTGATCTCGACCTGATAGTGAACAATCTCAATGAAAAAGCTTTCATTTATGAAAATATTTCAAACAAAATACTGAAAAACAATTTTTTAAAAATAAAAAACAACAATAATACCACGTTATCTCGCGTGCGTGTGTGTGCAGGCGGGAACACGCAGGAAATAACCGCGCACCGCGAACGGGGGTTCATGTCGGCAGTCAGTGATGTCATCCATTTCGGACTTGGGAACCATGCTGTTGCCGACTCGGTTGAAATCACCTTGTCAGACGGGCGGGTGCAGAAATTGTACCGGGTAGCAGCCGGCCAGACCCTTGTTGTCAATCCCGATGAAACGACAGTCCCGGTGTATCAACCGAAAGAAACCGTTGAGACCTGGTTTACAAAAGTAACTACGGGCCCTGACTATACGCACCACGACGATCCGTTCAGCGATTTTCAGTATCAGCCCTTACTACCCCACCGGTTAACAGAACAGGGCCCCGTGCTTGTTTCCGGCGATTTAAACGGCGACGGGCTCGACGACTGTTTTGCGGGCGGTGGAAAGGGTCAACCCGGTACAGTTTATCTTCAGCAACCGGGAGGCGGATTTTTATCCCGGTCGCTTGAATCACAGGCACCTGCAGGAAAATGTACCGACGCCTGTATTTTTGATGCGAACGGTGACGGGCTCAACGACCTCTACCTGGTATTCGGGGGAAACGAGTGGCCCGGAGAAGATACCATATATCAGGACCGGCTATATATGAACCTCGGGAAAGGGCACTTGGTCAGGGATCTACAGGCATTGCCACTGATGAACAACCCGAAATCGTGTGTTACAGCCACAGATTTTGACCGGGACGGCGATATTGATTTGTTTGTTGGCGGATTTGCAGCGCCATACCGGTATCCGACAGCCACCAGAAGTTATTTGCTGAGCAATGACAGTGGAAAATTTACTGATGTAACCGCCAAATGGTGTCCTTCGCTCGAAAAACCGGGCATCGTTACAGACGCAGTCTGGGCAGATATGGACAACAACGGGCACCCTGATCTGGTTATTGCCGGAGAATGGATGCCGGTTTCGGTTTGCAGCAATAACGGTGAAAAGTTAACCGTTAAATCTGTCACCGGCTCAAAGGGCTGGTGGCGTACACTGGAAATCTGCGATGTAAACCTGGACGGGCAACCGGACATACTGGCGGGCAACTTCGGGCAGAATACGAGGTATCGGGTAACATTGGAGCAGCCACTGATACTGTACTCCGCCGATTTCGACGGCAACGGAAGTCCCGACCCGATTATTTGTATCCTTGAAAACGGTGAAACCCCGATTGCCCAGCGACAGGAACTGTTGAACCAGCTGAGTGGAATCGGCTCGCGCTACCCGCGCAATGCGGCGTATGCTGCAGCCACAGTGCAGGATATTTTCGGGGAAGATAAAGTCGAAAAAGCATGGAAGGGTGTGTGTGAAACCACACAAACAACATGTTTTTTGAATGAAAAGGGCAAGTTCAGAGCGGTTGCGCTACCCTGCCCTGCCCAGGCAGCTCCAGTAAGGGATATCCTGACAGGTGATTTCAACGCAGACGGGCGACCTGACCTGATTATCACCGGAAACACACGTGCGCCCGTACCCGCGTGGGGCGCGCAGGATGCCATGAGAGGGCTTGTACTGACTGGCGACGGAAGCGGTGGCTTCTCACTCGTTCCGGCATCAGTCACCGGATACTATACAAGCGGATCTGGCAGCAGTTTGACCATAATCCGAACATCACAGGGCAAGCAACTGATACTGACAGGTCTTGTCAACAGCAAAATCAGCATTTTCGAAACAAATTTGAAATAAATGAATCCCCTAAAACAAACAACAAAGTCTTTTTTTAACGCATTAATTTTTTAACATGAAACTCAAGAGTTCACTTTCGTTTCTGCTCGCCGGCGTGGCGATGTCAACAGCGCTCTGGTTTACAGCTTGCAAAAAAGAGGAAAAAGCAGCTCCGGTGATCACACTGTCTGCATCCACTTACTCGGGCAAGATTGGCACCACAGCTACCACTACCGCAACGATCACCGCCGAGGCTGGTCTGCGCGCACTCCGTATCACCAAGTACAAAGGTGTAACCGTTGACGCAACTTTTGGCACCAATGGTACGGAAACGTACAATCACAGCGATCACACACTCAACTATGTGCTGACCGACGAGGGACTTACAGCTCCAGTTCGCTTCAAATTTGAGGCAGAAGACAACGAGGGCAAGGTAACAACAGCCGACTTCATTATCACGACGGAAGTAAGTGTACGCTACCTGCTTACTACGTACAACTGGCAGTGGAAATCCAAACTCGGAAAATGCCTCGACAGCGATCCCGAGTCTGAGCAGATTGTTGACTGCGAGAAGGACAACTACTTTGTGTTCAACACAAATGGCACCTTCAAGCTCGAGTATGGTCCTATCACCGGCGGTACAGGCTCCTGCCAGTTCGACGGCTTCCGTACAGGCGATACCTGGACGCTGAATGCCGACGAGACAGAACTGACCCTCAAATCACCGAGCATATTCGACCCGAATGACATACTCGTTGAGGTGTACAAAATCTCTGAATTTTCCAACACAGCCATCAAATCGAAGCAGACCATTGATCTGAGCGTATTTGGTTGCGTCATTTACGACTGGAAATTCGAGTGGACTGCGAAGCCGAAATAGTTTTTTCGACTTGCGGATGAGAAGAAAGGCGCGGGCGTAACTGCCCGCGCCTTGTTTTTTAAATAGCCTGTTCAGAAGAACAAAACTTATTTTACCAGTACAACAATCCTGGATGTTCTGACACTGCCTGAACTGATCATCACATGGTAAAGACCCTCTGCAAATCCGGACAATGACAGCCTGATTTGAGAATCACCTTCCGAATATTGAGACAACACCCTTCTTCCAGTCATGTCAAAGACCTGTACGTCCGTTTCCTGACCGGATAATTCTTCAGGGAGCGCAACAGTAATCCAGTTGTTTGCTGGGTTCGGGAAAATACGAATACCGTCTGCAAGCACCGGGTTTTCGGTAGCCGACGTATTGCTGATAGTGAACGTACGTGTTACTGAACAGTCGTTGTCATCGGTTATTACCAACGTATAATCACCTGCCGGCGCGCCAGAGAGATCCTGTGCGGTAGAAACCTGCTGTCCGTTCAGCAGCCAGGAATATGTCAGCGGGGGCAGACCTCCACTTACATCAATGAGCACCGCTCCTATTGTCTGGAAATTGAAGTCATTGATAACGGTATCCACGCTGACCACGATTTCCGGGAAAATCGTAATTTCAAAAGAGCAGTTACCCGTATTTCCATTGGCGTCTGTATATGAATAGGTGTTTGTGGTGGAACCCACCGGGAATACCGAGCCTATAGGAAAGCCTGCTACCAGATTAAAGCTGCCTCCCAGACTCAGGCAGTTGTCGGAAGCCGTTGGCGCCTGATACACTACCTGACGATTTTCATAACATAGCGCAAGACTTGGCGGGCAAATCAGCGACGGAGCGCTGTTGTCAACAATGGTGACTGTAATGGTGTCACGGGAAATATTTCCGGAGTTGTCGGTGGCCGTGATAACAATCTGGTGGTCCCCCAGTTGTGCACAGTTGAACTCGTTGGGAGCAGTGGTAAACGAACCGAAACTACAGTTGTCAGTAACCTGTACATTCAGATTCTGCTGCGTCAGGAATACATTCCCTTCAGGTCCGATGGCCACTTCTGCATTATCCGCCGACAAAACCGGCGGGATCAGGTCGGTAGAAGAAACAGTAATGGATACACTTGCAGTACAGCCATTGTCATCCGTTGCCACTGCACTGAAAACCCCGGCCTGCAGTCCGACAGCCGTCAGTCCGGCCTGTCCGTTACTCCACAGGACTGAAGAACTTCCGGTTCCGCCCACTACGGAGACTGCAGCGGCGCCTTCAAACGCGTCGGCGCAGGAGGTCGGTGTATTGGAAGCTTCCAGCACAAGCAGTACGGGCGGACTTGCCAGTACTACATTCACCACCGCCAGACATCCGGCTTCATCAGTAACAGATACATAATGCGTTCCACCGGGAAGGTTACCTGTTGATGCAATAGTGGAGCCATTACTCCACAGATAGGCATACTGTCCGCCCGAGCCGCTGATCAGCACCGTTGCAGAGCCATCAGAGGAATTGGAACAGCGAGGATTTGTGATTAACAGATCTGCAGTCAGGTTGCAGAGCCCGGCCTTGACCTCCACCACCTGCACATCCTCGCAACCATTTTCATCAGCCACAGTAACCGTATAGAGATCGGGAGCCAGATTTGAAACAGACTGTTCAGTAGAGCCGTTACTCCAGTTGTACACATAAATACCTGTACCCCCGGTAGGATTGGCAGTAGCCGAGCCGTCAAAAATATTTGAACCGGTTGATGCTGTACCGGTGGCGTTTGCCTGAAGTCTGGATGGTTCCGATATCAGGAATGTCTGCACCTCCTGACAATTCAGGCTGTCAGTCACGGTAACTGCATACTGACCTACGGGGAGAAAATTAATGGTTGTAACCGAATCGCCGGTACTCCAGAGAATATTAACCGGAGTTACCCCGCCCTGGATATCCAGCATGGCTTCACCGTTATTCAGTCCGTTGCAACTTACACTGCTGACAACAAGCTGTGTTTCCAGGGTACAGTTTACACCATTCACGTTGACTGTTTCAAATGCTGTACATCCGGCGGCATCAGTTACCGTTACGGTGTAAGCTCCCGGCAGCAAACCTGTCAGCGCAGCAGTTGAGTCGCCACTGCTCCAGTTGAAGATGTAACCAGGTACACCGCCCAGTGGAGATGCTGTAGCAGTACCATCGGCTGCACCGGCAATTAGCTGGTCGGTACCCAAGGTGTTGGGATCAATAGCCGTGGGTGAACCGATTGTAGCTGTGGCAGTAGCCGAGCATCCCTCACCGTCAGTTACTGTAACTACATAGGTTCCGAATGTCACGGTATTATTAATTCTGGATGTGGAGCCGCTGTTCCACTGATAGGTATAGACACCATTGCCACCACCCGGAACAGCCGTTATACTGCCATCCTGGGAATCATAGCAACGGGCATCGGTCAGGTCAGTTGTTTGTGCAGTCACAGGGCCATACTGGAAAACTGTAAAACCCGCTGTACTGGAACAACCAGTTGACGTATTAATCACAAAAACACTGTAATTGCCCGGGATAGTAACGGGCAGATAAGCCTGATTACCTGTGGAAGTTGTTCCGCCTCCGGGCAGCGTCCATTGATGCGAAAGTACCACCGGATTACCAGTACTGGTAGCGAGCAGGTTGATCGTTGAGTTGTCGCAATTCAGGTGGTTGGTAACACCGAGCGTTGTTCCCGGTGGTGTTGTGTTGAGCACCACCTGCGTGACTGCTGTGGAAGAGCAGCCATTGGGTGCTGTTACCGTCACATGATAATCTCCCAGCTGGGTAGTTGTCGGGCTGGCCATAGAGGAGACGAATCCATTGGGGCCAGTCCAGGCAAACGTTACACCCGGTACAGGTGAACTCACACTGATTGTTGCTATATTTCGATTACAGGTAATATCGCCGCCTGTAACTGCTATCGCGGGCGGATTTGCATTATTAATAACCTGTACACTGCCGGTATTCGTACAACCTGTTTCTCCGTTGGTAATAGTGACATTATAAGTGCCGGCAACATTTACGGTCGGGTTCTGGAGGGTTGATACAAATCCGTTGGGACCATTCCATACGAAGGAGGGGGCGTCTGCATCCGTGATGAGCCTGATAGTCAGATTCGGATTGGTACAAGTATAGGCGCCGCCTGTCAGGTTTACAGATGGCGGTGTCACACGCGGACGCACGACAGCATTCGATACGCTGGTACAACCATTGTGCAGGTCAGTTACACGCAGTGAATAAGTACCCGGTGCATTTACCGTGGGTGTGAGAGTTGTGGCACCTGATACGATATTTCCACCAATGAGTGTCCTCCAGAAATAGGAGTAGTTGGGTCCGGTTGAACCCGATCCGTCCAGTTGTACTTCCGTGACCACACAGGTGAGCACCTTATCGGGACCAGCCTCTGCGAGGGGCGGCGTCAGATTACCCGGCACCTCAAAGATGGCAGTATCGCGGCAGGCAACACCTCCTATGAAATTTTGTACAATAAATGCATATTGACCGGGCCGGTCGGCTACTGCCGTAATGGCGTTGCTTATCACTTGTCCGTCGGGATTCAGCCACCTGTAAGTAACCGTATTTCCGGTGGTGGAACCCACTCCTGAAAGCGGGACAGAAGTAACAGCACAGGTGATAGTATCGGGTTGATGAACCACCGCCTTGGCAGGAATCCTGACGAGGGTAAAATTCACGATACTGTCGCAGCCGAAATGAGAAACAAGCGTTTCCTGGAACTGGCCCGTTTCGCAATAGATGAGACCGTTGATTTCATAACATTCATCCTTGCACAGGTATTTAACAGGAAGAGTAACCTGATTCAGTGGCAGTACCCGAAGCGTTTGTCTCACCACACTGTCGCAGCCGATATAGGAATTATACGGCGTGGAAGTGAGCGTGTAAACTCCGGGGGCTGCGAGAAGCGTGTGTGGTTCTTCAGGCCACTCGTACGGAATCTGTTCATAACATACTGTTGCATTCGGCAGAACGGTAGGAGGAATGGGTACATTTGACACAGCAAAGCATCTGGTTACCGGAGCAGAGCAGGCATTTGAGACCGATACACACACATTACCTCCGGCAGTACCGAAAGTAATTTCTACGGAGTTGTTATTACCGGTTGCCGGCAGGGTGACTACATTGCCGCCTCCGTTAATTTTGGCACCTGCAGGCGCCGACCAGGTGTATGAAACTGCATTGTCAACCGGCGAAATAGAGTATGTATCAGTTCCTTTCGGGCAAACCGCGGGATTTCCTGTAATCTGGTCAACTGTACCCAGCGGCGGCGCAACTGTCGAACCGCTGATGACAGAAATGGTATAAGGGCACATGGAGCCATTATATCCGTCAATAACCAGTTGATAACGGCGGCCCACTACAAGTCCGGCGGCCTGTACGATAAATGCCCCGGCGGGATTCAGAAAGACTGGTCCGGGTACACAAGAAATGGTAGTCAGGCAGTTATCCAGCACTGCAGCCTCCAGTCCGGTACCTGTTGAGCAGGTGCCCGGCGTAATAGCGAACAGGATATTGGTACTGCCAGCGATGAAGCCAAACCAGTTGGGATTCTCGACCACAAGATCCCCCTGACAAAGTGCAGGGTGGAAACCGGGCGGTGCCACAATAGAGGTATTACCGGTAACACCATTCAGATCGCAGGTAATACAGGTGGCGGCACAACTGTTGGCGAAAGCCGGAGGTGCCTGACAGGCAAAGAGCCCCTGAGCGGAGAGCCCGGCAATACAAGTCAGTAATAATGAAAGAGTGAAAATGAGCCTGTTGAGCATAATCAGTTGTTTAAAGATGAACATGGGACTGAATACCGGAATGTGCTCCGAGATATTCAGGAGGATTATTGGCCAAAGACATTTCCCTACAGGAGTGAAACCTTAAAGCGGGATATCAAAGCCTGATCAGGTGGCGGAGCAGTTAGTTGTAGTTCAAAAATCGGGCCACAGCAGATAGAACTGCTATAGAATACATGTTTTTTATAAAATTTCACCCAAAAAATGGCTTTTCGGGTATTCATTAAAGAAAAATTAATTACTGTCTTTTATTTTCCCTGAACTTATTGATTTGTTCCGGACTGCCGAGCACCAGTATACAGAGATCGGTGTCCAGTATGGTACGGGTACTTGGGTGCAGCTCGAAACGTCCGTTCGGGTAACGCACAGCAACGATGGGGGGCAGTTCCTGATCCGTGAAACCGAGTTCTTCCACGCTGAGCCCCTGATAATCTTTTTTAATTTCCTTCACCGGAATTTCCTCCAGTACATGATCATGTGGCTGCATGTTGGCGAGCAAACTGATATACTCGATCAGATCGGGTCTTTTGGCGAGATTGGCCATGAAAAATCCACCAATTCTTTCGGGTAATACCACGTGATCTGCGCCGGCGCGGTAGAGCTTTAGTTCATCGGCTGGCCTGGTAGCCCGGGCAATGATCTTGATCTGCGGATTCATACTTCGGGCCGTTATCACCCCCGACAGGTTATTGGCCATCTCCGGGAGGGTCAGGATGAGTGTACTCGCTTTGTGAATGCCGGCATTTTCGAGGATGAAATCCTCGGTGGCATCGCCTTCGATAAACAGGTAGTCTGATTCCTGCTCAAGCCAGTGGACCCTTTTGGGTTCGGCCTCAATAATGACAAAAGGTGTTTTCTGCTTCTGCAATTCGTTACATACCTCGCCGCCGTGTCTGCCAAAGCCACAGATTATGGTATGTCCGCACAGTTCGTTGATGCGATCCATGATATTTAACTCCATAAATATACCGGATTTCAGCATCTGCGAAGATACTGAAAATGGTTGAAACCGAAAATGTAAACAGACCGATGTTAAACAGGACGAGAAACGAGGTGAACACCCTGCCCTCGTGGCTCAGTGGAATAACCTCACCAAAGCCCACCGTGGACAGGGTGATAAGACTCATATAATAGGAGTCGAACCACGACGAGCCCTCGACTATACGGTATCCGAGCACTCCTACCACAACGGCGACAGCCATCAAGGCAATAGCTACCCGCAACCTTCTGATGGCAGAAAATACAATCTTGCGGTTAGACGCCCTTGCCCTGGACAGGTCAGGAAGCTTAAAAAGCCATAATAGTAACCTTAGTGAAGCGAGAATATTCATCAGTCAAATACACCCACCACAATACCCTCTGAAGATTTGATATTCCTCACGTTGAGTTTCCGCTGATTCATAACAAGCGGAATCGTCTGGGAGGTTGTTGTCGGAAAGAACATATCCACGCCGTTCAGGAAGGAGAACCCGCCAAATGCTCCCACGGGAGTGAGTTCGGTTACTCCATCGCCGTCGTCGTACAGAAAATAGGTAATGGCCGTTTTGGACGGACTGGCATACTGCGGGGTTGACAATACCGAGTTATTGACGGTGAGTGTATCGCGTTCATTCACGACTGCCTGACTGCCGGAGAAAACGTTCAGTACCGCCTGACCGGGTGTATTGGGCAGACCTGCAAGCAGCAGTCCAGCCAGAGAAGGCGGTGGAGGAATCGTTCTCAGATATACAAAACTGTTCAGGTGTATAATTGGTTCCCTGAAATAGTGGATAGTACGCTGTCCGGGTGACGCCGGTATGGCAACAAATTCAAACGTGGTGCTTGCCTTGATATTTTCGGGGCCCCATTTTCCGGATGCATCCGTGGTAAAGGTAAAATCGGGCGTGGTTTTTACCCGTTCGCCCGTTGCCGGATCTGTTTCCCATATCTGTACCGTTGCGCCGGCGAGCGGTGTGTTCTCTCCGAAATAAAGTACTTTACCGGCCACACATACCAGCGGGCCCTGCACCTTGATTTCTGTGGTGGGCGGGAGTGTATTATGAAAAAACTGCCAGACAGCCGTGAATGACTCAGCACTGGTGGCCACCTGATAGTGATCTTTTCCGCTCAGTTGTACGTTTTGTGCTCCGGAGATATTGCCTCCCTGAACAATCTCGTCCTCTGTACTCCAGATATTGAGTGTTGGTTCTGTTCCGCCCGGACCAGCTGCCGATGTCTGAACAGAGGAGCCGATATGAACGTAACCATCCACCTTGGCGGCTCTTGCCGGATCAGACAGATAGGTGTAGCATACACCACCTCCCGCACTGTGACCCATCAGACGCACCTGCGAAGCACCAGTTTCCTGCAATACCTGATCAATAAACTGATCGAGCAACTGAGGAGTATTACCGCCGAGCTGGTTCAGACTATTCCAGTCGAAGGCGTAGATCAACTTGCTTTTGTATCCGTTCGTGTGGAACAATTGCTGAAATTTCGTCCAGGTATCACCGGATGCCAGGAATCCGTGTACCATGACAACCGGATAGAAACAGGTATCACAGCCCACCGGGGTAGCTGGCACCTCCCTTTCTTCCACCAGATCGGCTGTTCCGGGCAATGAAGTGCAGGATAACAATAAAAGGGCAATAAAAATGTAAATCAGTCGCATGTTGGTCAGTTTTTCCTGTTTTGGTGACAAATATCAGAAATTACGCAACCTTTAAACAAAAAATTGCCCTTTTAGTTCAAAAATTGCCCTTTTATTCGCTTTTGACAACCTGTTCACTTGTTAGTCCTGCCTGATGAACAGATTTGACTGCGCGACCTGAGGGGTCATTCAGTTGCTGGAACGATTTGTCCCAGGCGAGCGCTGCCGGCGTAGAGCAGGCTACCGAAGGTACCGATGGCACACAGGCTGCAGCGGCATCGGAGGGAAAGTGCTGAGTGAAAATACTTCTGTAGTAGTATTCCTCCTTGCTCATGGGCGGATTCACCGGAAAGCGGAATCGCGCATTTGCCAGTTCCTCATCGGATACAGACAGCGATGTGACCGTCCTGAGGGTGTCAATCCAGTTATACCCTACTCCGTCAGAAAACTGCTCCTTTTGCCTCCAGGCAATTTCGGGTGGAAGCATATCTTCAAATGCCGTGCGAAGCAGCCATTTTTCAATTTTTTCGCCTGTCGGGCGTTTCGCCTCGGGTTTCTGTCGCATGGCAACATCCATGAACTCCTTGTCGAGGAAAGGAACACGCCCTTCCACCCCCCAGGCGGCGAGCGATTTGTTGGCTCTCAGGCAGTCGTACAGGTGCAGTTTTTCCAGTTTTCTGACTGTTTCTTCATGGAATGCGCGTGCATCAGGTGCTTTGTGAAAATAGAGGTACCCACCGAAGAGTTCATCGGAGCCCTCTCCCGACAGTACCATCTTGATGCCCATGGATTTGATTACGCGCGCCATCAGATACATGGGTGTGGATGCGCGAACTGTCGTTACATCATAGGTTTCCAGGTGATAAATCACATCCTTGATGGCGTCCAGTCCTTCCTGAATGGTAAAATGGATCTCGTGATGCACCGTTTGCAGGTGATCGGCCATGACGCGGGCTGCTGCCAGGTCGGGCGACCCCTTCAGTCCGACGGCGAAAGAATGTAACTGAGGCCACCATGCCTCCGCCTCGTTATCCGATTCTATTCTGCGCGATGCATATTTTTTGGCAATTGCGGCAATAATAGAGGAATCCAGTCCGCCGGAAAGCAATACACCGTAGGGCACATCAGACATCAGTTGTCGCTTCACCGCACGCATGAGAGACGACCGAATTTCATAGATATCCGCGAAATTATCTTTCACAGCATCATAATCGGTCCACTCGCGGTGATACCAGCGCACCGGCTCGTTGCCCGTCCGGCTGTCGAGATAGTGCCCGGGAGGAAACTCTTCAATCTGGCGGCAGACTCCTTCCAGCGCCTTCAGTTCGGATGCCACATAGAAATAACCGTGTTGATCCCACCCCATATACAACGGTATGATACCGATATGATCGCGGGCAATGAGCCATGAGTCAGTTCGCATGTCGTAGAGCGCGAAGGCAAATATGCCGTTCAGATCTTCCAGAAAACCGGCTCCTTTTTCGTCGTACAGGGCCAGAATGACTTCGCAGTCGGATTGAGTGGCGAACTCAAATACCCCCTCGAAGCGCGCTCTGATAGCGCGGTGATTGTAAATTTCACCGTTTACTGCCAATACTACCTGCCTGTCGTGAGCGTAAAGCGGCTGTCCTCCGGAGGCCGGATCTACGATAGCCAGTCGTTCATGCGCCAGAATAGCCTTGTCGCAACTGAAAACACCACTCCAGTCGGGGCCCCTGTGACGCAATAGTCTGGACATGGATAACACCTGACTTCTCAGGGCATCGCCCTCGTTGCGGGCTGCAAACAAACCAACAAATCCACACATATTGAATTGTTTAATCGTTATGAAAAATGTTAAAATAATATCACTATGGAAATTATTTAACACAAAAGTAAACGAATTATCAATAATAATATCATTTTATTGAAAATAGTTATTAACATTGATGACTTTCCCGGGTAATGGCCGTTCCGGATACCTGATCCCCTTCCATTTGGCTGGAAATAAAAAACCCCCGTTCTGCTCAGGAACGGGGGCCAATAAACCCTGATTTACTTCTAAAGGGAAAAAGTAACTCCAGGAACCTAGTTAATAACCTGTTAGATTAGTACGAGAGCTACATAAGAATCTGGCTGAAGGACCAGTTTACACTTGGTGTTTCCGTTTTTCACGTCCTGATTGCCAATGATCAACAGGCGGGTGCCGGAGTGGTTTGTGTTTCAGTGGTTTCGTTCGGTGCCATACAGGGCACAGGGGCTTTCCCCCCTTGCGAACAACTGCCACAAAAGTGTAACAAAAAATCCAAACCTGCACAAGCCAGTTACTGATTGGTAGCTCTCACTGTGTGGTTGACGCTATAAATTATTATCTGACATTTTCAGTCTTCAAAACTGAACGAAATCCGGACCTCTGTGCCTGCTCCCTGACCGTATTCGTCGAGTAAATCCAGGACCTCCAGATTCATGTCGGGCAGAGATAAGGGAGCAAGGCGGGCAAGGCGATCCTGACTGATCTGCATACCTCTTGAATTACTGAATGGCAATCCAGACGATTTAAACGCTGCTGCAGCCTGTCGGCCAATCCCGTTATCCCGTATCACAAGTGTACACCTTTCACCTTCCAGTTGTACAGCAATCGTGAGTTTTCCGTTTTTGTTTTTCATCGGCAGGAGACCGTGCCGGATGGCGTTTTCCACATACGGTTGCAGTACCATTGGAGGGATCTGGATAAAGCCCCAGCCCAGGCCTTCATCGGGGGTATCAATTTCATATTCGAAGGAGTCTTTAAATCTTATCTGCTCCATTTCCACATATTCTCTCAGAAAATCAATTTCATCTTCCAGCGGAATGAAATCTATCGAGGAATATTCGAGTACTCTGCGCATTAATCTGCTAAACCTGTCCAGATAAACCTCGGCTACTTTGGGGTTTCCTCCAATTACTTGTAATTTTACTGTGTTTAGACTATTGAAAATAAAGTGTGGATTCATTTGTATCCGAAGATTGGCCAGTTCCAGTTCTGTCAGCTTCTTTTTTACTTTCAGATCCTCTCTGATTTTATCTTGCCTTCTGTACCAGGAAAATGCGGTTGCACCAATAATCAGCAGCGACACCACTGTTCTGAACCACCATGTTTGCCACCAGGCAGCCCTTATTTTAATCGGAACATAGAGGGTTGCCAAATCCTGATAATTCCCCAGCGCATCGGCCATTTGAATTTCAAGGGAGTATTTTCCGGGTTGCAGGTTCCATAAAGTGAGAATATTGGTACCTTTTGAATAAGTCCAGGCAGTTGTATCTGGCCCGATCATCCGGTATCTGAAGTTAAAAACTGTGGCAAGCCACGCCGGCTTGACAGACAGGACAATTTCTATTCCGTTGCGCGGATAATCAAGTATCAGTTTTTCAGGATTAACCAGTGTGTCGGGCTCTTCCATGCCAAGCAGACTTGCCTTCCAGATGCTGAGTTTCGGCAGGTGAGCTGCGTTAACAACCGAATCAGGATGAAATACAATATACCCACCCTCCGATCCGGCATACAGGTATCCGCCCGGGAAGGTGTCAAGCGTAAATATGGCACCTTCCTGAATTCCGAATTCAAGACCGAATGTCTGCAACCGGAGGTTTTGGGCGTCCAGACGGAAGAGCCCGCCCTGAAAAATCCCCCAGATGTTGCCGCGTACATCGCGCGTAAGACTGGACACCTCGCTGAGAACGGTTTCCACTCCCGGATCAGACGACTTGAATGGCGTATAATTCATTTTTGTCGTATCCGCCCAGTTGAAGAAGCCGAATCCCGCACTGACGCCACCAAGCCAGAGCCGTCCGTAATCGTCATGTTGAATGGCACTGAAATCGGCTATTCCGATTCCTACATTCAGAAAATCGTCCGGACCGAAATAATCGTAGTGCAGGCCATTGTCTCCGGTGCGCCCTACCCCCTGGTCTGCAGCGAACCATACACTCCCGTCCGGCGTCTGATGAATATCCTGAAACCAGGTAAGCATATTATTATTGGACTCACCAAACTTGCGCCAGTTTTCAACCAATCTTCCCGATGATTCAGATAAGGTGTAAATTCCTCTTTTGGTACCCAGCCATATTTTGCCCGACTGATCGTATTGCCCTGAGATGGCTTCTATCGCTTTGTCACTCCTGACCAGACTGTCGAGCATCGGAAGTTGCCAGTGCCGGGCAATCCGGTCGCCTTTTCTGTACCGGTATATACCCTTCCATCCGATGATATTCAGTGTTCCTTTTTCATCGGTGAATCCCTCCTTGAAACCGGCATCTCCGATAAATGATTCAATGGGTATTTTTGCAAGCTGCCCGGTTTTCCGGTCACGGGTAAAGAAAAAAGGCTGGTTCGTAATCAGAAAATCGGTATTGTCGTACCCTCCGACGAAACTGTGCATGCTGGCTCCAGTCTGATATTTCTTGAACAACTGTCGCTCCTCGTACAAAAATGCCAGTCCGAGCCTGCCATGCTTGAGCATACACCACGAATTATAGCCCAGCGGCACCATTTTAACAATATAGTTGTCGGTGCTATAATTCATATCCGATGATTTGTCGAGATCTTTCTGGAGCGGGAGTTCCAGTTGGCACGACATGTTTTGGAGATTCAGGGAGAAAAATCCATAGTCACGGGTACTGAGCCAGAGTTCGTGGTCCGATTTCCATGCCAGACAGGTAATCATATCCAGATTAACACCACTGGCAGTTGCTATTCTTCTTTCCCATGTTCTCGAAACAGTATTAAAAATGTGAAGACCTTCACCCCACCCTCCCAGATACAATCTTCCGTTGTTATCAGACAAAATTGCATTGGACGGGGGCTGTACGGAAAATTCCTTGCCCAGCGGATAGAGCGAAAGTTTTGAAGCTTTTTCATCCCAGTAAAACATACCTGCTCTTCCAGTGATCCAGGCATTTCCGGGCACTACCGGATCCTGCACTCCCCGGTACAGAAAGTCTATCTCGGGCAAATCAGCCATTCGGTTCAGCGCAACCGAGGGAGCGATGGAGCTGAACATCCTGCTTTTTTTGTCGTAAAACCCGATTCCAACCCGCTCGAAAATCAGCATAACCCTGGCACCAAGATCCAGCACATAATCAATGGAATTATCTTTGAGTTGATTATCGCCGGCACCGGGCTTGCTTTTATAGTGTACGAACGACCCGTCGGGCGACAGCACCCCGAATCCGTTATTGGTAAAAGAGAGGTAGAGAAAACCATCCTTGTCAGCAGTTAACCGCTTTATCTGGTGCAGATTTGCATTATCAGCCTGACTGTACAATTCGATATAATCGTAGTTGTGACCGTCGAAACGGTACAAACCCAGATTCGAGCCGAGCCACATTACCGAGGAGCTGTCAACATAAATATCATTAATCGCCTGCGTCGGCAATAAATTTTCTCTGTTCAGGTGTCTGACCGACAGATACTGAGCGTGAACTGTGGAGCATGTACAAAGTCCGAATACAAAAAATACAAGGAGGACTCTTCGGATCATAGCCTGCTCAGTAATGCCATCTTTCTTTGGCGCGATACAGGCAAGGTATCCCCGTTTTGCATAATTACGCTGTTCAGAGAACCTCTGACAAACGTATTTGTCATATATATATTTACAATATATGATGCGTGTGAGCGCACGAAACCATGAGGTTCCAGCATATCAGAGAACAAGCGAAGTGTTTTGGCCACCAGAATAATCCTGCCATCAGTCAGCACAAACTGGGTGTAGTTACCCTGTGCCTTTAGATACTGTATCTCGTTGAGTTTCAGGAAATGGTACCGGTCGCCCTCCTGAACCGTAATCCGTGTCGGTTTGGGGTTCAGGATATCTATGTTTTTTATCATCTCCTGCATAACTTCGGGAGACATCATTTGCTTGCTCTGACTGCTGTGCTCGAGCATACGGTTAACCAGCGATTTCAGTTCATCGCGGCGGAGTGGTTTCAGCAGATAGTCGAATGCGCCAAGCTTGATGGCATTGATGGCATACTGACTGTAAGCAGTGGTAAATACTGGATAAAATGAGACATTTCCGACATGTTGTATCAGCTGAAGACCGTTCATTTCGGGCATTTCGATATCCAGGAACACGACATCGGGCGTATTTTCCCGAATAGCACTAATTCCATCGGCTGGTCCTGTACATTTTGATACAACATTGATTTCCGGACACTCCTGTTGAATGAGTAAGCTGAGCAGATCAATACTGGCTTGTTCGTCATCAATGATTACTGCTTTAAATACTTTGTGACCCATGGTGCTATGTATTTGATGTGGATAAATGATGACATTATTAATTGCTCCGTACAATACTCAATGGCATTTCAGGGTCGTACCCGGAGCCGTTGAGTGTGGGAGTTTGAGCGTTATTCGTATATTTCATAGTGTTTATTCTCATCCAGTTACCCTCGTAACGGGGCCCATTGGAGTAATAGTAAACACCATAACCATCGTAACAATTGCCCTCCCTGCATTGGGACCACAATTCCGTTATTAATACCAGAAAAACAGGGAAAATCAGAAATTTTTTCATTTTATGATGCTAATTAAAGAGTTTCAAAATTATGAACCAGCGGAAGTACTATTAACAGGTAGAAATTGATCGCTATTTTGAAAGCACAATATTAATGTGTAATTCCGAGATACAGTTCATTTAATAAGTTATTTTTTTTGTTTATCCCGAATATTTCAGAATACCCCCAAACAAACACGAGACAATTCAAATCAACCCTCTGTCACCCTGCCCTGCCCCCTGTGCCAATACTACTAAAAAAAATTTAGTTCTATGTATTGCAAAATACCAAGCAATGCCATTATCTTTGCATTGCCAATAAAGAGGCATACACATGAAAAACAATAAAAAAGTGCAACCCTGGATGCTTGTTATTGCCGGAGCCATCATTCTGGTAAATGTAGTAACGGGACTGGCTGCCCCCGGCACACCCGAATCGCTGCTGCGCTCTACCCTGCTACCGGCAAGTATCCTTACCATTTCACCGCGACTGGAAACAGAATCTGCCAATATAAACGGTCAGCTCCAGTTGAACCGGAAGGAGGAAACCAGTTTGGTCAAGCCAGATTCAAACCAGTAAAACCCGCCATCATGGACATAGAAAATGCAAAAGCGCAGATGCGAAAAGGGGTACTCGAGATGTGTATCCTGGCCATTATTGAAGGGGAAGAAATGTATCCCGGCGATATTATTGCCAAACTCAAGACCAATGATCTGATCATTGTAGAGGGGACGCTCTATCCGCTGCTCACCAGACTGAAAAACGACGGGCTGCTCGATTACTCGTGGAGAGAAAGCACCTCCGGACCACCCCGAAAGTACTTCAAAATTACAGAAACAGGCCTTCGGTTCCTGGAGGCGCTGTCCGACAGCTGGGGACAACTCGTACACTCCGTAAACCAGACCATTCAGAAATAAACCCTGAAACCACACGAACAACTAACATCCGACATCATGAACAAGATTCTCAATATCAATCTCGGCGGTTATGCGCTCACTATTGACGACGACGCCTATGAATACCTCAAAAGTTACCTCGAAAAAATTCGTCTCCGGTTCAGCGAACGGGAAGGACGCGATGAAATACTCAGCGATATCGAGGCCCGGCTGGGTGAAATTATCTCGGGAAGCATGGGTACTCGTACCATCGTTATGCTGCCCGATGTGGAAGCAGCGGCCAGTATGATGGGCAAACCCGAAGATTTCGGCACCGGAGAGCCTGAAAACGGGAATAACGAACAAACAAACCAGTCAGGCAAAGCAGCAGTGCGAACCGGGAAAAGGCTGTTCCGCGACGAACAGGATGCCATTGTTGGCGGTGTGTGTTCGGGCCTTACCTCTTACTTCGGCATGACGGATCCGGTCTGGATGCGCCTGATTTTTGTACTCCTCGCCTTCATTTCATTTGGATTCTGGGTGCCAGCCTATGTCCTGATCTGGGTATTGGTGCCACCGGCACGCAGCTCCTCTGACCGGCTGGCCATGAAGGGAGAGGCGATTAACATGGACAATATCGCCAAAGAAGTGGAAGAGGGATTCGATCGCCTCGGAAACAGACTCAATAATGTCGGTAATGACGCCAAAAGAACAGGCAGGGGTGCCTCCAATGCCGTTCATACGGGTGTTTCAGCCATCGGACATGCTTTCGCCCTGCTGATCAGATTTTTCGTGAAGTTTATGGGATTGATTGCCATTATTGTAGCCGTGGCGCTGTTCCTCGCGCTGGCGAGCACCTGGATTGCAGGAATATGGGCCATGTTTGTTGCCGCACCATTTATCAGTTATTTCAGTCCGTTCAGCCATGCGACAACCTGGCTGGCATTTACCAATATTCTGTTTCTGATCGGAATACCGGTACTCGGAATGGGTTTGTTTTTTACGCGTATTGTTTTTAAAACCCGCACCCCCGCGTGGGCATCAGCCGGTCTGACTGTTCTATGGGTGCTGAATATAATTTCAGCCTTTGCCCTCTCCTCCATCGGTGTACAGGAATACCGCAGGGAGGGAAGTTTTATCAAGAGAATCGAGCTGGATAATATGGGCTCCGATACTCTCCGCGTGGAAGGAATCAGGATGAACAGTAATTTCGAGGGCGACTGGCGCGATTTCAACGGCAATATCTCGAATATGGAGTTCGACAACAGCGTCAATATTGTAGTAGAACGCAGCAAATCGGGACGCTTTGAGTGTTCGCAGACCGTAACGGCCCGCGGCAGTTCGCGCGAAAAAGCCTCCGAATACGCAGAAAACATCATTTTCAACATGACGGCAGACCGGAATCGCCTGCGTATTCCCACCGGATTTGCCTTGTCGGAAAGCGGAAAATGGAGGGCGCAAAATATTGATATCATCATCAGCGTGCCCGACGGGAAGTATATCTGCTTCGACGAGTTCATCCACGACAGAGTGTCAGCCGGATCCGACGGGTACAGCTACAAAAATGACAACAACTACTTTTCCAGAAAACCAGACAAGATATACATGATGACCAACGATGGTATCCTGTGTACCGATTGTCCGAAAATGGGCGACAGGGGCTATTCTTCCGACCGATTATACAGCGAATTCATTTTTGATTCAGGACTGGAAGCAGAAATCATCCAATCCGAAGAGTTCAGTTTCAGGTTTGAGGGAAATGCCGATGATGTTGAAACGATACAATCCGGCGACAAGATTACCTTCAAGGGGAAAAGCAGACGCTCACAGGAAAAGGTAAAAATAATCATCGAAACACCGGAGTTCAACTCACTGTATGCCATGAGTGGGTCAATAGTTGCCATCCGCGGCTTTAATGTATTCGAGGGTTCTATCGTGGCCCGCGATGGCAGTATCATTAAAGGTTTTCTCGACGCCCGCGACAGACTTGATATTATTTTGTCAGACGGATCCATTATGGATCTTTCAGGTAAAGGTGGCGAGTTGAATGCCACGCTGACCGACGGTTCCATTCTGAATGCCAACGGCTGGTTTGCCGAAAATGCCAAAGTATCGGCCTCTGATGGCTCCATTGCCAGGGTTCATTCGAGAAATAATCCTGAAATCTCCGGCGACAGTTCCGGAAAAGTGGAAAACAAGTAGATGTAGCAAAGCGTCTTTCCGGGTGCTGGAGCAACCATTCACTGCTCCGGCACCCGGAAATTACCATTTTGTTAATGTGTTGAAAACCTTATTATTTAGAAAACAAGTCATTGTACATTTGCACTGACCAATTAGTCAAACCATGGAGTTAGTATTGTTATCTGCCGATGTAGAGCAGCGCATTCTGGTGGCGGCCCGGAAGGAATTTGAAGCCAAGGGATACGCAGGTGCACGCATGCAGGCAATAGCAGATGAAGCAGAAATCAGCAAAGCTTCACTTCACTATTACTTCCGGAGCAAGGATGGTATTTTTCAGCGGATTTTTGATGAAGCTTTTGAAGAATACGTCTCTATCATCAGCAAGCTCACTCTTGAAACGCCCGACTGGGAAACTCAGATTCGGGAATTCACCGGGGTGCTGTTTGACTACATCCATTGCGGACGAGTATTATTTCTGGTCAGGGAAATCAACCGTGATCCCGACCTGATCAACAAAAGTCTTGAGAAAAAGAAAAAAAGTGAACAGGTTGCCTACTTCGAAAGGCTTCAGGCAACAGGAAAAATCACTCACACAGACCCCAGGCTCCTGTTCATTTTTCTCAATTCTCTTTGCTCGTTTCCCGTCATGAACAGAGTGATGTTCCAAAAAGCACTACGCATGAGTCAGAAGGAATATGACCAGTTGATGAGTAACTATGCCAGGTCTGTGTGTGACTTTTTCATACAGGCCATCAAGAAATAACAAAAAATGATTTGGAGAATCCCGGCGGCGACCGTTTTGACGTTTCTGTTTTCAGCAACCTGTATTGCCCAACAAAAGACACTCACCCTCGAAGAAGCCATTAAACAGGCAGAGAGTAATTACCCGACACTCGGACAGAGAGAGCTGGTCGCCGCCAGAGGGCAGGAAAAGACAAAAATGTAACGACAAGGAGCCCGCCTGCAAGGTAGATGTTCATATTGAATGACGAGATCTGATTTCAGTCCAAAAATAAACCCCGCACCCTTCCTGAGAAGAATGCGGGGTTTTATTTAATGCAGTTGGTCAGCAAATTACTGAGCCCACCACATTTTGTTTCCGAAAATACCGGAAGCGTCAACGCTTTGAGCCTGAATAGCAGCCTGAAGGTTGGCTTTGTTGTTACCGGTTTCACTGGTTGGATAAGCAAAGCGGCGTGGCACGCCCTGGCCCGGGTAAGCACTCTCCGGCACTTCCACGATTTCAGACGGATAGCCGGTGCGGCGGAATTCAGAGAATGCCTCACAGCCATCGCCGAACAGAGCCACCCACTTGTGCGTTGCACGTGCGCGGGCAGCATTGGCATCATAGGCAGCGCCTGCAGTTCCGAGGAACGCGGCATCCGCAGTTACACCATGCTGCTCACAGGAAGCAGCAATAGCGTCCAGATAAGCCTGCTTGTCGTTGCTTGCCTCAGATTTGATGAACAGCACTTCAGCATAAGTGAACAGATACGACGGATTGGTCGGATCGTTGCGGAATGCAGTACCAATCTGGGAAACAGCAGAGAACGGATTCGGCTCAACAGTACCGTTAGGCTGGCCTACATAAATACCTGCGTTATTCACATCAGCATACACAGGCAGGCGGGGGTCGCCCGTCATGAGATCAACCAGTGTTTTGCTCACAGCGTGGTCATTACGGCCATCATTGTTTTTGTTGCTGTAAATTGGATTGGATGCGCCGGGTGTAGCATCCGGATAACCCATTTTAGCATTTTCTGCGTTACTGGAGATCAGATTGGCCGGATTGCTCAACAGGGTCTGAAGCTCGGTTGCATAGGCAGCATTCTTGCCCCTCGCGCGGTTGAGCAGGCGGGCGCGTACAGAATTGGCGAACTTTTTCCAGAGTGTCACATCACCGTTATAAATCAGATCACCGGCACCCAGGTTGTCGCCACCTGCATTAAACATATCGGCAGCAGACTTCAGCTGAGTAATAAGATCTGCATAAACAGCTTCCTGACTGTCATAAACAGGAGTAAATGTGCGGTCAGGATCCAGTGCTTCGCTGTAAGGGATATTTCCCCACATATCAGTCATGATGGCAAAATAATACGCCCTCATGGTCATAGCGGCAGCGCGCATATTGCTCGGATTCGGAGCACGATTGATGATATCCTGCAGATCGGCGAGCGGACCAGTGTACAAACCATCCCAGTGACCCGTGAAGGCATCCGGACGGTATTCGTACCAGTCTTCGTCAATATACTGAATCTTGGCATAGTGCTGCGCCCACAGGCCGGCATAGGTCATGTTCATGCTGGCACCGTGCGTACGGCGAACGCCCTGGGAGATGGCAGAAATCAACACATTCTGGAGAGGTACCTCTTCCGGACGGTTGGGATTGGTGTTGATGCTTTCAAAATCCTTGGTGCACGCATTTGAAAATGCAACCATCAGGATCAGCATCCAAACTTTGATATTTTTCATAGAAATTCAAGTTTTAATGTTGTTAATTGCCAGTGCATTAGAAATTGGCACCAACCGTCAGACCAAAAGTACGGGCTGAAGGAAGTTGTCCGAATTCGATACCCTGCATCGCGTTGGAGTTATCGAACGCTGTTTCAGGATCCACGTGCGGGATATTGCTCTTCAGCAGCGCCAGGTTGCGGCCGTAAGCGGCAATACGCAGTCCGCTGACAAATGAGTTACTGAACCAGGTCTTGGGCAGGTTGTAGCTCAGCGTCAGTTCGCGCAGTTTCACGAAAGAACCGTCGAATACACCGCGATCGTGACGGCGGTTGTAGAAGTCTGCATTCCACTGCTCGGCAGACTGCAGGGCAGTATTAGGAGCGTAGCCTGTAACAGCACCATTTGCGTCCTTGATTTCGTAAACACCACCGAAATTATAGCCGTTCTTCACTTCGTCAATTGTACGACGACCTTCGAGTGACTCTTCGAGGACACCTGCGTAGCGACCAAAGATATACGTCATGGAGAATACATCGCTGCCCTGACGCATGTCAATCAGTGCGCTGAGTGACAGGTTCTTGTAAGTGAATGTGTTACGGATACCGCCGGTCCAGTCTGGAGTAATGGTACCAAGAACGAAGTTGGTATTGTTGCCATTGGCATCCACATCCTGAATAGGGCGACCGGTTGCCTGGTTTACAATAATCTGGCCATCAGGTGCGCGCTTCACGCGACGACCCACGAGTACACCGTAAGGCTCACCTTCGCGAGCCACGAGACGCAGACCCCAGTTGGTATTCAGCGTGATTTCAGATACACCATCAGGAAGATCTTTCACCATTGAATTGTTCTTTGCCCAGTTCAGGTTGATATCCCAGCGGAAATCATTGCTGTTTACCGGAGTGAGTCCAAGCTGAACCTCCACACCGCTATTCTGGATAGTACCTGCATTGGCAACACGGCTGGAGAAGCCGGAAGTAGAAGATACGTTCAGCGGAATAATCTGGTTTATGTAGCTGGTATTGTAGTAAGTTACATCCAGTGTTACACGATCTTTGAAAGCACGCAGTTCCAGACCAGCCTCTGCAGATTCAGCCGTTTCGGGCAGGAGTCCGTTATTCGGACGGGAGCCGGGAACAGTAAAGGACGGAACACCACCCCATGGAGTAAGCGCGCCGTAAACAAATGCCAGACGATAAGGATCTGTGTCTTTACCGGCTTTTGCCAGACCACCACGAACTTTCAGGTAAGAAATACCAGGGATGGATACCTTTTCAGACAGTACCACACCCACGTTGAGTGCCGGATAGAAGTAGCTGTTGGATGCTGCAGGAAGCGTGGATGACCAGTCGTTACGAGCAGAAGCGTCGAGGTAGATAAAGTTGTAGAAACCGAGCGACAAGCTGCCCAGTACCGAGTTAATGCGTGATTTCTGTGAAAACTGGTTCACATTGATCGCACCGTCGGCGTTGGAGAAGTTGAAAATGCTCGGTACAACCAGCGCCTGCGCTGTGAGTTCACTACCGGTGAGTCTGTTGTCGCGACGAGCGATACCTGCAGTGGCGAGAATAGAGAAATTATCCGTGATATTCTTGTTTGCAGTGAAGAGCAGGTCGGAGTTCGTCTCGGTAGAGGTATAGTCAAACGTCTGCAACTGACCGTTCGGGTAGTCAGTAGTTTCCTGTTCAAAGCGAACTTCGCGATGATCATTGTAGTAGTCAGTACCAATACGACCGGTAGCTTTCAGCCATGGCAGCAATTGGTAGTTCACAGCATAGTATCCGTTTACGCGGTTACGTGCCTGTGGCTTGGTATTGTTGTACAGCGTGAAGAAAGGGTTATTCTGGTAGTTGTGGTTCCAGTTAACGATGTTACCCATCTCATCGCGCTGGTTGTAGTTGGCGCGAAGAAACTCCCAATCCACCTGACGACCTGTCCAGATTGTCTGCTGGATGATATTGTCTCCTGCATAACCAATACCCGGACGGTTGTTGGAATTCAGCGTGGTGTAAGTGATGTTACCGTCAGTGGAAATCTTGTCGTTCAGTTTCATGCCCAGTGCCAGATTGAAGGTATTGCGCTTCAGGTCTGTATTGGGAACCATACCCTTCTGATCCATGTTGGTGAAGGAGAAACGGGCATTGGCGCGCTCACCGTTGGCAGTAACTGCCACGTTATTGGTGAAAGTGATACCGGTTTCAAAGATACTGTTCACGTTGTCGGGATGAGCAACCCAGGGCTGCTGTTTGCCGGTGAACTGGTCAATCAGCACACCTTCGCCACTTTCGTCGGTTTGTCCGTCGCCATCGTTGTCAATACCATCGGAACCATTGATAGCAGCATCGAAAGAAGGACCCCAGCTTTCGTCAACACCGTCAAACAGACCGTTGCCGGTGCCGTCAACATAGCCAAACTGGAAGTCAACACCCTGTCCGAACTGGTTCTGGTAAGTCGGCAGACGGAAAGGCTGAGAGAAGCCGATGTCACCGCTGTAGGAAACGCCGAGGCCTTTCTGTGCACCTTTTCCGGTTTTGGTTGTGATAAGAATCACACCATTGGCACCGCGTGAGCCGTAAAGCGCTGCAGCGTTCGGACCCTTCAGCACAGAGATTGACTCGATGTCATCCGGGTTGATGTCCTGAATGGCATTACCGAAGTCAACACCGCCAAACTGCGAGTTTCCGTTACCGCGGTTGGAGTTATCAACGGGAACACCATTAACCACAAACAATGGCTGGTTTTCACCGGTGATCGAGTTGTTACCGCGGATAACGATACGGGAAGAAGCGCCCACGTTACCTGAGGAATTCACCACGTTCACACCGGCGATTTTACCCGAAAGGGAGTTCACGATGTTTGCATCGCGGGCACCCCTGACCTGGTCGCCACTGATTTGCTGAACGGCATAACCCAGCGATTTCTGCTCGCGGGAGATACCAAGTGCCGTAACAACAGCCTCATTCAGTTGAACACCGGCCGCCAGTACAACGTCAGCAACATTGCTGGAACCAAGTGTAACTTCCTGTGTGTTGTAACCTGTGTAGGAAAACACAAGTACACTGGAGCCGGCAGGTACATTTACTGTGTACTTGCCGTTTGCGTCTGTGCGGGCGCCGCCTGTGGCACCTTTGATGGCTACTGATGCGCCGATGAGAGCCTCACCGTCGTCGCCAGTAACTGTACCCGTCACCGAACGCTGGGCCATCGCAATTCCAAGAACTGCAAAGACCAAAGCGAATGTAGAAAGTAGTCGCTTCATACTAAAGATGGTTGGTTTAGAAATTAAAATGGATGAAGTCGAAAGAAAAAAAGGCTCTTCGGGGTAATGTCTTACATCAAAGGTAACATTCCGCTACACAAAACAAACAAGTAACTTTTATCTTTTTTTTAACACGAGTTATTCATTGACTTAAAACAAATGTACAAAATAGACAAAATAGTAAGATTTTGGCCATGTTTTAATATAAAGTTTTTATAAGGTTCGCTTGTTCAAAATATGACATGCCAATTCAGCTCAATCTGCATTTACGAAAGTTGACGCAAATACATTTTTATCGTGTTCGACAATCCGTAATAAAGTGCATCTGAAATCAGTGCATGGCCAATACTTACCTCCAGCAGCCCCGGACAGTTTTCCCTGAAGAATGCCAGATTCTTCAGATTTAGGTCGTGACCGGCATTGATGCCTATGCCAATTTCGCCTGCCACGCGGGCCGCCTCTGTATATGCCTTTACCGCAGAAACAGGATCTGCCGCGAAATCATGTGCATAAGGCCCCGTGTAAAACTCGATTCTGTCAGCACCTGCATTCAGCGCACCTTCCACCATCGCACCCACCGGATCCACAAATACAGAAACCCGTATGCCGTGCGACTTCAATTCCTGAATGATTTCTTTCAGTCTGCTGCCCTGTCCTGCAGTATCCCAGCCCTTGTCTGACGTGAGCTGACCGGGTTCATCGGGCACCAGTGTTGCCTGGTCGGGCCCGTTGGCAATCACCAGATCAAGCCACTGCCTGTCCGGATAGCCTTCAATATTAAACTCGGTGGTAACTGCTGATTTGAGCGCCGGGATGTCGTCATACCGTATATGGCGCTGGTCTGGTCGCGGATGTACCGTTATTCCCTGTGCGCCAAACGCCTCGCAGTCTTTCGCTACCTGCACCATATCCGGAAGATTGCCCCCTCTTGAATTTCTGAGCAGTGCGACTTTGTTTACATTTACACTAAGTCTCGTCATGGTCTTATCTTGTGGCGGCAAATCTACTCCCTGAATCCGGTGATTTCCCGCGCAGCAGTGCATTTTTTTTGTGCAATCTGTACGAGACTATTTTCTGAAACACTCCAATTGCCTGAAAAACAAATCATTATAAAAAAAGACACGAATCCTGTCACATGGAATTTAACAGCAATAAAACGGAAATGGAGAATCCGGTGAGGGGGCAGTCGTTTCCTGCTCCCGGACTTGTGATGCTCACGCAACTGGGACTTTTCATCCTGGGCTCCGGTATTGGCGCCCTATTATATGGTGTTATAGCTCAACTGGCGGGATGGGATTTTACTCTATCGCTGTTACCCGATTCCCCGGAGGCTGACAGGTGGCAGATCAGGATACAGCTCGGGCTGGGGCATTTGCTGGGATTCTGTGCCAGCGGGATATTCACCGCCTGGCTGTTCTACCGCCCCGGTATGGGCCCGGGTGTCTCGTGGCCCGATTACCTGCAAATAAACAGGAAGCCCGACTGGGTGATTGTGGCGCTGGCGCTACTCCTGATGATGGTATCCACTCCGTTTGTTCTGTTCACGCTGCAACTGAACCAGCAAATTCCCATGCCGGAGTCGTTCAGGCTGGCCGAAGAACAGGCCGAACTGGTACTGAAAGGACTGCTCAACATGGAATATCCGGCGGAACTGCTCGGAAACCTGCTGCTGATTGCGGTACTGCCTGCCATCGGTGAAGAAATTGTTTTCAGGGGAATCGTACAGCGGCAACTTATGCGCGTCATACCCGGTCCGATTACTGCACTTTTTGCTGCTGCTGTGATATTCAGTCTGGCACACTTCCAGATGGAGGGATTCATTCCCCGTCTGGTGCTGGGTATGATACTGGGCTGGCTTTACTGGAAAAGCAATAATCTGTGGGTACCCTCCATTGCACACCTTTTTAACAATGGAGCCCAGGTAGTGGGACAGTATCTGCACAAACAGGGGCTGTCGTCTGTCAATCTCGAGGACGATATTCAGGTGCCGGTAACGGCCGCACTGGTTTCTGTAGTGCTGGCAGCGGGAGTTATTTCCATGATCAAGCGGCGAACTGACCCGTCAAATTAATCTTTAAAGGCGATCAGTACGCAACTGAAGCAGGTGATCGGCCAGCACCAGCGCCGCCATCGCCTCCACAATGGGTACCGCACGAGGTACCACACACGGGTCGTGCCTGCCCTTCCCCTGCAATACGACTGGCTCACCCGAACTGTCCACACTCTCCTGGTCACGCATAATGGTGGCAACCGGTTTGAATGCCGTTCTGAAATAAATATCCATTCCGTTCGATATTCCGCCCAGTATTCCGCCGGAATGGTTGGTTCTGGTGACGATCTCTCCGGTATTATTTTCAAATATATCGTTGTGCGCAGAACCGCGCATGGCTGCTCCCGAAAATCCGGATCCGTACTCGAACCCTTTCACGGCGTTGATGCTGAGCATTGCCTTCCCCAGGTCAGCGTGCAGTTTGTCAAAAACCGGCTGGCCCAATCCCGGCGGACAGCCCCTTACTACACAACTGACTACCCCGCCTACGGTATCTCCTTCTTTTCTGACCTGCATGATGAGTGCCTCCATTCGTGCAGCCACCTCCTGATCAGGGCACCTGACCGGGTTTTCCTCTGTGTGTGAAAAATCAAGGTTAGTATAATGACGATCGAGTGAAATGTCTCCGACCTGACTCACCCAGGCGTTGATGTTTATGCCATAATGTTTAAGTAGCAATTTGGCCACTGCTCCACCAGCCACCCGGGCAGCCGTCTCGCGCGCACTGGAGCGCCCGCCCCCGCGAAAGTCGCGGTTCCCGTATTTAACTTCCCAGGTGTAATCCGCATGACCGGGTCGAAATGCCCGGGCGAGGTGATCATAATCTGTGCTTCGCTGATTTTCGTTTCTGATAAGCAGAGCAATTGGCGTTCCGGTAGTTTTCCCCTCGAAAACACCACTCAGTACTTCAAAAGAGTCCGTTTCTTTTCTTTGGGTAACGATTCGGCTTTGGCCGGGCCTGCGCCGGTCGAGTTCGTTCTGAATAAATTCCGCGTCGAAATCCAGTCCGGCCGGACAGCCATCGACCACGCAGCCAACGGCAGTACCGTGAGACTCGCCAAAAGTGGTCAGTCTGAAAATTGTTCCGAATGAATTGCCGGGCATTTGATCAGAATTTACAGTGCAAATATTTTGTCCATCAGCAGCCACTTCTCCCCTCCCCTGGCCGAAGGGAGCGCCTGCTGATAACGCCACATCAGATCCTCCCATTCCTGCACGGCCGGATTGGCGGCATCCAGGGCGGACTTTTTTTCGAAAGTGAAGGAATCATCGGCTTCGAGTATCATAAAGAGGCGATTTTCGATCCGATAAATCTCCAGTCCGAGAATTCCGGCATCCCGGATACTATCCAGAATGGCCGGCCATACGCTCCTGTGCCAGGATTCATATTCCGCTATCAAAACAGGATCAGGTTTCAGATCGAGTGCCAGACAATAACGCTTCATGTTGCTTGTTTTGTACCTTTGCCGCGAAAATACGGACATTTAAACGAAAATTACATTTCACCATGCGTCAACAGATTGTAGCAGGCAACTGGAAGATGAACAACACGCTCTCTGAAGGTTCGGCGCTTGTCTCCAGTATCCTCGAAAAAATCCGGCAACCCAAAGGACTTGTCGTTATCGCCCCCCCGCTCACCAGCCTGTTGTCTGTTGGTGTTCAGCTGAATGGACATGAAGGCTTCCACCTGGCAGCCCAGAACTGTCACCATGAAACAAGAGGGGCCTACACCGGTGAGGTATCGGCCTCCATGATTGCTGAAGCCGGCGCGGCTTTCGTCATCCTGGGTCACTCCGAGCGCCGCCAGTATTTCCACGAAACCAATGAAATGCTGGCAGCAAAGGTAAATCAGGCGATCTCCCACGGTCTGCGCCCTATTTTCTGCTGTGGCGAGCCGCTGGATATCCGTGAGGCGGAGAAACACGCGCTCTATGTGGAAACACAACTCCGGGAGGGGCTGTTTCACCTCGACGAGGCCAATTTCAGCAAGGTGGTGATTGCCTACGAACCCATCTGGGCCATCGGAACCGGACGGACCGCCTCCTCCGGACAGGCGCAGGAGATGCACAAGGCCATCAGAGATCTCTTAGCGAGCCACTACGGCGCATCCGTGGCGGATGACACCACTATTCTTTACGGTGGCTCCTGCAATGCACAGAACGCGGCCGAATTGTTTGGTCAGCCCGACGTGGACGGTGGCCTGATTGGCGGTGCATCGCTGAAAGCAGATGACTTCGCAACCATCGTAAACTCGCTTTCCTGAGGTATAATTAAGAGCTTGTTGCCGAGTCATCGGTGAACGCTGAATAAGGGGTGCATCGCAATCAGATGGTTGTCATGCACCTCTCAGAGCTTGTTCAGGATTCTCGTGATGCTCTGACCGCCCTTCTCAATAACATGCAGCCAGTACAGTCCTGCGGGGAGCCCCGACACATCGAGCCGGAATGAACCGTCCCCCGGTTTTTCAGTCATCATCAACCTGCCGTGCAAATCGTAAAGCGATACCAGTTCAGCCACTCCATCCGTGCTTATATGTACGAAGTTAGTTGCCGGATTCGGTATCACTCTGACACCGGGAAGCGAGGCGGCCGCCACAGACGAGGTATTGTCATCAACCACCTGGTCAATGGCGCGGAGCAGCGACAGATTTGAATTGCTTCCGAAAGCATCCTGACCGAGCTCCCAGATCATCACGCCACTCACTTCCTGCAACGCAAGCAGTGTTTTGTCCTGTATGGTCGGAATGCCGTTCCAGTATTTCATGCCCGACTGGTCGAGGTAGGCATTGGCAACATCCTGACTTACTATTCCGCGGAAAGTAAAGGAACCCACCGGTGATACTCCAAAATTATAGCCGTAAAAAGGAACCCCCAGGGTCAGTTTGCTGCCGGGTACTCCCTGACTTTTCCAGTATTGTACGCACTCTACTGTCCAGGAATAGGGAGAATGAGGTCCGGGCTGATCGGGCGCCCACGGCCCCGTCAGGTCATAAATCATCATGTTGATCCAGTCAAAAGCGTTGAGGGCCGCATTGTTGATGGCGGGATATCTGTACTCGCCCGGCAAGGCAGCGGTGAGCTGAATACCCAGCGGCTGAAGCGCTGCTTTCAGTTCGAGGATGAACGGACTGTACCAGGATTTGACGTACTGCCACTCCAGATCCACATCTACCCCGTCGAAATTATTCGCCTGTACGTACTGTACTATTTTCTGGATGAAAGCCGGGCGATTGGCTGGCTGTGCGAGATAATTCCAGGTTTCATCTTGTGCAGGAGTCAGATAACCGCCCGCCAGTGAAACAAAAACCTTGCATCCGTGTTGATGAGCCATATCAACAGCCGGCCAGATGTTGGTGGTGCCGAAAGAGAGTTGTCCGGTCGAGTCCGGATTGGCAAACGAGATGTTCACATGTGTGACTCTTTCAAACTCAATATCGGCAAGCCAGGAAAAACGGTAGGTAGGCAGATAACCCACCACTTTCACCTCCTGTGTAAAGGCTTTGGACGTGAAAAACAGGACCCAAAAAGCGGCAAACAGTAAATTTTTCATCGGTTCAATTCAGATTTCAGGCGAAAGTACAAACTTCCTGTTTATTCTTTCTACAACTGACAGGTAAAACCGGATAATTCTTTGATTGAACACAGTTACCTTTGTGCAATGGTTTCAGAAAAAAAGGATCCTGAAGAGCAGGCATTTGTCAATCCGATAGACAAGGACAAGGTGGCCGAAAATCCCGGTCTCCTGCCTTACGCCCATACGGCAGGCGGCGCTGTAATTCGTCCGGAAGACAAGGGGAAAATCCGCGGACTGGCCATGACGGCCATGTACGACCAGACCGACCGTCAGATGGAGCAGCTGCGCCAGCAGATGGAAACGCTGATGAGTCAGGCCAAATCGCTGAACAGTCGGATGGCTGTTTCAGAATTAATCTATCAGGCAGATATTCCTTTTCAACCTGTTATCCATCATATTTATCATCTTTACGCCCGGAAAACTGATGGCACCCATGTGCTGAGCATGGTCGCCCCGCATGAATGGGGCCGAAAGAATCCTTATGAATACCTCGCGACAGTCAGACTTCTAGGCGATCATACGTGGGAAGTCATGGACGGAGGCGTCTAATTTAAACGTGAAACACTATGAAACTCACTCAATTCCTTTCGGCAGCACTCACACTGGCTGCCCTCCAGTCAGGCGCACAGATCACTGATCCCAAAGCTACAGAAGTGTGGGAGCCCGAGCCCCGCATCGTAACGCCGGGAGAAGAAAACAGGGCCCCGTCGGATGCTATCATCCTTTTCGACGGAAAAAATACCACAGAATGGGTTTCCACTAAAGATCCGAAAGCCGGAGCACCCTGGACGGTCAATGCCGATGGCAGCCTTACAGTAAAACCCGGTGCCGGTGATATTCAGACGGCTCGTTCGTTTGGCGACTGCCAGTTGCATATCGAATTCAGAACACCGGAAGTAGTCAAAGGTGAAGGACAGGGCCGCGGCAACAGTGGCGTTTTCCTGCAGGAACGCTATGAGGTACAGGTACTCGACTGCTACGGAAACCGTACCTATTCCAACGGACAAACCGGTTCCATTTACAAACAGAGCATTCCTCTGGTGAACGCCTGTCGCAAACCGGGCGCCTGGCAGAGTTACGATATCCTTTATACAGCACCCCGATTCAACAACGACGGTATTCAGGTGGCTCCCGGCCGCGTAACTGTGCTGCACAACGGGATTGTTATTCAGCTGAACACCGAAATCAAGGGAACCTCCGAGTATATCGGACTGCCGAAAGTGAGCGCTCACGGAAAAGCACCGATCAGGCTACAGGACCACGGCGACCTCGTCAGCTACAGAAATATCTGGATCAGAGAACTCTGATCAATATGCCGGCCTGATACAGATGGCAGATCGTTTCCCGTTTTACAAACAGTTGGATTCAGCAGACTGCGGTGCAGCTTGCCTGAGGATGGTTGCCATGCACTATGGCCGGCATTACACGTTTGAATACCTGAGACAACTTTCCTATCTCGACAGGGAAGGCGTCTCGCTCAGTGGTATATCGGATGCCGCCGAGAAAATCGGGCTGCGAAATCTCGGCGTGAAAGTAGGCTTCAGACGCCTTGGCGACGATATTCCGCTTCCGTGCGTGGCGCACTGGCAGCATGATCACTTTGTGGTGGTTTACAAGGTAAAAGACGGCAAAGTATTCGTTGCAGACCCCAAAGTGGGCAAAATTCAGTACGACGAACAGGATTTCATGAACAACTGGCTGAGCGATGTGGTGAACACAGAGCCACAGGGCGTGTTGCTGCTGTTCGAAACTACCTCAGAATTTTATCAGAAAGAAGGGGAAGTCAGGCAAACCATGCCTTCCGGACTGGCGTTCCTGTGGCCCTACATGAATCAGTACAGGAAACTGGTTGTGCAGCTCCTGCTCGGCCTGATTGTCGGGAGCACGATTCAGCTCGCCTTCCCGTTTATGATGCAGGCGCTCGTTGACAAGGGGGTTCAGCTGAATGATATCAATTTCGTCTATCTGATTTTCATCGCACAGGCTATGCTGTTTGTCGGACAGATGGCCGTCGAATTCATACGCGGGTGGATTCTCCTTCACATAGGTGCGCGCGTGAACATCAGTTTTGTCTCCGATTTCCTTATTAAACTGATGCGCCTGCCCATGTCGTTCTTCGATTCGAGAATGACCGGAGATTTGCTGCAGCGGATATACGACAACGAGCGGGTGGAACGCTTTCTCACTTCGTCATCGCTGCAAACCCTTTTTTCCATTGCAAGTCTCATTGTGCTCGGTTTTGTGCTCCTGCACTACAATCCGATGATTTTTCTGGTCTTTTTCGCCGGTTCCATTGCCTATTTTATCTGGATCGCCTTCTTTCTTCAACGAAGAAGAGCATTGGACAATCAGCGATTTGAACAGCTCGCTGAAAACCAGAATATGCTGATGCAGATGGTCAACGGAATGCAGGAAATCAAACTGCACAATGCGCAGCGACTGAAGAGATGGGCCTGGGAGCGCACACAGGCAAAACTTTTCAAGGTGAATGTCAGGTATCTGGCTACCAATCAGTTCCAGCGGGCCGGTGCCGCGTTTATCAATGAAGGGAAGAATATTGTCATTTCTGTACTGGCGGCAAAAGCAGTCATAGACGGTGAAATGACACTCGGCATGATGCTCGCCGTACAGTACATTATCGGACAACTGAATGCTCCGCTGGAGTCACTCGTACAATTTGTCATTCAGGCACAGGAAGCGAGAATCAGTCTGGAAAGAATGGGCGAAATACAGGGAAGCAGCGATGAAGAGTCGAATGAAGCAGCCATGGTGAACGTTCTTCCTGCCAACGGAAGTCTGAGTCTGCAGGGTGTCTCTTTCCGGTACGGCGGACCGTACGACCCCTGGGTGCTCAGAAACATCAACCTTGTTATTCCCGAGGGGAAAACCACCGCGATCGTGGGGCCGTCGGGAAGTGGCAAGTCAACCCTGCTCAAACTGCTGCTCAACTTTTACCAGCCCACCGAGGGCAGCGTCAGAATCGGCGAAGTGAGTCTGGGCAGTCTGAACCCCAAACTTTGGAGGAACTATTGCGGAGTTGTTATGCAGGACGGCTACCTGTTTTACGATACCATTGCCAGAAATATTGCCCTGGGCGACGAGACCGTTGACCGCAGGCGGCTGCTGTATGCCGCCAATATGGCCAATATTCAGTCATTCGTGGAATCACTCCCGTCGGGCTTCAATACCAAAACAGGCAATGAAGGCGCCGGACTCAGCCAGGGTCAGCGACAGCGTATCCTTATCGCCAGGGCCATTTACAAAGATCCGCAATACCTGTTTTTTGATGAGGCCACCAATGCGCTGGATGCACACAATGAGCGATCCATCATGCAGAATATGTACCAGGCATTTCAGCAAAAAACAGTAGTCGTGGTAGCGCACCGACTGAGTACCGTCCGTCATGCAGACAATATCATTGTGCTGGACAGGGGTGAAGTGGTGGAACAGGGCACACATGAACAATTAACAGCCATGAAGGGCATTTATTACAGTCTGGTCAGGGAACAACTCGAACTGGGCGTCTGATCTTATTAACCGGCATGAAACTGACACCTCAACAATTCCTGTTGCTCAAAGATGAGACCCCCGTGCTCGATGTGCGCTCGCCCGGCGAGTACGCGCACGGGCACATACCCGGAGCAATCAGTTTCCCGCTCTTTTCTGACGAGGAGCGCGCTGTTGTCGGAACCGCCTACAAACAACAGGGGCGAGATACTGCCTTCGAGCTTGGACTCCGGTTTGTTGGTCCCAAAATGGAGGATTTCGTTAAAAATGCCAAACAAATAGCGCGAAACGGCCGACTGGGTGTGCACTGCTGGCGCGGAGGCCAGCGAAGTGGCGCCATGGCCTGGCTGTTCCGGCATGCCGGACTGGATGTTCCGACGCTGGACGGCGGCTACAAGGCTTACAGACAATTTGTACTCGACGGTTTTTCGGAGGCAGACCTGCAGATAGTAGTTGTTGGCGGACGAACGGGCTCTGGCAAAACCAAGATTCTCCATGCCTTGAAAAATGCCGGAGAGCAGATTATAGACCTCGAAGGAATTGCTCACCACAAGGGTTCGGCCTTCGGTTTCATCGGCGAACTGCCGCAGCCAACTGTCGAACAATTCGAGAACAATCTGTTCGAAGCCATCCGGCAGACGAGTCCGGACAAAAGAGTCTGGCTCGAAAATGAAAGCAGGAGCATCGGAAGGGTCTATATCCCGGATGCATTCTGGGCCAAAATGAAAAATGCCCCGCTGGTGAATGTCCGCATCCCGCTGGAGGCGCGTGTGAACAACCTGCTGGAAGATTATGTTCTGACCGACAAGGCTGAACTGGAAATAGCCTTTCGGCGTATTGAAAAGAAACTGGGCGGCCTGAAAATGAAACAAGCCATCGAATTTCTGGAAAAGGGTGAATACGAGCCCGCCGCACGCATTGCACTCGAATACTACGATAAAACTTACCAGTACGGACTGGAAACCAATCCTTCTCCCGATATTCGCATGCTCGAATTCGACCACGGCGATCCCGGGAAAATAGCAGCAGCACTGATCCAAATCAGTTAACACTGCTAAATAACACTTCAGACGAACAAAAACCTGACCGGATTATGCACTACTTCTCTGCCGGCGCCATACCACCAAAACGGCACACACAATTCAGAAAGCCCGATGGCAACCTCTACCACGAGGAACTTTTCAGCACCGAAGGGTTCAGCAACAATTACTCGCTGCTCTATCACAGCAACGCACCAACCCAGATTGTTCAGGTGGGCGAGCCGTGGAGTATATCACCGAAAACCATTCACGACAAACAGCTCAAACACCGCTGCCTGAAGGGATTTCAGGTGCAACCGGAAGACGATTACCTGAAATCCAGAAAACCCGTTCTGGTCAACGACGACTGCCGGATTATCATTTCGGCCCCGAGACAGAGCATGTCGGACTATTTTTTCAAAAATGCCGATTCCGACGAAGTCATTTTTGTGCATGAAGGCACCGGAGTACTGAAAACCATGTACGGTAATATCTCTTTCGGTTATGGCGATTACCTGGTCATTCCGCGCGGAACTACCTACCAGCTTCACTTTGACACCACCGAAAACAGACTGCTCATTGTAGAAAGCGCCGGACCCATCGAAACACCCCGCCGTTACCGGAATGAATACGGACAGCTCCTCGAGCACTCCCCTTTCTGCGAAAGGGATATCAGAAAGCCCGCAAATCTGGAAACGCACGATGTAAAGGGAGACTTCCTGTTTTATATTAAAAAACAGGATAATATATATCCATATCACTATCTGAATCATCCCTTTGATTTGATTGGCTGGGACGGATTTGTGTATCCCTACGCATTCAGTATCCACAATTTTGAACCGATTACGGGCAGGCTTCACATGCCGCCGCCGATACACCAGACTTTCGACGGAAAGAATTTTGTTATCTGTTCTTTTGTGCCCCGGATGTACGACTATCATCCGCTCTCCATTCCGGCACCATACAACCACTCCAATATTGACTCCGACGAGGTGCTCTACTACGTTGACGGCGACTTTATGAGTCGCAAACACGTGGAACGGGGTATGCTCACGCTGCACCCGGGCGGTATTCCGCACGGTCCGCACCCGGGAACGGTGGAAAAAAGCATCGGTAAAAAGGAAACCCTCGAGCTGGCGGTGATGGTGGATACCTTCAGGCCGCTCCTGATGACGGAGCACGCCGCAGGTATTGAGGATGGCAACTACTACCAGTCATGGCTGACCTGAGCCGCCCTTTCCTGGTATTTTACATCACGCATCCCGACGAGGCAACGGCCAGCCGGATCGTCAGCAGCCTGATAACTGACAGACTGATAGCCTGCGGAAATATATTCCCTGTGCAGAGTATGTACGAGTGGGATGGCGCCCCCGTGCGCGAGGGAGAGTGGGTTTCTGTGCTGAAAACAGGTTTTGACAGGGATTACGACGTGGAAAACGCGATAATCGGGATGCATCCTTATGAGGTACCCTGTATCATGCGGTATGAAGTCAGGGCCAATCAATCCTATGTGGACTGGATTGAAGCGTGCACTTCCAGATGATCAGGCCTTTTCCAGTGTAAAACCGAAGGTGGTGCCATGTCCCTCCGTACTGCGCACCGTCACTGTCTGGTGGTGTGCCTCGATGATATGTTTTACGATAGACAGTCCGAGGCCTGTACCTCCGGCGTCGCGGGAGCGGCTCTTGTCCACCCGGTAAAAGCGATCAAAGACGTGATTGAGGTGTTTGTCCTTGATACCGATACCGTTATCACTTACTTCAACCAGCACAAATGACTCGCCGTCGTAGAAACTTATTTTGGTAAAACCTCCCTCTGTACCGTACTTGATAGAGTTGTGAAGCAAGTTGATGAGTACCTGACGGATATTTTCCTTGTCGGCCCGCACCCGGAAGTGCTGTGCAGCCCCCTCCTTGTAGGCAAGCCGGATATTGCGCTCGGCTGCCCTCATTTCCAGATCGGCAATTACCTCATCAGTCAGGGTATGTAAATCAAACTCCTGAATATCCAGCACCATGTGTCCCGACTCCAGTTTGTTGATTGTTTCGAGGTCTTCCACGATAGACTGGAGGCGTTCGGCGTTTTTTGCAGCACGGCGGAGGTATTTTTCATTCACCTCGGTATCATAGAGCGCACCGTCGAGCAGCGTGTGAATAAAACCCTGGATATTGAAAATGGGCGTTTTCAGTTCATGCGACACATCACCAATGAAGCGGCGGCGGTAGGCTGCCAGGCGCTCCAGCTCCTCCATTTCCCTTGAGTTCTGGTCTGCCCAGGCATCTACTTCCTGCTCCACCCGATCCAGCACATTCTTCGACATTTCAATCCGGTCGGCCTTGAAGTCGGAAGGGAGTTTTTGTCTGTGTATAATCTTGTAAATCAACTTGATGCGCCTGAAAATATAATAGCGCATCAGATAGAAGTTGGAGACAAAGCCGGCCAGGAGGCAGCTTGCGAACAGAACGCCCAGCTCCTGCCAGGAGATAGTAAGTACCCCCAGCGCTTTCAGGACAAGCGAGAGGCAGGCAATGGATACAGCCGACAGAAGCGCGATGAACAGAGACAGCTGCCGGGGAGTCTGGTTTTTAAACATGGGTCAAAAATCGAATTTATAACCGATACCCTTCACAGTTTTAACATATTCCTCCCCCACTCTTTCGCGCAGTTTGCGGATATGTACGTCAATAGTTCTGTTTCCCACAATAATATCGGAGCCCCAGATCTTGTCGAAAATCTCCTCCCGGGTAAAAACGCGACCCGGCCGGGACGCCAGCAGCCAGATAATTTCAAACTCCTTGCGGGGCAGTTCGATGGGCTGTCCGTCCTTGAAAATAACCACCCGCTGTTTGTCAATAACCAGATTGTGCAGCCTGATTTCGTTGGTTTCTTCGTCGGCTGGGCGTCCGCTGCGCCGCAGAAGTGCCTGAATCCGGCTGATCAGCACCCGCGGCTTGATCGGCTTGGTGATATAATCGTCGCCACCGGAGTCGAGTGCAGCAATCTGTGAAAAATCTTCGTCGCGCGCGGTGAGGAAAGCGATTGGCGTGTGCTGGAACTCTTTCATGGCGCGCAGGCGGTTACAGGCCTCCACACCATCCATCTCCGGCATCATGATATCTAGAATAATCAGGTCGGGTTTTTCGGCGGCGGCTACGGTGAGCGCCTGTTTTCCGTCCGGTGCTGTAACCACATCATAGCCTTCTCTTTTCAGGTTGTACTGGAGAAACTCGAGGATATCGGGCTCGTCGTCAACAATCAGGATTTTTTTTAGAGGTGCATTTCCTTGCATAAAGGCTATTTTTTTGCAAAGTTAGTTTCAGAAAGAGGGTGTAATTACCGTCACGAGATTAATTTTATGTAAAATTTCGGTAATCAGTTCCAAAACGGGGGTAATTGGCGGATAAAAATAGCCTTCAGCACACAGTTGTGGCGTATTTTTGCGCTTCAATCAGTAACCACGTATGAACTACATCGGCGAAAACCTCATACCCGGACAACTCGGACACTTTTGTGTCGTTTTGTCGTTTGTTGCATCACTTCTTTCCGCATTTTCATACTTTCAGTCTGCCAGCAAAAGAAACACCCCGGAAGAGTCGGACTGGCTCAGACTGGGCCGCTTTTCGTTCATGCTGCACGGACTGACGGTCTTTTCCATCATTGGCCTGTTATTTTACATTCTGGTGGGCAAGATGTATGAATACAACTATGCCTGGGCCAATGTATCCGACGATTTGCCTGTCCAGTACGTCTTTTCGGCCTTCTGGAAGGAACAGCAGGGCAGTTTCCTGCTCTGGAGTTTCTGGCATATCATACTTTCTGCCATCGTAATAGTAAGGGGTGGCAAGTGGGAGGCTCCTGTACTGACTGTTGTGGCGCTGACAGAAGCTGTTATCGGCAGTATGCTGCTGGGATTGTACTTCGGTCATTTCCGGCTTGGCGCCAGTCCGTTCGACCTCCTGCGCGACACTATGAGCGCGCCGATATTCCAGCAGGCCGATTACTTGACTAAAATCAGCGGACAGGGACTGAATCCGCTTCTGCAGAACTACTGGATGACCATCCATCCACCCACCCTCTTTCTGGGTTTTGCTTCTACGGTGTTCCCCTTCGCCTATGCGGCGTCCGGACTCTGGTTCAGAGAGCACAAGGCGTGGCTGAAGCCGGCACTGGGCTGGTCGCTTTTCTCGGCAGGCATCCTCGGACTGGGAATCCTGATGGGTGGAGCGTGGGCCTATGAGGCACTGTCTTTTGCGGGCTACTGGGCCTGGGATCCGGTAGAGAACGCTTCGCTGGTGCCCTGGCTGACGATGGTTGCCGGTATTCACACTAACCTGGTGGCCCGTTCTACCGGATATTCCATCAGAAGCACCTACGGATTCTACCTGTTGTCTTTTGTGCTGATTCTCTACTCCACCTACCTGACGAGGAGCGGTGTGCTCGGAGATACTTCCGTTCACTCGTTTACCGAAATGGGGCTTGGGTATCAGCTGATTCTATTGGTGGTATTGTTCGCCGCCATTGGACTGTGGCTGTTTGTATCGCGTTACAAGGATGTACCCGATGTGATGACCGTTGTTGCCGAAGGTGAAAAGTCCAAAAAAGCGGAAGAAACGATACAATCCCGCGAGTTCTGGATGTTTTTGGGTTCACTCGTGCTGCTCTTCTCCGCCGTGCTCATCACAGGCGCCACTTCACTGCCTGTTTTCAATAAAATAGTACAGTTTTTCAACCCGGATTACGTGGGTGCAGCTTTGAAAGATCCGGTTGAGCACCATAACCGTTATCAGTTGTGGATAGCTGTTTTTATCGGTTTTCTGACGGGTATCGGAATTTTCACCCGCTACAATGAACGCAACTGGAAAGATCGCTCCAAAAAATTTGCCACACATATAGGTATAGCTGCCGTCGGGGCCGGCATCCTGAGTGTTCTTAACCGGCAATGGATAGATATTAACGCCTGGCAACTGTACACCCTGCTGTTTTCGGGCATGTTCGCACTGGCCGCCAATCTCGATTATATCATCACTGCAGCAAAGGGAAATATAAAAATGGCCAGTGCTGCCATTTCACACGTCGGATTCGGCGCGCTGATACTCGGAGTACTGAGTACAGGATTGGGCAAGGCCTGGATTTCCACCAACAAGTTTGTGATGCGTGATGTCATTGAAGGAGCCGGTGAGGAAGAACTGAATAAAAACGTGATTCTCCTGAAAGGCTCAGCCCTTCCCATCAGGGATTTCAACGCTACCTACCTGAGAGACACGGTAGAACGGCAGACACGCACCTTCTCTGTCCGGTTTGAGCGCAGAGATGAAAGCGGCAATGTAAAAGGAGAGTCCTTCGAGTTGTACCCCAATGTGATGTACGACAGGCAGTTCAGCAAGATTGTGGCCAATAATCCATCCACCAAACACTACTGGGACTACGACATATTCACCATGATCACTTCACTGCCCAAAGCCGAACTCGATCCCGAATTTGCCCGACAGCAGGAAGACAGTCTGAAATATGTTCCATACGCTCTGTCTCCGGGCGACACGCTGCGCACTGATAACAATATCCTCGTGCTGCAGGGAGTCACCAAAACACCAGGCCACCACGACTACGAGCCACAGGAGGGTGATCTGGCACTGGGACTTCAATTCAAGGCATTTGATTCGGAAGACACCACCACATACAAGGCCGAACCCATGATGTACATCAGGCCATCCGAGGGCGGATTCACCAATCCGGCACAGGTAAATCCGCTGGAACTCAAGATCAGGCTTAACGAGAAAACGCTGCAGGCCGTGTTCGATGCCGAGGAAAAAATGAAATACACCCCTTTCCAGCTGAAGGAGGGCGATAATTTCAGCTACAAAGGATACCAGTTGTCGTTCAACAATGTAGAGAAGAACGTAAAACACCCGAGTTACAGTCCGCAGGCAGGAGATATCGCCGTTGCAGCCAATATTGGTATCCGGTCGCCCGACGGAAAAACCGGAGAAGCACACCCGGTTTACCTGATCCGCGACAACACACCGTTCAGCCTGAAAGACGAAAATACTGAGGCAGGACTTTCCTTCAGGTTCGAAGATATTGATCCTTCAAAAGGTATTCTGACCATCGGAGTAGCCGATATCCCACAAAACATGGCTCCCATACCGTTCGAGCTGGCAGAGAATGTGCAGCGCTCTGATTATGTTGTCCTGGAGGCCATCATATTCCCGGGTATCAATCTGGTGTGGGCCGGCTCGCTTTTGATGCTCTTCGGATTTGCCCTCTCCCTCTGGCGCCGCTGGAGGGAATTAACCTGACCGTAATTATACTCCGATGAAAGCACTTGCACCTTTATTCGCCCTTGTTTTTCTCTTCAGTCATAATGTAACTGCCCAGACAAACGATCAGCAGTCCAGAAAAGACAAAATAAAATCGGGGCGACTGGAACTGAAAAATGCCGTATCAGCAGACGACCCTGCCGCAGCGGGCCTGTGGATAGACTCCCTCTCAAGGCTCGAAAACCGGTATTACACAGGATTGAGCTGGGATGAACGCTGGCTGTTGTATTACTGGACAGAGAACTACGGCGCACTGCTCTCGGAGGCTGCCCAATTGGGAGTTGCCGAAAGGTACGCCCTGTCCGAAAAAGTGCAACCGCCCGCCGACAGCCTGTTTGAAATCACCGATTCACTCATGTACGCGCGCAGGTACGAGTCTTTTCAGGCTGTCCGACACGCTTTCCTGACCGCGGAAGAGAAAGCTTTCTCCATACTGCTCCTGGAATATCTGCTCAGGATCAATGGAAATGAAGAAGAATGGGCAGAAAAAATAGGTGCTTTTGAAATTAAATACCCCCAGTCCGCTCATCTGTACTTTCTGTCGGGCGTAAAACCCAATATTCTGAAGCCCGCCAACAAGGCATTCGGAGCAGCCATCGGACTGCAAAGCGGCAGCTGGACCGACGAGGCTGACAGATCGCTGCCACCGCTTTATGCGCTTTCACTCGACTTCTATTACTGGGTTGACAAATGGAATGTTCAGTTTGGTGCCTCATTCGGAGGCGGGCGCCTCAAAAGAGATATCACCGACGGACTTGATGTGTGGCCGGAAAACGATCCCTTCAGTTACAGTAACTACTCACTTGAAATTGGTTACGATATCATCAACGCTGAAAAAATCAGAATTTTCCCTTCGGCAGGCATCGGTATTGCCTTTCTGGCGCCTCCAACTTCCGCTGATGTGCCGGAAGAAATTCCTGTGTATTACGATAGTTTCCAACTGCTTGAAGGACATCTCGGCGCCTCTCTCACAGCAGATGTAAAACTTTTCAGGGACAATTACGCCAGCTGGGATCTGCCCAAAGGCTCCTACAACGGATTCCGGGTGCGGGTGGGATATAACTGGCTCAACTTCGGGGACGGCATACCCGCCCTCGACGGAAACCTGTTTTACTTCACCTTCGGATATAATGTGTTCGGGTACCGGGCAGCCAAAAAATGATGCCCAAACGAGAAAACTGGTACGCTGATCTTCCCGGACTACTGGAAGCGGAGGCATTGTGGCACTCGGGCAGGTATAACGAGCCAGCCTGTATCGAAATTCAGGCATCAAAGCCCCTTTTGACTGCCTTTCTCCGTAATTTCATCTTTAGTGAGGCAGAAATACAGTTTCTGTTACGCCTGACCGATTCACACGGGAAACTTTTGCTGCACGAGAGCTTTATCAATTATCTGCAGCGATTCAGCAGTCAACTCGTGGTAGCTGATACGAGAGACGATGATTCTACCACTGTTTGCGGGCCCGCTCTTCAGCTTGCATTGCTGAAACTTGTTTTACCAGATGAATGAATAAACAAACAGCGCAACCAGTCCTGCCGAATAACCCAGATACCAACGCCAGTCCACCCAGTCGGTTGTACTGATACGGTGCTTTTTCTCCAGCAACCAGATTAGTCCGGCCTTTTCTACCCAGAATGAAAGAACCACCGAAAAAGCCAGTCCGGGAAGTCCGAAAAAATTGATAAATGTCAATCCAAGTATAAGCTTTACGGCCAACTCCAACAGAGTTATCCGGAATACAGCGCCTGTATCGCCCTTTGACAACATGATAGCGGAGGGCAATAAAACCCTGCTGCAGAGGGTCAGCAGATAAATATTGAACAGAAAAGCGCTCTCCCGGAAGTTCTGATTGAATACCATCGGAAACCACCAGTCGCTCGTCAGCATGGCCATGGCGGTCATCGGGAACAGCACGTGCATCATGCCGGTTGTCCGGCGCTTGAGCTCTGCCAGTCCGAGGGCCTGATTTTCAGCGATAACCGGCACAAGCGAAGCCCCCAGTGCAAAAAGTAGCGCGGGAACCAGCGGAAATTCACGGGCACCATACCTGTAAACGGCGAATACAGCCGGATCTTGATAATACCAGTTCACCAGCCAGTTATCCAGAAGCAGCATGAGATTGCTCACTACACTGCTCAGCACCAGCGGCAAAGCGAAGCTGATATATTGCTGTATCAGCGGCCAGTCGGGCGAATACCACCTGAAACCGGAGATTTCCCGCAGTGTCCACAGGAACCTGACCAGTGCCAGCCCCGCGATTGCGATAATACCGGTTTCCAGTCCGTACCCGCACAAAACCGGCACCCCGAGCGCGAGTAAATAAAAGCCGAACGAAAAAGCGCCCCACCATACGATAGCGTTTGGTTTTTGCCGAAGCAAATACACATATTCCAGCGGATAGGAAGGCAGGTTGAAAAGCAGAAAGAGTGCATACCACTCCAGATGCGGAATTTCCCTGATGCCTGTTAACAGTGGCAGGATGCCCGGCTGACCAGATACCAGCAGCAGAAAAACCAGCAGCGCAATCATACAGAAAACAACGAAACTGTTGTAAAGCACTGCGGGACGGCGCGTTTCGGGCGCTTGTGCGTACATACCTGCGACAGACTGGAGCAGTCCGTTCACCCAGAAAAAAGTAAGGGTGGTACCGACGTACAGCAACATCTCCCATTGACCGATTTCAGCCGTTGAGAGTGTACTTTTAGCCAGTACCACCCCTGTAAGCACTGCCGAACCCGTTCGCATCACCTGGTACATCTGCATGGCCAGGGTGGAATTCAGTCGTTTCGGCAAAGCCTTGAGCATCTTTATACCTGTCAGGCCAGCGATTCGAGGAGTTTGCGCATATCCACGCGCTCGCCCACGATACTTGCCACTTCGTTGATGTGTACACGCACCTGCGTCATGGAATCGCGTTCTCGAACCGTGACGGTATTGTTTTCCAGCGTCTCGAAGTCAATGGTAACGCAGTACGGCGTGCCAATGGCATCCTGACGTCGGTAGCGGCGTCCCACGGCGTCTTTCTCGTCGTACTGACAGATGAAGTGAAATTTCAGCTTGTCGTACACTTCGCGGGCTTTGTCCACCAGTTCATCCTTGTTTTTGAGCAGGGGCAGCACGGCGCACTTCACGGGCGCGAGCGCTGGGTGTATGCGCATGACCGTGCGGGTGCTGTCTTCGCCCTGTGCATCGGGAACAGACTCCTCCACCAGTGCATTCGACATCACGGAGAGCACCATCCGGTCGCAACCCACGGACGTTTCTACCACATAAGGTGTGTAGTGTTCATTCAGTTCAGGATCGAAGTACTGAATTTTCTTGCCGGAGAGCTGTGCGTGGCTGCTGAGGTCGAAATCGGTGCGGGAGTGAATACCTTCCAGTTCCTTGAAACCGAACGGGAATTCATACTGGATATCCACGGCTGCATTGGCATAATGTGCCAGGTTATCGTGATCCTTGAAGCGGAGTTTGGCTTCCGGAGTAATCGCCCGGTGCCATGCCATACGGCGCTCCTTCCACTTGTTGTACCAATCCATCTCGGTACCGGGACGCACAAAGAACTGCATTTCCATCTGTTCGAACTCCCGCATGCGGAAGATAAACTGACGGGCCACGATCTCGTTTCTGAACGCCTTGCCGATCTGGGCTATCCCGAAAGGAATCTTCTGGCGGTTCGTCTTCTGAACATTGGAAAAGTTGACGAAAATACCCTGAGCGGTTTCGGGGCGCAGATAGAGCTTTCCGTCGTCGCCGCCGATATTAGACATCTGGGTGGAGAACATCAGATTGAACTGACGCACCTCCGTCCAGTTGCGTGAACCCGTGTCAGGGTCGGCAATTTCTAGTTCGTCAATCAGGGCCTTCAGGTCGGCCATGTCGTTGTTTTTGAGTCCATTGGCCAGTCGCTTCTCTGTTTCGGCGGCCTTGTTCACATAATCCACTACCCTTGGGTTGGTTTCACGGAACAGTTGTTCGTTGAACGACTCGCCGAACCGCTTGGCCGCTTTCTCTACCTCCTTGTCGGCCTTGGCCAGCATCTTGTCAATTTCGCCTTCAATCAGCACATCGGCGCGGTAGCGTTTCTTGGAATCCTTGTTATCAACGAGCGGGTCGTTGAAAGCATCCACGTGACCGCTGGCCTTCCAGATAAGCGGGTGCATGAAAATCGAGGAATCTATCCCCGTGATATTCTCGTGCATCTGCACCATGGAGCGCCACCAGTACTCCTTGATATTATTCTTTAGTTCAACCCCCATAGGACCGTAATCATAGACGCCGTTCAGGCCGTCATAAATTTCGGAGGATTGATAGATGAATCCGTATTCCTTGCAGTGCGACACCAGTCGCTTGAACAAATCTTCTTGCATGATAATTTATATGGAAAATGCGCCGCAAAGGTGCGGAAAAAGAAGGATAATTTGGCTAATTAATCCGGAAAATACCCGGCGAATTATTCCCCCTCCAGTCCGTACTGCTTCAGAACATCATCAGGTACACCCGTCCACTGGTTGGGTACATTGCCGACATAGCCCAGATCGGCGATACCGATCTGACTCGACCAGAAACCTGATGCTGTCAGATTGCGCATCAGATTGAAAAAAGCAACGCCCTGACTCATCCCGGGCTTTACTTTCCCGGGGTAAGCGATATCCTCCACCATTTCGGTTTGCTGCTTTTGGTTACAGTCAGTAAAAACGGCACCAAATCTTTTTTTGGTTTGCGCGTCGAGCCAGTGCAGTCCGCCGCGCAGCGGAGTTTGCAGTTCGGGCTTGTCCTTGGCCATGAATTCGATAAAGGCGGGTACGCCGGCATCCGAAGCACTTCCGGAGTGACTGTCGCGCGGGATAATTATATCGGCGAGCACAGCAATGGTTGTCAGTTCTGACGGTGTGAAGAACTGTTCGGACAGCAGTCTGGAATCCCTTTCCTTTTCCGATTCAGTTCGTCCGTACGGTTCCCAGGGGTCCTTTTTCTTTTTATCTCCGTCATTTTCTGCGGCGATGATATTTTCGGCCGCTTTGACCTGAGGGGAGAGTCCGGCCAGGCCGAGCGAGGTAAGACCGATAGACTTGAGCAGATTTCTTCTTTTCATGGCGAATTAGAGTTTTCCCTGATTCCGGAGGTCAACGATATGGCGGGAAGCGCGCATGGACAATGCGAGGATCGTCCAGGTACAGTTCTTGTCGCCCTGAGAGGGGAATGGAGCGGCGTCCACGATAAACAGATTTTTCACATCATGGGCCTGCTGATACTTGTTCAGTGCAGAAGTTTTGGGATTATTACCCATTCGGGCTGTACCCACCTCATGGATAATTTCGCCGGGTGCATTCAGGCCGTACTCCTTTTCCGGACCGGGTTTGTCGCTGAGCGGAATTCCACCCATTTCATGAATAATCTGCTCGAAAGTTTCGTGCATGTGTTTCGCCTGCAGCCGTTCGTAATCGGAGTGTTTGTAGTTAAACCGGAGTACCGGAATACCGAACTTGTCCACCTTTTCAGGATCAATTTCGCAATAGTTGTCTTCCCGGGCTACAGCTTCACCCCGGCCGGCCATACCTATATATGCTCCGTAGAAACGGCGGTAGTCGTCTTTGAGTGCAGCTCCGTAGCCACCGGCCTCCCTTTTGTTGCCGTTGCGATCGGGGAACATACCGTTCACATTTTCTATGCCCCATCCGAAGCCGTAGGCAGGCATACCCATACCACCCCAGTATTCGATGTGGTATCCGCGCGGGAAATCCAGTTTCCTGTTATCCTGCCACCAGGGAGAGTACACATGCAGGCCGCCCACGCCATCTTCATTATATCGTTTGCGGTCGAACAGCATGGGAATAATGGCGGCCCTGGAGGCACCGGTAGAATCGTGCAGGTACTTGCCGACCACACCGGACGAGTTGGCCAGTCCGTTAGGGAACCTCGGTGATTTGGAGTTCAGCAGCAGTCTGGCCGATTCGCAGGCGCTGGCAGCCAGTACCACAATCCGGGCCTTGACAGTTTTTTCTTCCAGTGTTTTGGTATCCACATAGGAAATACCGGTGCAGAGGCCGGTTTGAGGATCCGTAAGTACCTCGCGCGCCATGGCGTGGTAAATTACGTCCAGATTTTTTGATTTCAGGGCCGGTTTAACCAGACAAGAGGAAGAGGAAAAATCGGCGTAAGCCATACATGCGCGGCCGCACTGACTGCAGTAGAAGCACTCTCCCCTGTCGTCGTTAATCTTTTTGGTGAGAATACTCATCCGGGAAGGAATGGTTTTGATTCCCAGGTTCCGGTTGGCCTTCTTGATCATGAGTTCGTGCAGGCGCGGCTTCGGAGGTGGCAGGAAAACACCATCCGGATCATTTGGCAGTCCCTCATTGGTACCGAATACCCCGAGCATACTGTCAATTTCGTCATAAAAAGGCTTCACCTCGTCATAGGTAATAGGCCAGTCTTCACCCAGGCCGTCAATACTCTTTCGACGGAAATCATCGGGGCCGAAACGGAGAGATATTCGTCCCCAGTGATTGGTTCGACCGCCGAGCATGCGGGACCGGAACCAGGAAAATTTAGTACCGGGCGCAGTAGTGTAGGGCTCACCCTCGATATCCCAGCCACCATAAGCGGCATCAAAGTCACCGAAAGGCCGGAAGCGAGTGGAGGCACCGCGCCGCGGCGATTGCCAGGGCCACTTGAGCTGCGTAATATACTGAGGGTCGGCCGGGTCATAGTGCTGTCCTGCTTCCAGCAGGCAGACCTTTGCGCCCGCCCTGGTAAGTTCATAGGCAGCCATACCACCACCCGCACCCGAACCGACAATAATAACGTCGTAGGATTCAGCAGAAAAATTGAACTGGATGTCTCGCATAACGGAAAGATTATCCGGTAATTTTTGGTTAGCAACCGGAATTGAAGGCGAAAAGTAGGAAATGTTCTAAATTATCCATCTAAAAGTATGAACATATTGTCAATAGCTCTACATTTATCCGTGATTTTAAACCATTAACTTTCTTTTTCTGACTTATGAAAAAACTTCTCCTTCTCGTCCTGTTCTTTGTGGCAGGTCTTCAGATGGCGCAGGCTCAGATTCCCGATGGCAGTATCGCACCGGACTTCACCGGTGTTGATATAAACGGAGAATCACACAACCTGTACAGTTTGCTAAACGCTGGCAAGCACGTTTACATTGACGTTTCAGCTACCTGGTGTGGTCCCTGCTGGAACTATCATAACTCTCATGCTTTCAGAGATCTTTGGGAAACGCATGGCCCTCCGGGTACCGATGAAGCTTTTGTAATGTACATTGAGGGAGATGCAGCAACGAATACAGCCTGTTTATATGGTCCTTCTGGCTGTGTAGGAGGAACTCAGGGTGACTGGGTAACCGGAACTCCCTATCCAATTATTGATGATGCATCTATTGCCGGGCTTTATCAGATTGCATACTATCCGACAATTTTTTACGTATGTCCATACGATAAAAAGGTGTACGAGGCTGGTCAACTATCTGCTACTGCACTCTGGAATTTCAGAACCTCCCATTGCGCGCCTCCTCCAATTACATATTCAATTGATTTACAGCGTAATGTGAAATGCTATGGTACAAATTCCGGAGCGATTAATATTACTCCCGGGGGTGGACTAAGCGGCAATTTTACCTATCTTTGGAGTAATGGTGCTACCACTCAGGATCTCAATAATATTCCTGCAGGTTCATATACTGTTACCATTACACGGGGTGCGCAATCCACTGTTTCTGATCCTTTTGAAATTCAGCAACCATCGCAACCTCTGACAGCTGAAGTAGTGAACTTCATTCAGGTAGGATGCAACGGTCTCACAGGAAGTGTTACTGCCACAGGTGTTGGTGGCTGGGACTCCAACTATTCCTACAGCTGGTCCAACGGAGGTGGAACAGAGACTGCCATCGGTCTGAATGCAGGTACTTACACTTGTACAGTAACCGATGCTGGGGGTTGTACTTCAACAGTTTCTCAGACACTGGCTCCTCCCACCTATCCTACAGCTTCAGTAGTGACACCACCGGCCATTGACTGTGCCCACCCGACTATTCAGCTGGACGGCACACAATCCAGCGCCGGTGATGAGTTCAGCTACCTCTGGTTTGCTACCAATGGAGGTCATATTGTCTCGGGCGGTACAACAATGACTCCTACTGTTGACAGTGCCGGCAACTACACCCTCCGCGTTACCAATATCATCACCACCTGTGCATCTTTTGCCACCAGGTCGGTGAGTGTAAATATCACTTATCCGGATGCCAATGCAGG
>Ga0172373_10000373_pt1 | contig 73605 bp, 46 predicted proteins | sample Lak10m_2_FD_114546 | JGI IMG/M metagenome (GOLD analysis project Ga0172373, IMG submission 114546) | Freshwater microbial communities from Kabuno Bay, South-Kivu, Congo - kab_092012_10m | ecosystem: Environmental > Aquatic > Freshwater > Lake | place: Democratic Republic of the Congo...
GCTTGGGCCTGAGGTTTGGTTGGGGGCGGAATCGCGCAGTAGTTTGCGCAATCCACGCGCCAAGGCAGCGGCGGACTTGGCCACTTCGGGTGCGATCGATTTCAGGTCTCGCTGGAGCGATTCCAGCGCCACGGGCGAGAGCGTGGAACTGAACATTTCGCGGGCGCGATCCGGAAGATTATGGGCTTCGTCGATCAGGACAAAGGTGCCGGCAGGGTCCTCGTCGAGGAATCCGAGGCGGGATCGAGGGTCGAAGAGATGGTTAAAATCTCCAATGACGACGTCGGCCCAAGGTGCGAGGTCATGAGCGAGGGCGTAAGGGCAGAGCGTGTTCGACTGGCCGTGGTCGTGGAGCGATTCCCGGGAGAGGATGGGCAGGCGAGTGAGCTGACGGAGGGTGGGGGATCGACGGCTATAGTAGTTTTGAGCGAGCGGGCAGGATTGGGACTCACAAGGTTCGGAGTGGATACGGCAAGCTCTTGACCGGGAGGTGAGGGTGATGGAGCGCAATTTGAAACCGGCGCGGGCGAGTTCGAGCAGGGCGTTTTCGACGAGCGCCCGGCCTGAGGTTTTTGCGGTCAGATAAAGGATACGCCGCACGCGACCCTCGCCCATGGCTTTGAGGGCTGGGAAGAGTGTGGAGAGGGTTTTGCCGATGCCAGTGGGGGCTTCGACAAAGGCCCAGGCCCCCTTTTTTGCGGCATTGTAGACGACCTTGGCGAGATCTCGTTGGCCGGGGCGAAAGCGAGGGAAAGGGAAGCTGGACGCGAGAATTGAAGAATCACGCTGTTCGTCGAGTTCGTTTTGGATCTTGAGCCAATCGAGATAGGCGTCGAGGGTCTGACGGTAGAATGAGGCTAAGTCGAGCGGATCGATTGCAGCGTGGGTTTCTTCGATCGCGTCGGTGGCGAGAATCAGATAGGTCAGTTGGAGCCGAACTTGCGTGGGAGGAGTTTGCGCAGTCGACGGAGTGTCGGTTGGGGAGCGATTCAGTTCCCGGAGGAGGAGGAAGGCGTAGATTTTGAGTTGGCCCCAATGGAGAGTTTGTTGATCGGGGGAGGGAGGGCGAGGTTTGAGCCGGGTCTTGATCTCTTCGAGGTGGAGGGTGTTATCGGTGAGCCAGTAGCCGTCGATTCGGCCGCGCAGGATCAAGCGCACTTGGGGCGTCGTGATTTCGTCACGAACGGAGTATTCCTTGATGTAGCCTTCAGGACGGGAGGATTGGATCCGTTTGTGGCCTTCGATTCCTTGGAGGGCTCGATCTGGGGGGGAGAAATCGGAGGAGACGCGGAGGTTACCGGAGCGCCAGACGAACTCGACGAGATCACGGACGGAGACGGATCGTGTTCGGGGTTGGCGGGTAGCGGGGGTACCCATGGTGGGTATGAGTCTGGGTATCTGGAGGTAGGGCTGGGGAGAGAGGGATCGAGTGCGTGGGACCCGTTGGCTGGTCGGCCCAGCGGGGGTCGGCCCAGCGGGCCGACCCTACCTGGGGGGGATTACAGCTTTTTGATGCTGACGTTTCGGAATTGGACGGCGTCGCCGTGGCCGGCGAAGCCGAAGTGACCGGAGGTGCGGTCTTTGCCGGGGTGCGGGCTATTGGCCATGAATTCCTTCACCTTGCTAACGTCGCCATTGAGAATCTCGGTCCCGTTGAGTTCGACGCGGATGGTGGAGCCTTTGACGGTGACTTCTTGGTAGTTCCACTCACCGACCGGTCGGAGGAATCCACGTGCGGCGGGGATGATGCCGTAGACGGAGCCGTGGTATTGGCGGGCATCGAGTTTTTTGTACATGTCGGCGTCATTATCGAGGACTTGGAGTTCGCACATTCCGACGTAGGCGGTATCACCTTGGCCGGGGTAGCGGATGGCGAGGCCGTTGTTGCCACCGGGGGGCAGTTTGAATTCGACGCGTGCGACGAAGTCGGCGTATTGCTCTTTGGTGTAGATTGTGCCGCCTTTGCCGGGTTTGCAGATGATGGCACCATCTTTGACTTCGTAGTTATCGATGGGGCCGGCCCAACCGTCGAAGTTTTTTCCGTTAAAGATGGAGGTGAAGGTTTTCTTATCCCGTTTGGCGAGGTAATCGGTGGACTCTTTGGGTGTGAACTCGCGGATGAAGATGTTGCGCCAGCGAATTTCACCGCCGTGGGTTTGGAGTTGGATGGGGCCTTTGGCCCAGAGCGGGGATTTACGATCCCAGAAATTCTCCATGCGGGCGTGGTCGACGACGAGCTTATTATTTAACCAGACGGTGGTGCGATCGCCGACTTGGATGATGCGGAAGCGGTTCCATTGGCCGAACGGTTTATCGGCGAGCACGGTGGGATCTTTACCTGCGGCACCGGGGCTATTATTCCAGAGGCCTCCGGAGCCTTTATCGGCCCCGATGTTCCATTTTCCGCCTTCTTTGGTGAAGTCCCAGATTTGGACTTGGGGATTGGCGCGGAGATAGATGCCGCTATCGGCTTTGGCGACGGTTTTGTAATCGATGAGCAGTTCGATATCGCCGTATTCTTTATCGGTGGTGAGGTAAGCTCCGTTGCCGTCGTTGACGAGCTCATCTTTTTGAACGCTCCAGTGTTTTTTGGCGTCGTCGGTATCCTTGTTCAGTTTTTTGGCACGATCCTCTGGGCTCATGGCGGCGAGGGTGCGTGGGTCGAAATGATCCATACCATGCCAGCCGGTGAGATCGGATCCATTGAACAAGGCGGTGAAACCCTTGGGAGGTTTGGGGGCGGCTTGGGCCGCTGGGAGAAGGGCGAGGTTGTGGAGGCCCCAGAGCAGAGTGAGGCAACCTACGGTGCGTAGCGTTGAGAAATTGATCATGAGTGGGAGCGTAACGAAAACCGGGGGACGGTCAATCGCTGTTGATGGAGGGCGGACGGATGCGGCGAGAGGATCACGGTTTGGGTGACGAGATGAGACGTTCGGCCTCGAGTTGGGTGATCCAGCCGACGAGGTAGTCGACGTAGATGGTTTTGTGACCCTGGAGAAGGAGATGAGGCTGGGTGGGCATGGGGGTGGCGAGAGCGGCGGTTTGAGTGAACAGGTCGCGAGCCTCGGCGTGGCGACCGAGATGGTGCAGAGCCATGACGCGGTAGAAGGCTGCGATGATGCGCAGCACGCGTTCGCCGGGGTCGGAGGCGTTTTCTGCTTCGAGCAAGTGTTGGAGGGCTTGAGGGAGACGATGACTGCGAAACTCGGCCATACCGAGGGCTAGGAGGCACCAGCGCCGGGCTGAGTTGTCGGTTTCGAGTCGGAGAGCGGACTCGGCGAGGGCGAGAACCTCTTGGGCTTGGGTGGGGAGCGTGATGGGGGCTAAGCAGGCGGCTTTGGCGGTACGTTCGTCGGTGCGTGCGGAAGAGGCGCCCTTGAAATGCTGTAGAACCTTGCGGCGTGTGATTTCGTAATCCTCTTGAAGACCAAACCAAATTTGGAGCGCAGCGATGCGGGTGTAGTCGAGAGTATTCTCTGCGGTGGCGGTTGACGGCTGAGGTTCTAGGGCGATGGCGTCGCGAGGGCGAGTATTGGAAGCGAGCCAGAACTGTAAGGTTCGGGTTGCGTATTGAACATGGGGGTGGGTCCGGCCGAGGGCGGCGGTGGCTTGGGACAATCGGCGCTCTTCGAATCGGATGTAGGCGGAGAGCTGGGAGCGGTATTGCTCATCGTCCTTGGTCTCGATGGTCTTGATTTCGTCGAAGGTGGGAGCGGACCAGAGATGGGGTAAGCCATCGTTATTGATGGCGAGGAGATGATGGCCGTCCGGTGAGAAAACCACAGCGGCGATCAGAGAACCTTGGCCTTCGAGTGTGAGGAGTTCTTGGCTTGAGAGGTTTCAGCGGTGCGTGCCCGTTCTTCGCTCAACTCAGCGGTGACACGCGCGGCTTCGGCGTCTCGTCGGGCGAGATTGGCGACGCGGAGTTGCCATGTGGTGGCGATGATTCCGATGAGTAACGCAAGTGCGATCGCGCCTGTGGCCGCGAAGACACCTTTGTTGCGTCGGATCGCCTTTTGGAATTTGTAAGCCGCACTGGGTGGACGTGCGATCACCGGTTCGTTGTGGAGATGTCGTTGGAGATCGGCGGCGAGGCCGATTTGGGCTTGTTCGGGGCTCATGTAAGCTGGAGTGCCGATGAACTGTTCGAAGGCGGTGAAGAGGGTGCGGTCGGTGAGGCGGCCTTCGGTAGCTTTGGCGATGCCGAAGTCGATGACTTTGGGGATGGGGGAGCCGTCGTGAAGAGTGACGAGGATATTGGAGGGTTTGAGGTCGCGGTGGATGATTCCTTTTTGGTGAGCGTGTTGGACGGCGTGACAGACTTTGATGAAGAGGTCGAGACGTTGGTGGGTATCGAGTCGATTCTCGTTGCAGTAGCGAGTGATGGGGATGCCTTTGACGAGCTCCATGGCGAAGAAAGGACGGCCGGAGTGCGTGGCACCGGCGTCGAGCACGCGGGCGATGTTGGGGTGATCCATCAACGAGAGGGCCTGACGTTCGGCTTCAAAGCGGGCGATGACGGATTTGGTATCCATGCCGAGCTTTATAACTTTGAGAGCGACGCGGCGTCGGATGGGGTGTTCTTGTTCTGCCATGAAGACGGTGCCGCAGCCGCCTTCGCCGATTTGTTGGAGGAGTTTGTAGTGACTGATCCAGGAGCCGGGTCCTTCGAGGATGGGAGCGTGCGAGAGTTGGGTGGGGGCGTCTAGGTCAGGTGGAACCGAAGGGGGGTGAGTTCGAAGGATGTGGCTTGCGTGGTCGTGGGAGCGAAGGAGGTCGAGGACGCGCTGGCGGAGGGATTCATCCCCGCGGCAGGCTCCTCTGAGGAAGAGATCGCGTTCGGGGGCAGGGAGGTCGATGGCCTCGGCGAAGATCCGTTTTTCGAGATTTGAGTCAATCGACATGCGATGGGATGAAATTTGGCGATCGGATGTTCCAGGGACTATGCGATTTTGTTTGGGGAATGTGGGCCAGGAAAATTGGAAATCATGAAGACGAGAGGAGGCATTCGGTTACGCCTTTGAAAGTTGGGATGGTTGCGGGGCGCAAAAAGTTGATGTTTTTTGGCCCGGTTGAAAGTAAAAAAATCGCATTAACAATGGCCTCCCACCAAAAATGTGTTTTGGAAGGGAGGCTTAAATCCAACTTTGGTTGAAGCGAAGCGAAGACTGGAGTTGAAAACCCAATAACCTAATCACTCGTTACTGTATGAATAAGATGACCCTTGCGAAGGCGCTGATTCCTTCGTTGCTCCTGGCTGTGCCGTCGGTGAATGCCGCACTCTTAACCAACGAAGGCTTTGAAACGCCGGTTTTGACGAGCAACACCTCGTCTGATTTGAGGGACATCAATGGGAACACAGCACTGGCTTCGAGCTTTACTGGCTGGACCGTGGAGGCTGCTACGGGCACCCCGACGATTAGTTTGGTCAATGGGGACCCCGGTTCTCTCTTGGGTTTAACACCGGTGGAAGGAAGTCAGTATCTGTCCTTTAACGGGGCGGGAGGGCAGGCGGGCGGCAAGATCTGGCAGAGCTTTACAACGTCGATCGGGCAGGAATACACGGTGAGCTATTCGGTTGGACGGAGCGGACTTGGGGGTGGGGGCGACACGGTTTCGCTGGAGGCGAAGGTGAACAACGCTGGGAATACAACCCAGAACACGAGCAAGAGTGAACTTTCTTGGACGAGTCAAAGCTTCACTTTTACCGCGAGTGCGACCTCCACGATTCTGAGTTTTGTGGATGTCAGTACCGCAGCACTCGCGAACTATGATTTGGCGCTGGACGGGGTTTCGATCTCGGCCGTTCCCGAGCCTTCGTCCTATGCGGCGATGTTTGGGATTGGGTTGGTGGGAGTGGCTTCGGTGCGTCGGTTCCGGATGAACCAGGGTGTTGTGCGTGCCTGATGCGGGCGAGCCTTTGAAAGTCCTCGTATGGGGACATCGCAGTAGGGACGTCGCAGAGCGGCGTCCCTATTTGGTTTGGATGGATTCGATTTCGCGGCGGAGCCAGGCGCGGGCGTAGGCCCAGTTGCGTTTGGCGGTACGCTCGGACAGGCCGAGCATTTCGGCGGCATGATGGTTGGGGATACCGGCGAAGAACCGGAGCTTGATGAGTTCCGCGCAGGTGGGGTCGGTAGCGGCGAGTTTTTCGAGCGCTTCATGGACGAAGAGGAGGGTGTCTTCGTTGCTTTCGGACGCGACATCGATTTCGTCGAGATTCACCCTGGACCAATTGCCTCCGTGCTTGAGGCGGGCTTTTTGGCGGGCGCGTTCGACGAGAATTCGGCGCATCGCTTCTGCGGCGGCGGAGAAGAAATGATGACTATTTTGCCAGCGTTGATCTTCTTGAGCGAGCAGACGGAGGTAGGCTTCGTGGACGAGGGCGGTCGGTTGGAGGGTGTGATCGGAAGGCTCATTGGCCATCCGCCAGGAAGCGAGTTTACGAAGTTCGCCATAGACGGCGGGCAGTAATTGGTCGGCGGCGTGGGGTGTGCCACGTTGGACTTCGGCCAAGATGCGGGTGACGTCATTCACGCGCCCGAGAATACGGTTGTCCCTTGCGGCTTGCCAGCGATTCGTGAGGCGAAGGGCCGACGGAGGTTGAGGTCGCGTGAGCGGTCAGCGAGCGAGCAAGCAGGCGATCAGGATGACTGTGGTTTGGCCGAGGGCAGCGAGGTAATCGAGTTTGGATTCGACACGGAGGTCGCGGAGAGTGTTCGAAGGATCCGACGAGAGCCGCTTCCGTGACTTGCGGGCTAGGGACACGGTGACGGCCCAGCAGCAATAGACGCCGAGCGCGAGATTGGTGATGACGATGCCGGCGACGACCATGGTGGTGGTGATACCGGGAATTTGGTCGAACCGTTCGGCGCCCAGGCCGAGGAACAGGAGTATGGGTAGCGCTGCAAACTGGAAGAAGATGAGCAGCCACTTTCGGGTATAGGAGTCGAGGTGAGCGAGCAGATGGTCGCTGATGAGCACTTCGGAGCGCAGTTGTTGGATTTCTGGGGTTCTGAACTCGGGTCGGTAGCCCATGATGGAGTCGATCACGTAGTCGAACCGTTCCAGGCCTGGTCGGAAGGTTTGGATGTCACCGTTTTTGAAATGGAGATGGCATTGTTTACCTTGGAGCGGGTCTTTGGTCAGTTTGATGGATTGGATTTCATGGAGGGAAAAGTGGACGGGGCGTTGGCCGATGGATCCGTCGATTTGGTCCCCATCGATCCGCAGGTTCCAACCTCGGAGGGCTTGGAGGTATTTGACATTGATGAGACGCGTGCAGCTGACGATGACGAGGAGGAAGCCGGAAGCGGCGAGGAGGTAGGACCAGGATTTGGACTGAGCGGAGGTGATGATGACGAGGAGGAAGGGGATGATTTGGACGACGACGACGGCGGTGAGGGCGCGTTGGATGGATTGGATATAGCGATCGTAGGTGAGATCCCTTTTCAAGCCGGTACGGCCGGCATAGATGGTTCCAGGTTGCCCCATTTGGGGTGAGACTAGGGTGGAAGCGGATGAGGTTCAATCAGGAAGGGGAGGTATTTCGTTCTGGAAGCGGGGGTGGTGGGGGGTAAGATGGGGAGCATGCATCTCGGGAATCAATTGGAGCGCGACGCTCGGTGGTTGAGAGCGTTTGTGCGGCAGTGTGTGCTGAGGTTAGGGGTGAGCGGTTGGCGGGGAGTGCGGATGTGGGATGTGGCGAGGACGTTAGGGACTTTAGAGTTGGTTATTGGGTTGAGTGGATTGGGGATGGGGATGGGGTTGGGAGCTCAGGCTGCGGGGAAAGCGGAGCATTGGGCGTTCAAGCCGGTGGAGCGATCGTTGGTGCCTCTGACCAGGAGTCCCGGCTGGATTCGTTCGCCGGTGGACGCGTTCATTTTAGCGCGGCTGGATCGGGAAGGCTTGAGACCATCGCGGGAGGCGGACAAGGTGACGCTACTGCGTCGATTGAGTTTGGATCTGATTGGGCTTCCTCCGACGATTGAGGAGGTGGAGAGGTTTATGTCGGACAAAGCACCTGGCGCGTATGAGCGGGAGGTGGAGCGCTTGTTGGCCTCGAAGCATTACGGGGAGCGGTGGGGTCGGCACTGGTTGGATGCGGCGCAGTATGCGGATTCGAACGGTTACGAGAAGGATCGGGCGCGGGAGATGTGGCACTATCGAGACTGGGTGGTGGAGGCGATGAATGCGGACATGCCGTATGATCGATTTGTGATTGAGCAATTTGCGGGAGACTTGGTGGAGCCTCCGACTCAGGCCTCGATGATTGCGACCGGTTTTTTAAGGAATTCGATGATCAACGAAGAGGGGGCGATTGATCCGGAGCAATTTCGGATGGACGCGATGTTTGATCGGATGGACGCGATGGGGAAGAGCGTCCTTGGGTTGACGATCAGCTGTGCGCAGTGTCACACGCACAAATACGATCCACTGACGCAGGAGGAGTATTATCGGATGTTTGCGTTTTTGAACGACGTGGACGAGTACACGGCGCCTGTTTACAGCGTGGAGGAGTTGGATCGGCGCGAGTCGGTGTTGCGCGAGATTGCGGAGGTGGAGGAATCGATTCGCAGGGAGCATCCGGACTGGCGGGAGCGGATGCGGGTCTGGGAGATGGGGTTGGGGGATGAGTCGGGGATGTGGACGGTGGTCGAGCCGTATGAATATGGGGCACCGGACGGTCTTTCGAAATTGCAGCTGCAGTCGGATGGTTCGTTGTTGGCCGGAGGCCATCGGTATCAGGGTGGGACGTGGTTTGTGAAGGCGCGGACAACGATGACCAACATCACGGGTGTGAGAGTGGAGTTTTTCACGAACGGGAACTTGCCGATGCGAGGCCCTGGGCGGAGCAGTTCGGGGATGTTTGGGTTGCAGGAATTCACGTGGCAAGCGGGCCCGGTTGGGGTGGCGACGAACCTTGTGAAGGTGGGGTGGGGTAGGGCGACGGCGGACTTTGAGCCGGTGCCGAGCCCGGAGGGAGATCCGACGAAGGAGAAGGACAAGGATTTTGTGGGTGGGATTGGATGGGTGGTGGATGGCAATCCGAGAACGGGGTGGACGGTGGATGCGGGGCCTGGGAGGCGGAATGTGGATCGCAAGGCGGTGTTTCAGGTGACGACGAACATCGGGCATGCGGGGGGGACGGAGATGCGCTTTGAGTTAGCGTGTCGGGAGGAGGTGGGATGCTTTCGGCTGTCGCTGACGACGGCAGCGCGGCCTGTGGCGGATCCATTACCACGCGCGGTACGTGCGGTGTTGAGCATCCCTGCAGAGCGGCGCACGGCGGAGCAGACGGCGTTGGTGTTTGGATATTGGCGGACGATCGTGCCGGCGATGGCGTCTCAAAACGAGCGCATTGAGGCGCTGTGGAAGCGGTATCCGGAGCGGAGTGGGGAGACGTTGGCGATGGCGGCGCGGCCGGTATCGAGGTCGACGACGGTTTTGAAGCGTGGGGATTGGTTGCAGCCAGGCCGGCGTGTGGAGCCTGGGGTGCCGAGCATTTTGAATCCGTTGTCGCAGAGTGCGGAGCCTTCGCGACTGCGCTTTGCGCGGTGGTTGGTGGACCGGAAAGCACCCACCACGGCGCGGGTGATCGTGAACCGGGTTTGGCAATCGTACTTTGGTGTGGGGTTAGTTTCGACACCGGAGGATTTTGGGCTGCAGGGTGAGGCCCCGAGCCACCCTGAGCTCTTGGATTGGTTGGCGGTGGAGCTGATGGAGCCGAGTGAAGCTGTGCGGGGTGAAGGCGAACGAGGGACGGTGCGTCCGTGGTCCTTGAAGCATCTGCATCGATTGATTGTGACGAGCGCGACGTATCGCCAGAGCAGTCGTGTGGACCCAGCGGTGTATGCGAAAGACCAGTTCAACCGATTATTGGCGCGGGCGCCGCGCGTGCGAGTGGAGGGTGAGATTGTTCGGGACATTAGCTTGGCGACGAGCGGGTTATTGAATCCGAAGATGGGTGGGCCGTCGGTGTATAGCCCGGCTCCCGCGTTTTTGTTTGTGCCGCCGACGAGCTACATGGCGTTTCCGTGGAAGGATGCGACGGATGCGGATCGGTATCGGCGAGCGATTTATACGTTCCGGCGTCGATCGACGCCGTATCCGATGCTACAAACCTTTGACACGCCGAACGGCGATGCGTCGTGTATTCGTCGGGTGCGATCGAACACGCCGTTGCAGGCCTTGACGGCGTTGAACGAAACCCTGTTTGTGGAATGCGCGCAGGCATTGGCGCGGAAGATTTTGGAGGAGGGAGGGAAGACGGATTCGGACCGAGTGAGCTATGGGTTTCGGCGGGTGGTGTCGCGATGGCCGAGTGACCGGGAGCGGCGGGAGCTGATGGGCTTAGTGAAGCGGCAGCGGGCGCATCTTGGTGAGGGCTGGGTGAGTGCGGCGGAGTTGTCGACGGGTCAAGGCGAGGTGCCGAAGGCGATACCTTCGGGCAGCACACCGGTGGACTGGGGTGTTTACACGGTGGTGTCGAGAGTGCTGTTGAATCTGGACGAAGCGATCACGAAGGAATGAGGACTTGGTTATGATGGATGCTAACCGATGGATTCAGGAGTATCGCGAGCGGGTGACGCGTCGTTGGTTTTTCAAGCAATGTGGCGTTGGGGTTGGGGCGATGGCGTTGAGAGAATTGCTGGGTCGGGACGCTGCGACAGCGGCAACCGTCCGCGAGGCGACAGGTGTGTCGGTGGACCCTTTGGCACCGAGGCAGCCACTGTTTGCCGCGAAGGCGAAGCGAGTGATTTACCTTTTCATGGCTGGTGCTCCGAGCCATCTGGAGCTTTTTGATTACAAACCGGAGCTGACGAAATGGAGCGGTAAACTGCCTCCGGCGGATCTGTTGAAGGGCTATCGGTCAGCCTTCATCAACCCGAACTCTTCGTTATTGGGGCCGAAATTCAAGTTTTCGCGGCATGGACAAAGCGGAGCGGAGATCTCGGAGCTGTTGCCGCATTTGGCGAAGGTGGTCGATGACATTGCCATCGTGAAGTCGATGAACACGCATGCGTTCAACCATGCTCCGGCGCAGATTTTGATGAACACGGGTTCGACGCAGTTTGGTCGGCCGAGCTTTGGAGCGTGGACGACCTATGGATTGGGCAGCGAGAGCCGATCGTTGCCGGCGTATGTGGTTTTCAACACGGGCACGAATGGAAGCAGCGGTGGGGCTTCGAACTGGGGGTGTGGGTTTTTGCCGACGATGTTTCAAGGCGTTGCTTTTCGGAACACGGGAGATCCGGTGTTGTATTTGTCGAACCCGAAGGGGGTTGATGATGTGATTCAGAAGGATTCGTTGGAGACTTTGAAGCGGTTGAACCAGGAGCGATTGGGCGTGGTGGGAGATCCGGAGATCGCGACTCGGATCAGCGCTTATGAGATGGCGTATCGGATGCAGACGAGTGCACCGGAGCTCATGGATTTGTCGAAGGAACCGAAGTCCATCCTGGAGATGTATGGTGCGGAGCCTGGGAAGGGGACGTTTGCGACGAGTTGTGTGTTGGCGCGTCGGATGATCCAGCGCGGCGTGAGATTTGTGCAGATCTTTCATGAAGCCTGGGATCAGCATGGCAACCTGTCGAAAGACATTGCGCGGAACTGTCGGGACACGGATCGAGCGAGTGCGGCGTTGATCCAGGACTTGAAGCAGACTGGGTTATTGGACGACACCTTGGTGATTTGGGGAGGGGAGTTTGGTCGGACGCCGATGGTTCAGGGAGGGGATGATGGGCGTGACCATCATCCGAACTGTTTCACGATGTGGCTTGCGGGCGGGGGGATCAAGCCGGGGATTACATTGGGTGAGTCGGACGAGTTTGGATTTAACGTCACGAAGGACCCGGTCCACGTGCATGACCTTCATGCAACGCTGCTGCATTTGTTGGGGTTCGACCACACGAAGCTAACTTTTCGATTTCAGGGACGGGATTTTCGATTGACGGACATCCATGGGGAACTAGTTCGAAAGCTATTGGCTTGAGCTTGAGATGGGAAACCCAACCCAACGTTGGCGAAAGAAGTGTGCGGGCGAGGCATGAGATGAAGGCCATGAGAACAGCACGAGGCAGTTGCGATGAAGACCGCTTGAAACGAGTCGGCGGTCCCTAAAGAACATGCTTTGTGTGCTGTCATCCATTTTCGGTTTGGACGACTGCGAAGATCGTCGAAACCGGTGCGCTGATGTCGCGGTGAGCGTGGCGCGAGGGGGGCGATATTCGGGCGGGGTGAGCTTGGTGAGGATGAGGATAGGAGTCGTGGGATGGTTGGTGTGCGTGTTGCTCTGGATAGGGGTGGTTGGGGTCTATGGGGAGGGCCGGATTGTGGATCCGGAGTATGTGGTGGATACGTGGGAGACGGATCAGGGACTGCCTGAGAATTCAGCGACGGCGATGGTGCAGAGTTCGGATGGCTATTTGTGGTTTGGAACGTTCAACGGACTGGTCCGGTTTGATGGAGTGAACTTCAAGACGTGGACTCCAGCGAACGCGCAGGGATTACCGAATGCGGCGATTGTGAACCTGCATTTGGACAGCCGTTCGAACCTTTGGGTGAGCACGATGGGCGGGTTGGTGGTGAGTCGACCGGGACGTTATCAGGAGTTCGAAGCGGTGCCGGGTTGGAAGGGGAACATTGTGCGCACGTTTTCGGAGGCGAACGGAAGCCTTGGGATTACGAGCTTTGATGGTCGAGTCTACTGGGGCACTTCGACGGGGCTTCGGCAGCTACCCGATCCGCCGGGGAAAGCCGGGTTTGGATACATTGGGATGATGGACGTGCAGGAGCGATTTTGGTTAGGGCAGCGGGGAGGCTTTCATGGGTATTGGGAGAACGAGCGGTGGCATCGGAGTTCGTTGGAGCGGGAGATCATACCGCAGTTTCAATGGATCGCACCCTCTCCAGAAGGGGGCCAATGGGTTTTGACGGACGAAGAGTTGATCAAGATTGAGGGCCAGGAGGTGACGATCCGGCATGACCTACGACCGGCGAACCTTTCGCGTGTGTGGCGGATGGATGCGGATCGGTCGGGCCGCATGTGGATATCAAGCCAAGGGACGCATCGTGTGGATCTACGAACGGGGGAGTGGAGACATTTGAGAGCCTCGCCCGGGACGCGGGATGTGGAGGTTCGGTTTGTTTTCGAGGATCGGGAGCGGAACCATTGGGTAGGGACGACTGGTGGCGGATTGCTTCGACTGAAGCCGCGAGCGTTTCGGACCTATTCGGATGAGGACGGGCTGAAGAATCGGAATGTGCGTGCGGTGATCGAGATGGCCCCTGGGCAACTTTTGGTGGGCACGTGGACAGGCGGTCTGGACTGGATTTCGAACAAAGTGGTGGTGCCGGTGCCGCAGCGATTGCAGCCATTGAGCACAGCGGTGCAGTGTTTGATGAAGGATCGGACCGGGAAAGTTTGGGTTGGGTATTACCGGGGGGATGATCGATCGAGCGCGATGGTGATAGGGGCGGACGAGAGGACGGAGGTTCCGGAAGCATTCAAAGTGAGTCGGAACACGCGTGCGATTTTTGAGGACACGGAAGGTCGGATTTGGGTGGGGATGGAGGACTCGGTTGCGGTGGTTGAAGGGAATGACTATCGAGTGTTTCCAGCGGAGACCGTGGGTGTTGGGGAGGTTCGTTGTTTTTCGCAGAGGAGGGATGGCGGGGATGTTTGGGTGGGAGGGGAGCAGGGGATCGCGCGGCACTCGGGAGGAGTTTGGGGGCGTGTAACTCCTCCGAATGGGGCTGGGATTCGGGTATCTTCGGTGCGTCGCATTCACCATTCGATGGGAGGAGCGATTTGGTTTGTGGGAGCGGATCTCGGGTTGACGCGGTTGCAGGAGGGACGATGGAGCAAGATTGGGAAGGCCCAGGGATTACCGACGGAGGACTTTTATCACATTGTGGAGGATGGATTGGGTTACTGGTGGATGACGTCGAACTTGGGCATCTTGCGGGTTGCTGCGGGGGAGTTGGGTGGGAACGGGCGTGCGCGGGTGGATCGATTGCCTTATGCGTTGTATACGAAGAGCGACGGATTGAATTCGATGGAACCGTCCCCCGACAGCCAATCCAGCTGCTTGAGGGACTCGAACGGGCATCTTTGGTTTTCGACTCGGAAGGGGCTTTCGACGGTGGATCCGGCCGCGATCCGGCCGAACCTGATCCCGCCGACGTTGATACTGGAGAACGTGTCGTATGTGGATTCGGAGGGGGAGACGAGGACGTTGAATCCCTTGGTGACATCGGAGTCGGCGCAGGCGAGCCCGATTATGATTCCTGCGGGCAGTCGGCGATTGGTGGTGCGATTAGCGGCACCGTCGTTTAGTGCTCCGGAGAAGATTCGGTTTCACTATCGGGTGAGCTTTGATGGAGGAGAGACGGTGAACGAGGAGCGATTGGTGCGTTCGCTGACTTTGGAGTTTTTGCAGCACGGCCGTTATGACTTTCACGTCACGGCGGCGAACGAGTATGGGGTTTGGAATCCGGGGGGTGTGCGGTTTACGATGTGGGTAGAGCCGCAGCTTTGGGAGACGGTTTGGTTTCGCATGCTGATGGTGGGTGGGATGGGTGGGGTATTGGTGGCGGGGATGACGGTGGCGAACCGTCGGAGGCTCGAAGCGGCGCGGACGGCGTTTCGCCAGGAGCGAGCGGTCTTGGAGGAGCGGGCGCGAGCGGATGTGGTGATTCGGGCGAGCGAGCAGCGGCTTCGATTGGCCCTGGAGGCGACGAGCGATGCGATTTGGGATTGGAATTTGGTGACCCAGGAGCGTTACCACAGTCCGCGTTGGTTCACGATGCTGGGTTATGAACCTGGAGACTTTCCGGACGGCACGATGACCTGGGGGCATTTGGTGCATCAGGACGATTTGGAGCCGACCCGTCGATTGATTGAGCAGGCGTTGCGAGATGGGTTGCCGTGTGAGGCGGAGTTTCGGATGAAGGCGGCGGACGGAACGTGGCGATGGATACGCTCTCGTGGGAAGGTGACGGAGGTGGACGCGAGCGGGAAGCCGGTTCGGTTCTCTGGAACGCACACGGACATCACGGAGCATCGGGTGGCGGAGCAACGCTTGGAGCAGGAGGAGAAGTTTAATTCGGCGATCCTGAACAGCGTGCCTGGTTTGATCTACCTATTTGATTCGAGTGGACGACTGGTGCGCTGGAACGAGCAACATACGAAGCTGACTGGGTATACGAATTCTGAGTTGAGAGGGAAACATGTCTTGGAGTGGTTTGAGCAACGCCCAGAGGATCGTAAGCTTGTGGAGGCGGCGGTGAGGCAGACGTTTGAGACGGGGCTTATGGAGGTGGAGGCGCGGTTGACGACCAAGGATGGTCGAGCGCTGCCCTTCCTGTTTAGCGGGGTTCGGATCACGATGGGAGGGGAACATTATCTGGCTGGAATCGGAATTGATCTTTCGGATCGGAAACGGTCGGAGCTGGAGCGGAACGAACTCCAAGCCCTGTTGACTCAGTCTCAGAAAATGGAAGCGATCGGTCAGCTGGCAGGGGGTGTAGCTCACGATTTCAACAACATTTTGACCGCGATGATGATGCACTTGGATCTGCTCAGTCGTGATCTAAGATTGCCTTCAGAGGCTCAGGAGAGTCTGGGTGAACTTCAGGCGGACGCACGTCGTGCGGCGAACTTGACGCGGCAGTTGTTGATGTTCAGTCGACGCCAAGTGATGCGGCGTGAGAATCTGGATTTGAAGGTGTCGGTGGGCAACCTACTGAAACTTTTGCGGCGTGTGATCGGCGAGCAGGTGGAGATCGACTACGTGGCGGCGGCGGGGGATTTATGGACCCATGCGGATCCGGTCATGGTCGAGCAGATTGTGATGAATCTGGTCGTGAACGCACGGGATGCGATGCCGCGTGGCGGTCGGATCCGGTTGGTGTTGGACCGAGTGAGCATTGATGCTGGGATGGCTTTGAGGAACCCCGAGACTCGATCCGGCGACTTTGTGCGCATAGAAGTGAGTGACTCGGGCATCGGGATGGATGAAGCGACTCGGGCACGGATCTTCGAACCCTTCTTCACCACGAAAGAGACGGGGAAAGGGACGGGGCTAGGATTGGCGACGGTCTTTGGCAATGTGAAGCAGCACGAGGGTTGGGTGGAGGTAGAGACGCGGCTTGGGTTGGGCAGCACGTTTCGGGTGGTGTTGCCTGCGGTGGTGAGCGGTGTCGTTCCGAGAGGATCGACAGAAGAACCGAAACGGCTTTCGGGGGGATCGGAGTCGATTTTAATTGCGGAGGATGAGGCCACGGTTCGAGGGGTGATTGTTCGATTGTTACGGCGGTTGAACTATCGGGTGGTTGAGACCACGCAGGCGACTGAAGCGTTGGAGATGTGGGAGCGGGAGAAGGGAGCATTTGATCTTTTGATCACGGACATGGTGATGCCGGGAGGAATTACGGGCGCGGAGTTGGCGGAGACACTCTGTCAACGCAAGCCGTCGCTTCGGGTCTTGCTGATGAGCGGTTACAGTGCGGACATGGTGCAGTCTGGGGTTCCGAGTCGGGAGGGGTTAGGGTTTCTGCAAAAGCCGTTTGAGATCGAGGTGCTGTCGCAGCAGGTGGAGAAACTTCTGAGACACAAGAAGGACTGAGCCGTAACAACTCAGAAGAGTTTTAACGCAGAGGCACGAAGGTGCGGAGGCGCAGAGGGATTTATTCTATTTCCATGGAGTAACAGGGTCACGCGTTGGCGTGTGGGGCTATCCTCCAGCGGATGGAGATTTACTTGCTCGGGCTTTGCGTCCTTGTTCCTCACCGTCTCCGCGTTGAACCTAGAAAGGACGATGGCTCAGCATGAATCTTCACGCGGTTCCATCGTCCTTTTTAGGATGATGACCTACGGAGCTGTCGACTCTGGAATGCAGCTCAAACTGGCGCGCTCACGATTTTCTTCACTTCGTTAAGTAAGAAATGCTTGACCCTGGCTGGCTTGTTCGTTCAACTTCTACGCCATTAAGCCCGTCTTATGCTGCGGCCTGTTGTATGTCGTGGGTGTGATACGGGGTTAGGCGCAAGCGCGTCGGTTGTTTGCAACGCGAAGTGATCTAGCCATTCCTGATATTCCAATCCGCCGAGTCTTCGTCTTTACGGCACCGTCCCTGGGTTTTGCTGTTTTCGTAAGAGTTCTTCCGCTCGCGGGGTGATTGCCTCTTCTTGCGCCATGACCAAATCTTTCCGAATTTTACTGCTTCTGTTTCTCTGCTCGGTCTTTGTGTTGACGGGCCGTGCGCTACCGATGGTCCTTACCTATCAAGGCCATCTTCAGGATACCAACGGCGCGGTGCAGGGCATCGGTTTCTTCAAGTTTAGCTTGGTGGACGGGGACGGAAGAGTGCTGTGGCACCAGGATCAGACGGGCCTGACAGCGAGTGAGCCGACCACGTCGTTTCAGGCTCCCCTGAATCGAGGGGTTTTCTCTGTCGGGCTAGGTGGAGCAGGAATGCGACCGTTGTCGGCCTCGATTTTCACCAACGACTCAGTGGTCCTGAGAGTTTGGGCGGGGACCAACAGCGCCAAGCTCGAGCGGTTGATCCCGGATCGGCCTATTGGTGCTGTTGCCTACGCGGTGGCTGCTGAGACCGCCAATCGGGCGGCGTCGGCTCGCACGGCTGATGGCGTGGCTGATGGGGTGGTGGGCGAGCGACAATTGCATCCCGCGTTGTTATCCAGGCTTACCAATGGGGAGTCAGCTTTTACGGTTGCGAGCAACGTGCTGAGTGGTCGAATCACTCTGGGCGACGACGTCCTGAGTCGGCAGGTCGCGGCGATACAGGCCTCATCGGTGACATTGAGCAACACTCTCTCGGATCAACTGAGCAGCCTGAGCGCTCTCGCCCGAGCGGAGTTGAATGCCGAACGTGTCGCTCGCGCCTCGGCGTTGCTCAAGGTAGTCGCAGACTTGTTGTCAGGCACCAATTCGTGGACCGGTTCCAACTTCATTGCGGGCCCCGTGGTGGCTCGGAACAGTGGAAATCTATTTCACGGTGAATTTAACGGTAAGTTCGTGGGAGATGGGAGTGGAGTGACGACGCTTCCGTCCACCAGCATCGCGGGCGTCCTGCCCCTCGAAAGCGTCCCAGGACTGGACGCTTCCAAGATTGTCAGCGGCCAATTTCCGCCGGGGCGCATCTCGAACCTTGATGCCTCGAAGATCGTTTCGGGCACGTTGGCTGTAGAGCGAATCCCGGACTTCGATGCGGCCAAGATCACCAAGGGGACGCTTGCGGATGGAGTTCTTGGCACTGCGGTGGTGCGTCGGCCGGAACTGCTTGTGGTAAGCAATTCACTCACCGTCGCCAGCAACACGCTCACGTCCTCGCTGACGGCCGAAAAGGCTGACCGCATCATTGCCTTGGCCCAGGCACTCAAGGACCTCCTGAGTGGGAACAACGAGTGGACGGGGCGAAATGTCCATCCAGGCTCACTTGTCGCTACCAACCCGGCGAACGTTTTCGGCGGGAACGGAGCAGGCTTGGTGCAACTCTCGGCGACGAATCTGGTCGGCACGGTGAGCCAAGCGACTGTCCCTGCCGAGCGCGTAAGCGGCGTGCTTTCGACGAACAACATTCCTGGACTCGATGGCTCCAAGATTACGACGGGCCGTGTGCCGGAGGCGCGCATCCCCGATGAAATCGCGCGGCTGCCCTTGGTGCGGGCCCTTCACCAGAATTTGGACGACCGGATCAACATCCTCTCGAATCGTATTGAAGCCCCGAACCAGTCTGCTGCGCCCTTTGTTTCCTCCGATCCTGCGGACGCCAGCCTCCTCGGTAAAGGCCTTCAGATGTTCCTCACCATTCCCGCTCCGGCCTGGACGGCGGGCACATCGGTGAATGCGCCCTCGGCGCGTTATGCGCACTCGGCGGTTTGGACCGGCTCCGAATTCATCATCTGGGGCGGCAATTTCTCGGTGCAGAACTTCTCCGACTCGGGCGCTCGGTATAAAGCCGATGTGGACACTTGGCAGAGTCTGTCTCCGCTGGATGCGCCCAGTGGACGCAGTGGCCACACGGCGGTTTGGACCGGAACGGAAATGATCGTCTGGGGCGGGTTCGCTACGAATTCGGCTTTGAACACGGGTGCTCGCTACAATCCGACGAGTGGTAAATGGGTTCCCTTGCCCACGGCCAACGCGCCGTCCGCGCGTGAAGGCCACATCGCGGTCTGGACCGGCAAACGAATGGTGATCTGGGGGGGCGATGGTGGGGCCGGCAAGCTGAACACCGGTGCGGTTTATGACCCTGCGGCGCATGCGTGGACGGAGTTGACATTGCCGAACCCTCCGACGGCACGCAGTGGTGCACGTGCGGTTTGGGCTGGGGACCGGGTGTTCATTTGGGGGGGCATCGGCGAGACGGGCCATGTGAACACAGGAGCCGAGCTCTACTTCGACGTCAAAGACGGTCCTAACCGATGGGATACCGTGCCACTTGTAGGGGTACCCAGCGCACGGGCCAATCACGCGCTGGTTTGGACTGGCACTCGCATTTTGATCTGGGGTGGAGACGTCAACTCCACCTACTTGAACTCCGGCGCGCAGTTCGACCCGTCAACGCGCACCTGGACCAGCACGACAACGACCGACGCTCCGAGCGCACGTGGACAAATGGCACACTTTTGGAGTGGTAAGGAGCTCGTGGTGGTGGGTGGCGAGGATTCGAGTGGTGCACTTGCCAACAGCTTTGGCTACGACCCCATCAGTAACAAATGGCGAGCCTTCAGCACCTCTGGATCGCCGTTGCCGCGCATTGGCGGAACCGCAGCCTGGACGGGCTCCGACATCGTTGTATTTGGCGGCAAGGCCAGCGGATCTGCTGTTGGGTCTCTGCAACGATTGAACCCGCAACCTGCCTGGTATTTCTATCGCAAACCCTAGACCTCGACTTTCCAAACCATCGCGAACCCACAGCTTTACCACCCTGAGCCAACTCTCTCAATGCTCCCCCAGAAACCCGTTATGAAAATGACCACCCTCGCCAAAACCGGACTGCTTGCCATCGCTTTGATGACGGCCGCGAGTTCCTCTCCCGTTCTGCGGGCTGCGGATGCGAAACCCCCTGCTCGCGTCAGCTACCAAGGCTTTCTCATTGATGGCAACGGCGCCCCTCTCGCCAATGCCAATGTGCAAAACTTCGACGTCGTGTTCCGCATCTATAACGCTTCCCAAGGTGGTGCCGCGGTTTGGTCGGAGCAGCAAACGGTGACGGTCGACAAAGGCAACTTCAGCGTTTTCCTGGGCGAGGGCTCGGCGGTGGGCAGTGAGGTTCGGCCCGGGTTGGATGTTGTGTTCACGGGTGCGGACGCCTCGGACCGCTACATCGGAATGACGGTGCTGGGCTTGGGTGGAGCGGCGGCTGAGATTGCACCCCGGTTGCGCCTTTTGACCGCTCCGTATGCATTCTTGGCCCGGAACGCCACCGCCGTTGTCGGCCCCACTGGAAACAGCATCCTCACGGCTGCCGGGACGTCGATCGGCATCAACACGGCGTCGCCAACTACCGCGCTGGATGTCAATGGTGTTGTCACCTCCACGGGTGCGAAGGTGAACGGTGCTGTCAACGCCACCACTCTGAACGTGTCCGGTGCGGCTGCGGTGGGGGATCTCACTTTGAATGGCACGGTATCCGGTCCTGGACTGAGCTCACTGGGGGGCATTCCTATCGGTGGCATTATTCTGTGGTCGGGCACGCTCACCACCATCCCCAACGGCTGGGCTTTGTGCGATGGGACCACCAAGAACGGCCGAATCACTCCTGACTTGCGTGAACGGTTTGTGATTGGCGCAGGTTCGACTGCTTATCCGCCGGGGACAACGGGTGGCAAACACAGCATTTCTCTGACCCGCGATCAACTGCCGGCGCACTCCCACGATTACCGGGATCGTTTTTTCGCGGAAGTAGGGCTGGGCGGCTCCGGTGGTGCTGGTGCTGAAGCTGCCAGCAACGTTCCGGGTTCGAAGAGCGGCGCCGATAACGACAACAACCGGGTGGCCTATTTTGACCGTAGCACAGGAATCGCTGGCGCTGGAGCTCCAGTCGACATTCGCCCGCAGTTTTACGCTTTGGCTTACATCATGCGGGTTCAATAGCCCGGCATCTGACGAGTCGTTTTACTCCCGCCTCCATGAACCCTTCGCCTTCATGCGTGCTGAGCAGCACCTTGCATTCTTGGTCCTTTGGCCGGGGACTGCGTGGGGCCATGGAACTTTGGGCGGAGCACCCGATCCGATCTCTTTGGGTTCGAGCTGTGAGTGGTTCGAGCCCGGAAACCTCTTACCCTGAATGAAACGGAATACTTGCCCTTTTCGAAGGCGCTTTCTCGCTCTTGCCCGTTTGCTCGGCGCACTGGTTGTGCTGTTCGCTGGCGGTAGCCGGGCGTTCGCGCAATGGCAGACCCAGTCCCTTCAGCTCAAATCTGGATGGAACGCTGTCTTCCTGCACGTGGACGCTTCGCACACCACGCTGCGTGAGATGACAGAAAGTGTCGCCAACAGCCCGATTGAGGAGGTTTGGATGTGGGCTCCTTCTCCGACGGCATTGCAGTTTATCGACAGCCCCCAGGAGCCGGTTGTGGGAGGATCGGTCTGGCTTTATTGGCAGAAGGCGGCCCCGGCGAGCGGTTCCCTGGCCTTCATGAGCGGCAACAACTCCTATCTGGTAAAAGTGGCGTCCAACACTCCTACATATACTTGGAACATCAAAGGCCGCCCGACTCCCTTCAAGTACAATTGGACCACCACAGGCCTGAACTTCGTCGGTTTTCCGTCGTTGTCGACGCAGCCGCCGACGCTCGACGCGCTGCTGGCGGCTATTCCGGACGTGCGCCGAGTTGCTGAAATTTATCAGTATCCCGGAGGAGAGCTGGGGACTGGAAACCCTGCCCGTGTCTTTGGGCTTCGCAATCAGGCCGCGACTCGAGGTCAGGCCTTCTGGATTCGTTCTCCCGGAGTCTTTAACCGCTATTTTGGCCCGATGGAATTGGAGCTACCGACGTCGACCGGTGTGAGTTTTCGAGCAAACGGCTCCCAGGCCCGTATTCTGTTACGGAACATCCACCCGGCACCCGTCACCGTTTCTTTGAACGTGCTCGCGTCCGAGGTGGCGCCGACGGGACAGAGAGCCATCGTTGCAGCGCCTCCGTTGCTTCTGCGCGGTGCGCTGAACACCAGCACCCTGATCTATTCCCATTCCGTTTTTGATTCCACTCCCAAGACCTTCACTTTGGCGGCGCAAGGCCAGTTGGGTGCGGAGGTTGAGATCGTGCTCGGCCTCAACCGCTCACAGATGACGGCCCAGCCTGGAGATTTGTTTGCGGGAATCCTGCGTTTCACCGACTCCCTTGGATTGAGTCAGCTCGATGTCCCGGTGACAGCTGAGATGGGATCAACGTCTGGCCTATGGATCGGGGCGGCGAGCGTGAATCAGGTCCAGCACTACATCAAGCAGTATGATAAAACGTCGTCGGGCACGGCCATCGTTGGCCCCGATGGTAAGTATATACTGACGAACACCCTTACTTCGATTGGCCAGACGGCGCGGGACTTCCCTTTACGGCTGATCGTTCACAACAACGCCCAAGGCCAAAGCCTCTTGTTGCAACGTGCCTATGTTGGGCTGGATTCGACGACCAACGCGGTGATCACCACCCAGGAGGGGTTGCTTAACAAGGATTTTCTAAGCAGCGCGCGCCGGATTAGTTCCATTCACCTTCCGTGGTCGGAGGCCAATAGCCCGTGGTCCATGTCTGGCAATCTCAAGCAGGGTGGTAGCCTTTCGGTCACGGTCGATCTTGGCTACGACGAGCAGGCATCGAATCCATTTCTGCACACCTACCATCCCGACCACGACAATTTGACGGCGAACTTCGCTCAAAAAGCACCGCAGGGTTTTGAATCATTCGGTGTGCGTCGGCGGATTGACCTGCAAGTGCAGCCCCCCTCGAATGACTTCAACAGCCTGACTTCAGGCAATCAGTCGTTGAGCGGGGTTTATAGCGAGACCGTGACCTTCAATGGGAAGGGCACAGAATCCCGTGAGTATAATGTGCGTGGCACCTTTAGCCTCAGCCGATTGAGCGACATTTCCACCCTGACTCAACCACGTTGATCCAAGCCCCATGACCTCTTCATCCATTCGCCCTATGCGATACTTATTCATGGCAGCCTGGACGTCGCTGCTGGTTTGCCGACTCTGCGCCGCCGTTACCTATTCGCTCCCACTGGAACTGGATCAGGAGAAGGTTCGATACAACGCCTTCTCACTGAGCGGCCTTCCGATCCCTGCACCGGCCGAACCCGATATTCAGCCTCCTCTCTCGTCGGCCGTAGAGAGTTTGAAAGGGCAGGGTGGCTCTCGGCCCCAGGTGGCGCGCCAGCAGTTGGGCATTGGCAAGGCATCGATTCCACCGTTGAGCAACGGTTCGAACGGACAGTCGCCCACCATAGAACAGCAGCAGGCGGATGGCTTGACCATCAACTTACCCACGGCTGGAAACTTCGTAGGCTCTGTTCCATTTGGCTCCGGTGTGGTGCCGGTGGACCCGACTGGTCTGGACGCTTCTAAGAACATTGCAGAGAACGCAGAGCTTATCGGGTTGCCACGCTTTCCGGCGCAGGGAAAACCGGTCGTTGTGCTCACCCGCGCGCGTATCGGCGCGACCTATCTTGGCAAGTCGGTCTCCTTCCTCTTTGGTGCCACGATTCCAGTTCCCTTGGTGGATGCCGCTTCCACCACGATCACCCAGCCCGAGGCGGTCCGCTATTGGTTGCCGGAGCCCTATTCCGCAAATAATCACCAGGGCGCTCCTTATTATTGGAGCGCGCATGCCAAACAGGTGTTCGCGATTCAATCTGGGCCTATTGAAGTCACCTGGCGCCGCGCCAAGCCCATCGCGACGAAACCTGCCGACTATGACGCGGACCCGTCGCGATATCTCATCGACGGAGGCAACTACTACTCCCTCTTGAAGCAGCGCTACTACGTCTCTGCGAGTTCCTCGAAACCGACCCGGAGGATCTACTGGACTGAGTCAACCTTTCGCACCACGGGCAAGCCGGTGACAGTGCCACCCGGTCGAGTAGGCACGATCAACGTGATTTATAACAACAACTTTCCGAAGCGCGTGGCGACCGAATACGTGGCGCTGGGGCAAAGTGCGATCAACGAAACCGGCGGACTCAAGGAAACCCGTACCCTCTGGTATGACTCCCAGCAGACAGCCATTTTCGCCTATAACATCGAAGGTCGAGTGTTTGTAGAAATCCTGGGAGACTTGAGACCTGACGGGCAGACGCGAGTCCACCTAGGTTATGAGATTGTGGACGTGATACAGCAGCCTAGTCCTGCTGATATTAATATCGAGCTTGGGGACCGGCTCACGGCTTATCAAGATGCCCGTGACGACTCTGAGTTGACTCCGGTTCCAGTGCTGCAGCCGTTTGGAAAATCCCTTTATTACCAGCATTACGTGACCGGCAGCGACCGATTGTTCCTCTATGCGACCCAGGAGACCAAGAACCTAAACGATGTGCTAGTTCACTGGTTGGAGGAAGGTGTCGAGGGTTTGCGTTGGCCTTTGGTTTACGCCCGTTATCAATTCCGGTGGCCCATTCACATCGCATCCTACAGCCACTACCTACGACCGGTGGTCTCCACTGAAGAGCAGGCGAAGGAGACCGGTGTGCTGTTGGCACCTGCCAACGCTCCGCAACTCGAGTATCAGGACGCGATGGACCGTCCCCGGGCGAAGCTTACGCAGGATCCTAAGTTCTTCTCCTTCCTCGACACGAAGGTTCCCGCGCACCGTTCGCTGCTGAGCTTCAAGTCGGGGGATTCGATCCGATTTGAACGCGTCTTCTCCTGGCTGGAGACCAACGTACGTTCCACCAATTTCGCTTCCACCGTCGTCACGAACCTTCTGGATTGGAATAAGGAGACGGAAACCCTTCAATGGCCCAGCGAACTGAGCGTCCCCCGCATCCACACCGAGAACGTGGTTGTCGGCCAGAACCTACGTCCGCCGGTCGGCGAAACCGGTGCGGGGCTGGCCTCCAGTTACTTGGCCGGCTATGTACGGCGCGTGGAGTCCACGAGCTACAACGTGGGAACTTATCTGGATCCGTTCGTTGCTGGTTTTGAGGAAGCGAACAAAGGAGCCATCATTCCAGTGAATTCCCTCCCCGGGAAAGAAGTGCTTGAAGTGTGGTGGTACCGGCCGAACCAAGCGGATGCGAGGCTTGGATTCTCACAGGTCTACTGGCCTTCGGTGATGGCTCGTTACACGGTGGGGTGGCCGGACAACGCTCGCGAAATCGTTCTGGCCAGCAACAAGGGAAGTGGCCCGCTAAGCTCGCTCGAAGCGCGCGGCACACTCTACATTCAAAACGATCCCAAGTTGGACGGATACAACCCCAATGAAGAGCACGCGCTCATTCTCGGCGGCCAAGTATATGCGCTTCGGGACGATCTCAACATTCAATCCGGGGCTGGATACTCCTCAGCCCCGTTCGCCTTGTTGGACTACACGGACGCCGACGGACGTCCGGCGATGACTGTGTTCAATGTCCTCCGTGAGAAACCGTCCGAGGGATATGTGTTCGATTATGTTTTTCCCGCAGGCCAGATTCTTCAGGCACCCATGCCCCTGCCACTGCTGGAACCGCCGACCGAAGGCAGCGGCGACAACCTGGTGAATTACAACAAGGAACCGGATGCGACGACAGCAGACTTGCCTGGGGGATGGAACGAGTCGTTGCATCGGTCCGGTCCCTACGGACATTATGGGAGATTCACGTATCGCGACCGCAAGCAATCGTTCTGGGTTTACCGCGGTTTGCATTCAGGCCTTCCGACCCTTCTGGCCGGTTCTTTTGATAACGCCACCAAAACCTTCGTTGGCGCCAAAGATGCGTCGATTCCAGTGGGTGAGGACTTCACTTACGACCTGCACGCCTCCCGTTTGCCTGAGTCGTTGGTGTTGAGCCTTGAGCCTGAAGGCGACCGCCCTGCGTGGTTGAAGGTGGTGGGGCTCCGTCTACAAGGCATCCCTGCTGTGGCCGATGTGGGCGTGTATAACATCACATGGAAGCTCGCCGACGTGGGTGACGACTCCGTGGTCTCGGGAACGCTCAAGATCACGGTGGCGGAAGGGGGCGAGTTGGTGACGCAGGGTCGGCTGCGCATCGAGTCTCCGTATGGTGCGCCGGGGCAAACTGTGGTGTACGAGGGACGTCCGCCTTCATTGGCCGCGCCAGCTAGCGCAGCGAACAGTTTCACGATGCGGTTTTATTATAAGACCCAGGAAGGCTTCGCCTGGCCAGGGGCTAACAATGCGCCTGCGGTCGGTTCCATCGTTCCTTACCTCCGGCCGCTCGATTCCAACGGTGACCCTGTGGGCGAAGCCGGTGCGAAGACGGCGCAATCCTTGGACATTGTCTACCGCCCTGTTTGGCCTGGAGCTCCGCCTCGCATGGAATATGGCGAAACATTGACGGTGCCCCTACACGGGCTCCCTGCGGTGCGTGGGCAGGCCAGTCTGCGTGTGCTGTATCAGCAATCCATCGCTGCGAACCTCCCCACGGCGGATCGGACCGTGGACCTGCACGATGCGACACGGGAAAAAGCTGCGGACCTGAAGTCGGCCGGCTTGGATACCACTCCTCCCAGCGTCCGAGTGGAAAGTTTCCAGGGTAAGATCTACTTCCCCCAGCTTCCGCCCCATCTGGCGCGTCGGGTCTTCATCGACCCGAATCGTGGGGAGAAAGGACACTTGGTGCTTCGTGGTGAGTTCAAGGACGAACCCCTTGGCGAGAAATACGTGCTCCTCAACGTGCTGCGCGGTGCCGATCTGGAGAGTGTAAAGTCCCTCTGCGCTCCTGGACCTGATCGAACGAACTGGGAGAACTTGGTGCAGGCGCTAGCTTCAACACTGGAGACATTCTACGAGAACCCGAAGGTCCCAGGTCAGTATATTCCGAATCCCGCTTTGAATCAGGAGGTGAGCGTGGGGGATCTAGCGATTGTAGAAAACGACGAAACCGCAGTGGATTCCTACGCCTTGAGTGCGCAAGGTCCAGGCAGTGGATTCATCACCTTGATTGCCGGTGACAGTTCGGCGTTCACCCCGCCCGGCGAACCGGTCTCGATGTACGTTATTCGCGTCGGCAACCGGCTCCATCCTGGTGAGCTCAAAATTATTCCTTCCGACAATCCGTTGAACGAACTGCTCACGATCCAGCACAGCCTCGATATGGCGGGGGTGTTTGGGGACTATGAATATGACTGGCGTATAGCGCCTCCCGTCGATGGACTTCCCCCGGCCGTTTCGCCTTCGATGTCGGGTTGGGCGCCGCTCGCGAGTGGCCTCGAGATTCCGCGCTACACACTAGGGGGTGCCGGAGTCCAAGTCCTCATCGATAACTATCTGGTGGTTCGTTACAAGCCGAAGAATCCGAACCATCCGATGTATGACACTTGGTCGGATTGGACACAGCCCCAGCTGGCTGAAGGTTGGATCAAACGCGTCCTAGCGGGTATCAATCCGTTTAACCAGCGTGTTTCTGATTTGTTCAACAACAGCGTGAACACGGATGTGAGCATCGTCGCCCAGGCTGGGCAACGCTGGGAGGGCGATGTGGCGTTGAATCTCGCCAACATCAACAACTTCGGCTTGATCGAGATCTACGAGACCGTGCTGCGCCGAGGTCGCTCGTTGAGCATTGATGCGGGTATCAACTTCGGGCCTGCCAACGACGCCCTGCTGTTGGCGGCCGGTTACCTAAGTGACCTCTATCAAATGCTCGGCAATGAAGCCTTCGCCGACGCTTCCAATCCGACCATCGGCATTGGCACAGCGGACAAAAACTTCGGGGACATAGCGACCTCGCTGTTCGCCTTCAAAGGACAGGTGCCGAGCCTGCTCGAAGAGGAGCTGGGCCTCATGCGCGGCCGCGACGACTTCCTGCAGCCGACCGTTGAGCTCAACCCCGTCTACAACCGGCTGTTCTGGAATTACACCCGCGGCATTGACGCGGGCGAAGTGATCTACGCGTTGAACTACAACATTAAGGAAGACGCGAACAAGGGTGCCAACGGCGTCATCAATGCCGACGACGCGCGCCAGCTCTTTCCGCAAGGCCATGGGGATGCCTACGGACACTATCTCACCGGACTGAAGGGATACTATTCGTTGATTCTGGATACGGATTTCGACTGGGTTCCCCGGGTCGAAGCGGTCTCCGTGCTGGGTCAACCGGTGCAAGTGGATTACCTGGATGAACGCAAATTCGCTTCGGGCGCTGCCGCTCTGGCGCGTGCGGGCCGTCAGATCTTCGACCTCAGCTGGCGCAAGGATTACCAGGAAGACCGCAGCAAGGGATGGAGTCACCTAAACGCCACCCGGACAAACAGCCGTCGCAAGGTCCCTACCACCCGTTATTGGGGTGCGGATCACTGGGCGAATCGAACGGGGCAGGGCGCTTACCTAAACTGGATTGTCGGCAACGCTATCTTGCCGGATGTCGACCCCGACCCTACACATGAGGGAATTCAAAAGATCGATCGCACCACCGTGGCTGAGTTGCGCGAACTGCCCGCGACTTTTGCGGACTTGCAGACCGCACTGGACAACGCTGAATCCTGGCAAACACCGTTGGGGCTTGCGGCTTCGAGCATCGTGTTTGATATCAACCCCAGCAAGGTTACCGGGGGGGATCCTCAGACCCACTTCGATCAGATCTACGATCGGGCGAAGGGCGTACTCAAGAATGCGTTGGCGGCGTTCGATGAAGCGAAGGATGTCACGCGCTTGATGCGATCGGAGTCCGATTCGCTCGACGAGCTGCGAGCCAACGTTGCCAGCCAGGAACTCGCTTACACGAACAAATTGGTCGAACTCTACGGAACGCCTTACCCTGACGACATCGGTGCGGGCAAGACCTACGCGACGGGTTACGCCGGACCGGACCTCTTCCACTATTCTTACATCGACAACGTGGAACTGAGCTTTGGCGACGTGGTGGATCCTACGGTTGGCAAGGATTACGCGCTGGATGTGCAAAATTTCCCTGACGGCTGGTTCTTTGGCAATGAGACTGGGTTTGATTTCATCACAAAGGCTACGGACAAGGGCAAAGAAAACCCCTCATATAAAGAAGGCGCACACTACATCACCTACAGCCTTGGGCCGCATGGGTTCTTCCAGAAGCCATCGACGTGGGCGGGGCGCCGTGCCAGTCCGGGTTCGATCCAACAAGCCCTCTCGGACATCGTGAAGGCGCGCAATTTGGCGTTGAAAGCCTTGGATGCTGCCGAGGGTGGAAAAGAGGATTTGGACGGCGCGATCACCTTGTTCCGCAACGCGGTGAAGACCCACGACGACATTCGCAAGTTCGAGACCGCGAAGAACGTGCTCGATCAAACCGTCTCTACCGTGGCGCTGGTTAATGACATTATCGATACCTTCCAAGATGCGACCGAGGAGGTCACGGAAGGAGCGGCCGAGACCGCAGTGGAAAGCATCCCGACCAGCTTGATCGCCGGTCTCTCAAACGGGGGTGACCTGACCTCGCCCGCCCGCGGTGCGGTTGAGGCGGCCAAGACGGGGGTAAAGACCTCGCTGGATGTAGTTACTGCAATTCGCAAGACGGCTCAACTGAGCCTGACCTTTGCGGCGGAAACGAGTGCCCGGTTCATTGACTTCAGCGGCATTGCACCCAAGGAGTGGGACCAAGAACTGCGGGGCATGGTGATGGACTTGGGGGGTGCCTTAGGTGATCTCCAGGATACGTTCCATACCATCAACCAACGGCTGCAGGAATTGGACGACGCCAAGCGCAAATATCGGTCCCTCCTGGCGGAAGGCGAACGTATCCAGCAGGAACGGGAGATCTTCCGTCGACGCTCCGCTGCCCTGATCCAGGGTTACCGCACTCGCGATGCTGGGTTCCGAATCTTCCGCAATGAAAAACTCGAGCGTTACAAGTCCCTTTTCGACCTCGCCGCACGCTACACCTTCCTGGCTGCTAAGGCCTACGATTACGAAACCGGGTTGTTGAACACCCAGAAAGGCGCTGAATTCGTCAATCGCATCGTCAACTCCCGCGCGCTGGGCATCGTCCGGGATGGTGAACCTCAGTTTGCGGGCAGCAACACGGGTGATCCCGGGCTCTCCAGTGTGCTGGCTGAAATGCAGGCCGACTGGTCGGTGCTGAAGGGTCGCCTCGGGTTCAATAACGCCGATGAATACGCCACCACGGTGTCGTTACGTTCCGAGAAATACCGCATCCTGCCTGGAGCCGACAGCGACCTGAACTGGCGCGACATCCTGGAGCGGGGACGTAAAGCCGACCTGTTAGACGACGCCGATGTCCGACGCTACTGCATGCAAGTGACACGCGGCGGTGGGCTGCCTGTTCCTGGTATCGTCGTCGAGTTCGGGACGGTGGTGGCCGATGGCCTGAACCTGTTCGGGCAGCCGCTGGCGTCTGGCGACCACGCTTTCAGTCCGGCGTCCTTCGCCACCAAAATCTACTCTGTGGGGGTTGTCCTTGACGGGTATAAAGGCATCGACAACCCGGGAGCAAACAGCGGCGCCGTCTCGGGCGCAGGCGGTACGTCCCCCAGCGATCCATCGATTACCTTCCTCGACACCACCGCGTTGTCCGCGACTCCCTACGTCTACCTGATTCCGGTGGGTGTGGATTCGATGCGGAGTCCACCGTTGGGTGATGTACAAGCCGTTCGCACCTGGGCTGTGGACGATGTGACAGTGCCTCTGCCGTTCAACATTGGTGGATCTGATTTCTCGACCAAGAAGCTCTACCAGGCTGGTGACACGCTGAGCGAAGACCTCTTTGCTGTGCGCAAGCATCAGCCGTTCCGGGCGGTTGCCAGCGCAGGCTTGCTTGGCACCTCGCTAAACCCCTTGATGCCCTCGCAGTACACCAACAGTCGGCTCATCGGCCGATCGGTTTGGAACAGCAAGTGGAAACTTGTCATTCCTGGTCACACGCTGCTGAGCAATCCCAACGAGGGACTCGATCGCTTCATCCAGTCGGTGAAGGATATCAAAATCCACTTCTCAACCTACTCCTACTCCGGCAACTGATACGCAGCCTCAAGCTACAAGACACATGAACTCGATCCTTGTTCGTTGGTTTACGCTGTCTGCACTGGTGGCCGCGCTCGGCGATCTGTTGCAACCGACCGTTCGGGCCTTCCCGCCCGCGCCCCACCACACCGTCTACGGCCTCGTTCGCGACGAATGGGGAAACCCACTCGAAGTCAAAGGGGCCGAGGTTGTCTTCGAGACCCTCGGTGGTACACGCCTGCGTACCTCGGTCTCCAGCAGTATCCAGCCCGGGATTAACTACCTGCTCAAGATCCCTATGGACAGCGGCCTTACCGCCGACGCCTACCAACCTACCGCCATGCGTCCCACGGTTCCATTCCGCATGAAGGTGGTGATTGGAAAAACGGAGTATCTGCCCATCGAACTCAAAGGGAACCTTTCGCAGCTCGGCGGGCCAGGAAAGAAGACCCTACTCAATCTCACGCTGGGCGAGGACTCCGATGGCGATGGTCTTCCTGACGCCTGGGAACGGGCGTTGATCGCGCAACTGGGTGCTGGCCGGACCCTGGCCGACATTCGACCTGGGGATGACGCCGATGCCGACGGTTTGACGAATCTGCAGGAATACCTCGCCGGCACCTACGCCTTCGATCCCAAGGATGGCTTCACTCTCAAGGTGATTGGCGTGCAAGCGGACCTCCCTGTTCTGGAGTTTCTCACTATCACGGGCCGCAGCTACGCCGTGGAACGTTCCTCGAACCTGCGGGATTGGCAGAGCGCTCCTTTCCAACTTCTGCAAGGCTCGACGGCCTCGTCGGAGGTGTCCGACTATCGTGCGTCTGACGTGAAGATCCTCCGCGTCCAGGTGCCCGCCCCGGCGGACCCTCCTGAGCGTTCATTCTTTCGTTTGATTGTCCGCTAAGGATTCCACGAAGGATTCGGCATGAGCAACGTGTCTTGAGTTTGAATTCCGGGCACCCTGACCCATCTCCGTATGCATCGCCAACCCTCCGCGCACGGAGCCATCGGCTCCCGACGTGCCTCTGCGGCTTGGCTTCGTCGATGGGCGTGCGCGCTCTCCCTCAGCACCGCTTTGGCGCGCCTTTCAGCCCTCGAACTGGGCTCCGACAGCTTCTCTTTTGGGGGCGGTGTCTCCCGTAGCGGCACCCTGGTCCTCGACGATTCGCTCGGTGCCTCGGTTACGGCCGGGGACCAATCCAACACCCACCTTGTCGCCCGCACAGGTTGGCTTGCCGGTGTCAACAACGCCCCGGTCCTGGGTGCCGTGCGCGGTGTCGTCGCCGGACGCCTGGACCAGCCGGTCTCGATCTCCTTCGCCGACCTCTTTTCTCGGGCGAAGGCCTCCGATCCCGATGGCGATCCCGTGGTGTTCCACATTAAGGCCGCCGTGGGTGCTTTTGAGAAGGGCGGAACCCTCCTCACCGAGACCACACTTTCTACCGGCGAATCGGTAGGCTGGATCCCCCCCAGCAAGGTTACCTCAGCCGAGGCCATCCTCTCCGCCCAGGTGCGGGATGGGTTGCTTGGTGGGGTCGGCCAGTTCCTTCTCGGATTGTCCGACAACGTGCTTCTTCCACCTGTCATCACCCAACAACCTGTCGGTGGCACCTACAGGTTCGGTTCCGAGGTACCCCTTTCGATTGGGCTCACCGGATCCGGTCCCTTCAAGTTCCAATGGCTGTTGGATGGCAAAGCTCTCGACGGTGCGGTAGACGAGGTTTTGAGGCTCAAGAACCTCAGTCGGGCCCAGGCGGGCGTCTATTCAGTGGTCGTGGAGAACGCGGTCGGCAAGGACACCAGCACGGGGGCCGAGATTGTGATCTACATCCCGCCGAAACTAGAGCCGCCCGTGCTTTTGCCCCCGAGCAGCACAGGGGGCGGGGGCCGGTTCTTGTTACGCTTTGGCGGTGCCGACGGTGGCCCGCCCAGAGCGAGCAATGGCAGCGGCAATGCCCCGTCGTATGTGGTCCAATGGTCTACCGATCTGCTGCATTGGAACGATCTACAGCCGGAGGCCTTCGTTTTGGTGAATGGCAGATACGAATTGATCGACCGTGGTGATCTCTCGGTGTTCCGGTTCTACCGCGTCATCGAACGTTAACACATCACCAGGAGGAAGGATTCAGTGACGAATGGAGGCCCTTTGCGGGGTTCCCGTTTTGATCGGTGAAGCGCAGTGACGCGAGCCATCTCGAGTGAATGTTGATGACCTTGAACACGATCGCGTTCACGCCGGCTTTCAACGAGATGTTTTCTACGGCATCCTCGTCCTCGCGAAAACCGCGCTGGTAGGCGCATCGGTAGACCTCCTGGCCGTTGATCCACACCCGCGCGAGATCGTCACAGCCGATGAGCAGGCGCATCCCATTCTGAAGGGCCTCACTATGCACGTAGGCCTAGATGCTTTGAGGCGAGGATGCAGTGAGGATTGGAGGCGATGAGGCTTTGTATGGAGTTCCGCCTTCAGGCGGTTTGGGAAGCTGAGAGGCTTTGAGGCGAGGATGCAGTGAGGCTTGAAGGCGGTGAGGCTTTTTAGGGGACGCGTTGGTGCGTGGAGTTGAGGAGGCTTCCCGAGCCGCGTAAACGCGGAACTCCTGACGTGGCTTTTGGGCTGAGCAGCGATGAGGCTTTGTATGGAGTTCCGCCTTCAGGCGGTTTGGGAGGCTGAGAGGCTTTGAGGCGAGGATGCAGTGAGGCTTGAAGGCGGTGAGGCTTCTTTAGGGGACGCGTTGGTGCGTGGAGGTGAGGAGACTTCCTGAGCCGCGTAAACGCGGAACTCCTGACGTGGCTTTTGGGCTGAGGAGCGATGAGGCTGTGTACGGAGTTCCGCCTTCAGGCGGTTTGGGAAGCTGAGAGGCTTTGAGGCGAGGATGCAGTGAGGCTTGAAGGCGGTGAGGCTTTTTAGGGGGCGCGTTGGTGCGTGGAGGCGAGGAGACTTCCCGAGCCGCGTAAACGCGGAACTCCTGACGTGGCTTTTGGGCTGAGCAGCGATGAGGCTGTGTACGGAGTTCCGCCTTCAGGCGGTTTGGGAGGCTTGGAGGCTGAGGCTGTGCTGAGCGAACCTCTTTCCTTTGGGCGACATTGCCAGCGCTCCTCGCGGAGGGTGCGATCGAATGGAGGGTTGTTTCTGGCGTGGGATTGTGATGGGATGAGGTGATGAGCAAAGCCCCTCGTTCAGCGTGTGATTTGGAGTCAACGGAACCCTCAGGAATGACTCGACGTTCGGCGTTGAAAGCGACATGCGCAGGTTCGGTGTTGGGAAGTTTGGCTTCGGTATCGGGGGAGACGGATGGGATGGCGCAGATGCCCCGAGGCTTTGTGGAGCCGGACTACAAGATTCAGAAGGGGCGTATACGGCAGTCGATCATGGGTTGGACATTTGACCCGATGCCGACGCCGGATTTGGCGCGGTTATGTCGGGAGATTGGGTTGGTGGCGATGGAAGGGATCGACCGTAAGCATTATCCGATGGTGCGGGAGTTGGGCCTGCAGATTTCGTTGGTGGGCAGCCATGGATTTGCGAAGGGGCCGATTCGACGGGAGAACCATGCGGAGGTGATACGGGCGTTGCGAGAGGGGGTAGACGCGGCGGTGGCCTTTGGGTCGGACAAGGTGATTACGTTTACGGGCATGCGGGTGCCGGGGATGGAGGACGAGCAGGCGATGCGGAACTGTGTGGACTGTTGGAAGGAGGTTGTGGGCTACGCGGAGAGCAAGAAGGTGACGCTGTGTTTGGAGCATTTGAACAGTCGGGACGGATCGCATCCGATGAAAGGGCACCCGGGATACTTTGGGGACGATGTGGAGCGCTGTATTGAGTTGATCAAGAGAGTAGGATCGCCTCGGTTCAAGCTGCTTTTCGACATCTACCATGTGCAGATCATGAACGGGGATGTGATTCGAAGGATTGGGTTGTATAAGGAGTATATTGCGCACTACCACACGGCGGGCGCACCGGGGCGCGGGGAGTTGGATGACACGCAGGAGATCAATTACCCACCGATCCTGCGGGCGATTCTGGCGACGGGCTACGAGGGGTATGTGGCGCAGGAATTTCTGCCGACGTGGGACAATAGGGCGTTGGCATTGCGACATGCGGCGAAGGTTTGTGATGTGTGAGGATGGAGGAGGGCGCATTCCGAAGCAGTGGGGGAGGCTGTGGGTCGGTGTGGTGTTGGGGTGGGCGTTGAAGTCTTTCCGCACCGTGCCGGAGGCCCGGTGAACCGGCAGGTCGGAGACCTACCCCACGCAAGGGGCACGCGGTCGGGGGGGCGAGAGGCGGAACTGCATCCCCGTGTGCAGGTTCGGGATTGATTCGTGGGGATGGCGGGAGGAGGGTGTGGGAGCGGCTTTTCGATTTAGGAAGGCAGAAAGTAAGTATCAATTATGAAGATCAACGAAATTGCGTTCTCGTGTTATCCAGTGACGGACGTTCATCGTGCGCGAGCGTTCTACGAGAACGTCTTGGGTTTAGTGGTTTCGCATGAGACGGACATGGGAGAGCAGGGGCATTGGGTGGAGTACAACATTGGCGAGGGCACGTTGGCGATTGGGCGGTCGTCGGGCTGGAAACCATCGTCGGATGGCTGCACCGTGGCTTTGGAGCTGGAGGATTTTGACGCGGCCGTAGCGGCTGTGGGGGTGGCGAAGGTACCGATTCGGATGGGGCCGTTTGAGACGCCTGTGTGCCACATGCTGATGATTTCGGATCCGGATGGGAACACGATCATTTTGCACAAGCGCAAGCCGGGGCATCATTGAGCCCTAAGAATGTAGAAGAAGTTTTTAACGCTGAGTCGCAAAGGGCGGAAGGCGCAGAGGATTTGAATCTCTATCCATTGGGTACAAGTCGCGCGGGTTGTCGAGAGGGTTTATGGGTTCGTTGGCGTGGAGAAGGCCTAGGGGGTGACGTCCGAGCTAGCGTCCGCGCCATGGGTTTGGGGAGTGATGCCTTCCACAGGGATTACGTTAGCTTGAGGGGGGAGATCCAGGCAGGGAATGCCGATTGACCGGAGGGAGGAGGTTGCGCTACAACCGATTGAGATCCCTGTAGCACACCCATGAAAACCAAACCTATTTCACGTCGTCGCTTTATAGCAACGGCCGCAACAGCGGCGGTTGTGGCTCCGAACATTTTAACGGCGCAGAAGAGCGACTCGCAGTTGGTGATTGGGGCCGGGGGATATCATTACGAAGTGATCCACGATTGGGCTCAGCTCCCGGACCGATATACGTGGCAGACCACGCACAACGTGGCGATCGACGCGGATGGTCTGCTGTATGTGATCCACGAAGGGCGCGAGAATCTGAAGGACCATCCTTCAATCTTCGTGTTTGATCCGAAGGGCCGTTTTATTCGGGCTTTTGGGAATCAGTTTCAGGGCGGGGGCCATGGATTGGAAGTGCGGACGGAGGGGCGGGACCAGTTTCTGTATGTCACGGGTTATCAGCAATTGAAGAACTTCGCGAAGCTGACATTGAAGGGTGAGTTGGTGTGGGAGAAACGTGCTCCGATGGATTCGGGGTTGTATCCGAAGGGTGAGGATGTGAAGCCGGCGAAGCGGTGGGGTCGGGATGCGTTTATGCCGACCAACTTTGCTTTTATCGCGGGTGGCGGATTCTTCCTGGCGGATGGTTACGGATCTTTTCGGATTCATCGCTACACCCAGAGCGGCCAGTGGATTTCTCAGTTTGGCGAACCGGGGACGGGGCCGGGTCAGTTCAACACACCGCACGGGATCTGGATTGATGATCGAGCTGGTGGTGAGCCTTCGGTGGTGGTGGCGGACCGAGCGAATAAGCGGCTGCAATGGTTTACATTTGAGGGCAAGCACCTCAAGACCTTGGATGGGTTCATTCTGCCGGCGAACATCGACACGCACAAGGACGTGATGTTGGTGCCGGATTTGAGCGCGCGGATCACGTTGTTAGACAAGAACAACAACGTCATTGTGCATTTGGGTGAAGATCCGGATTGGCGTGCGCAGGTGTTGAAGGACGGGATGAAGCTACGATCGGCTGAGAAGGGTGAAGGTTGGGTTGCGGGCAAGTTCCTTCATCCGCACGACGCGTGCTTTGACAAGCATGGGAACATCTTTGTGGCGGAGTGGGTGAACACGGGACGGATCACGAAGCTGCGCAAGCTGAGCTGAGGGCTGTGCTGTCCCTGGTTGGGAGGAGTGGTTCCCGACGCTCGGTCTGTCGTCTTCGAGGCGGGAGAGGGGTGTTAGGGTAGGAGTTGTTGGTGTTGGTGGTGGTGTTGGGCTGAGGTCTGGACTTTCTGGAGTCAAGCGGCTTTGGGGCTTGGGGGAGGCTGTGGGGACGGACATTGGACATGTGGCTCCGAACCGACCGGCTGTGAGCCGGTCGGGGACACCCCGGCGGGGTGTCCCTACCTTGGGTGTCCCTACCTGGGGTTACCACCAGGCGTTGGTGGGGCTGGGAGGGGCGTTCCAGAAGGGGTCGCTGTCGGGGCGGACGGGGAATTTGTAGGCTTCGACGTGGAGATCCCCGAAGAGGACACTCACGAGACTCTTGCCTTTGTAGTTGTGCCAGAGGCTTTTGGTGTCGCTCCAGCCTCGGTTGGGATGCCAGATCCAATCGCCTTGGATGATTTTGTTGGCGGCGCTGAGACCGATCTCGGCACCTTTCATGGACTGGCCGTTGTAGCTGGCGATGGAGGCGTTGACGTCGCCGGTGATGCGTTTGGTGCGGGCGAAGTCGGCGGCCCATTCCATGAGGTAACTGTTACCGAATTGGAGGAAGCAGTTGGTGGTGCGGACGCCTCGGACGCGGTCGGAGAAGATATCGCCGCGATCGGACGGACATCGGAAGATTTCCGGGCTGCCTTGGTATTGGTAGAGGGGGCGATTGGTCATGGCGACGAAGACGTCGTAGGTGCCGTCTTTACCACCAGAGGAAGCCCAATCTCGGCAGCGCGGGTAGGTGTCGTTGTTGTCATCGGCATACATTTGAAAGGCGAGCCCGACCTGCTTTTGGTTGGAGACGCACTTGATGGTTTTGGCTTTGGATTTGGCTCGGGACAGGGCAGGGAGGAGCATGCCCGCGAGGATCGCGATGATGGCGATAACGACGAGCAGTTCGATGAGCGTGAACGCCCGTTGGAGGGCGGAGTCACGGTGGGTGGGCGTGGTTGGGGTTGAGGTCATGGGGTGGCTGGAGAGAGTTCTGGGAATGGTAGAAATTATGTGGTCACAGGGGGGTGGTAAGCAATCGAAAATCGGGGCTGATTGGGAGCGTTGACTGCTCGGGAGGAAAGTCGCTTAATGCAGGGACACCATGAAAGCGACGCACCTTTTTCGCATGACCCGAGGTCGATGGCTCGTGTCCCGACTTGGGGGGTGGGGTCGATTGGGGTGGGTGAGTGCAAGCGTGTGGTTGGGGGCGATGTTAGGGGTGGGAATGGCGGAGTCGGTGAAGACCTCGGGCGATGAGGGGAGTGCGGCAGCGATTGAGTTTTTTGAGAACCGGATTCGGCCGGTCTTGGTGGAGCGTTGTTATGCGTGTCATGGACCGGAGGCCGCAGTTCCCAAGGGTGGTTTGAGAGTGGATTCGAGAGCGGCGCTGTTGAAGGGAGGAGAGCGTGGACCCGCTGTGGTGTTGGGTCGACCCGAGGAAAGTCGGCTGATTACCGCGATCCGCCATGAACAGTCCGAGTTGAAAATGCCACGGGGCGAAGGAGGAGCGAGCAAGCTTTCGGAGTTGGCGATACGGGATTTGACGGAGTGGGTGCGTGGTGGGGTGGTCTTTCCGGCGCGATCGCAGGGGGTGGGTGGTTCGAAGCCTCCGGATGTCAACCGTGGGAGCGGTGAGCGGTTGCAGAAACCGCATTGGGCCTTTCAGCCCGTGCGGCGACCGGTTGTGCCGAGCGTGAGACGAAGCGACTGGCCTTTGCGGCCGTTGGATTACTTTGTGTTGGCGCGGCTGGAGCGAGAGGGGATGAAGCCGGCAGCGTCGGCAGGACGGCGGGCTTGGCTTCGGCGAGCGACGTATGATTTGACCGGGTTACCACCGACGGCCGAGGAGTTTGAAACGTTCGAGGCGGATGGGGCTTCGGATGCGTATGACCGCGTTGTGGATCGGCTTTTGGAATCGCCGCGATACGGGGAGCGGTGGGGGCGGCATTGGTTGGATGTGGCGCGGTATGCGGACACGGCGGGTGAGACAGCGGATTATCCTGTGCCGGTGGCTTGGAGGTATCGCAACTATGTCATTCAGGCTTTCAATGAGGACAAGCCGTATGACGAGTTTTTGCGTGAGCAGATTGCGGGGGATATTTTGGCTCGGAGCGGGCCACGAGAACGATATGCCGAGCGGGTGGCGGCTACGGGGTATCTGGCGCAGTCGCGTCGGTTCGGATTTGATTCTGAGAACTACCATCATCTGACCATTCAGGACTCCATTGACACCCTGGGGCAGAGTGTGATGGGGCTGAGCTTGGGATGTGCGCGATGCCACGACCACAAGTATGACCCGGTTTCGGCGGCCGACTACTACGCGCTGTATGGGATCTTCGAGAGCAGCCGGTATGCGTTTCCGGGTTCGGAGCAGAAGACCAAGTTTCGCGCACTCGCCCCGTTGATGCCACCCGAGGAATCGCGGCCGAAGTGGAGGGACTATGAGCGTCGCGTGGGGCAATTGGCGTCGACCATCGAACAACAGAAGCAGTCGGTGCCCGGGGTTGTCTTGCGGTCGTTGGACGAGATGGACGGGGACTTCGAGATGCAGGCGGTTGCGAACGGGGGCAGCAAGGGCGTGCTGGTTCCGCCTTGGGTGTGTTCGGGGATGATTTCGGTGACTCGGGAGGCTCAGAGTCCATTTAAGAATTTGCATCCACGAGGGCAGGTGGGGGCGAGTATTGGTGGGGGAACGAACCATTATGAGATTGCGCAATCGTTGACACCCTCGGTGCGCTTTGGTCAGGGAAAGCGGTTGTATGCGAATTTAGATTTCCGAGTCGCGACGAATGATCTTTCGGCGGTGGGGGCGCATCGATTTTGGGTGGGGCAACAAGGAAAGGCGGCCCCCTTTGAGGTGGTGATCACATCGAGTACGATCTCGGTGCGAGCGGGAGGAACGGTGACGCCGATTCGAAGCTTACGACAGGGTCAGTGGCATAACCTTCGGTTGGAGGTGGACCTGGGGCAGCGCATGCTGAGCGGGGTGGTGGGAGTGCCTGGGGATGAAACGAAGTTTGAGGCTAAGGGCCGACTTCCAGGTTTGGTGGCATTGATGAATTATGTTTCGGTGGATTCGGGGGCTGAGGAGAGTTCGAGTCCGAGGCCTGGATTGGAGATCGATAACCTGGGGGTTCGCGAGGTTGAGATTCCGCCGGTGACGACGACGGCCGTTGTGGATTTGGCTGGGGCGGATAGGCCGGATTTAGGGCGCTTAGAGCAGTCGTTGCGGGAGTTGGTGGGGACGGATAGCGACTTTGAATTACAGACGGTGAACACCGCGCCGTCGACTCCTTGGAATCGCGGCCCGAACGGTGCGGCGTTGATATCGAACCTTGCCCAGAGCCCATTTACGAATGCGTTTGGGTTGGGTCGGTTGGGGGTTCGGATGGGGAGCGGTGGGGCGTATGACGGGTTTGGTTTGACGCTGACGAACCGATGGCGATCGGAGACGACGGAACGGTTGGTGGCGGGATTTGAATTTCGCTGTGGGCAACGGGATGGAGGCGGGGATGGGACGTGGCGTTACTATGTTGGGCATGGGCCTGGGTCCTCGGCTGCGGTGGAATTCTTTTTCAACGAGCGAGGGCTCTATCGACGATCGGGTACGGAGGTTGAGACTGTGGGTTCGCTAAGGATGGGTGCGTGGTATCAGGTGCGGATTGGATTGAATCTGAAGGCGCGGACGTATGAGGCGTGGGTGGTGAGCGATGGGGAGCGTTTGGCGTTTCGGGGGCCGTTGGCCGCAGGCTGGGATGGGAGCATTGATTACACTTTTGTGGATAGCTACGGGCACCGGGGCGGGGTTCGACCTGCGGTTGATGTGGACAACATGGCGGTGGGCGAGCCGGGGTCGGTTGAGGACGGGATGGCGTGGTCGCGGGTGACGAGTGTGGGAGGTGAGCAGCGGGTCGAACGCGTGCGCGAACTACGGTCGAAGATTGGAGTAGCGCAGGCCGGGTTGGAGGGGGCGAAGAAGGAACTACAGACTTTGTTGGCGGAGGGACCTTTCGAATTGGCTTATGCGGTGGTGGAAGGAACGCCGAAGAACGCTCGGATGCAGATACGAGGGGAGCCTGAGCGGTTGGGGGTTGAGGTGCCACGCGGGTTCCTACCGTTGCTGGGAGGCGGGGCATTTCCGGTTGGGATGGAAGGGAGCGGGCGGTTGGAGTTAGCCCGAGCGGTGACCTCGCCTTCGAACCCATTGACGGCGCGGGTGATGGTGAACCGGATTTGGCAGCATCATTTTGGGGAAGGATTGGTGAAGACGCCGAACGACTTTGGAGTGCGCGGCCAGCGGCCGACGGATCCTGAGTTACTGGACTTTTTGGCGAGTGAATTTGTGCGCGTGGGATGGTCGATGAAATCGATGCACCGAATGATCATGTTGAGCGCGACGTATCGTCAGGGCAGCGACGGAGAGTCGGGAGGAGGGGTCGGCAGGGATGCCGGCGCTCCCAGGGTGGGGCGAGCGACGGGAGGGGAGCATCAAGGGGGGCACGGGTTATTTGGGAGACGTCGGCTGACAGCGGAGGAGATTCGCGATTCGATTTTGATGGTCAGTGGCGAGTTGGATTGGATTCCAGGCATGGGCCATCCGTTTCCGAATCCGACGGGATGGGGGTATAGCCAGCACGCACCTTTTAGTGCGGTGTATGATCACAACAAGCGCGGGGTCTACCTGATGAGCCAGCGGATCAAGCGGCATCCGTTTTTGGCGTTGTTTGATGGGGCGGATCCGAACACGAGCACGGCGGATCGACGAGGAACGACGGTGCCGACGCAGGCGTTGTATTTTTTGAACGACCCGTTTGTGCATGGGAAGGCGGAACGATTAGCGGCGAGAGTGATCGTGGGTCAGAAGGAGGAGGAGGCGCGGGTGATGGCGGTGCATCGGCGGGTTTTGGGGAGAACGCCGAATGAAGAGGAGAAAGCGGAAGCGATGAGCTTTCTGGCGGCGTATCGGGTGGAGGCTCAGGCGGCGCACGTGAGCGACTTGGAGTTGGCTTCGGTGGCGGCGTATGCACGAACCTTGATGGGGTCGAACGAATTTCTGCACGTGGACTGACATGGGTATGAGCACCTTAGGACAACCTCGATTTGACCCTTCGCGACGGAGCGCGTTACGCTCCATGGTGGGAGGTTCACTGCTGTTTCCTGGGCTGGTTGGGAATCTGCTCGCGGAGGGCGGGCGGGGGCCTGCGGCTGAGGATCCATTGGCCCCGAAGCCGTCGCACCACGCACCCAAGGCGAAGCGGGTGATCTTCCTCTATATGAGTGGCGGCGTCTCCCACGTGGACTCGTGGGATCCGCGGCCGAAGCTTTACGCGGATGCGGGGAAGACGGTTTCGGTGAATGAGTTTCAAGGGCGCAAGGGTGACTTCAAGATGTATGTGAAGCGGCCTCAGTGGGAGTTTGATCGGCATGGTCGATGCGGCACGGAGGTAAGCCGTTTATTTCCGCACATGGCGGAGTGTGTGGACGACCTGTGTGTGATCCGTTCGATGAAATCCGACCATACGAACCACTATGAAGCGACGTTAGGGATTCACACGGGATCGTTCACATTCGCGCGACCGAGCATGGGGTCGTGGTTGAGCTATGGATTGGGGACCGAGAATCGGAACTTACCCTCGTACATCGTGATTGCGCCGAAGACGCCTTATGCGGGCGGTCAGGTATGGGCGAGCGATTTTTTACCCGGATCGCATCAAGGGACTTTGGTGGTGCCCGGGGCGGATCCGGTGGCGAACATTCAGCGGCGTGTGGCGACGAGTCGGATGCAGGAGTTGGAGCTTGGGTTGATGGCGAAGATGAACGGGAGGCATATGGCGTTGCGCGGGGAGGACCCGCTCTTGGCTTCGCGCATTCGGTCGTTTGAGACTGCGTTTGGCATGCAGGCGGAGATGCCGGAGGTGTTCGACCTGTCGAAGGAAACCGATGGGACACTCAAGCTTTATGGACTTGAGCGAGGAAGCACGAAGGGCTTTGCCTGGCAGTGTTTAGTGGCGCGCCGACTGGCGGAACGAGGAGTTCGATTTGTCGAGCTGATCGATGTGGGGTCGTCGGACAACTGGGATGCGCACGGGGACATGCTAACCCACACGCCATTGGCGAAGAATGTGGATCAACCGATCGCGGGATTGCTTCGAGACTTGAAGTCACGAGGCATGCTGGAGGATACGCTGGTGGTGTGGACGACGGAGTTTGGTCGGACGCCATTCAACAGCGCGGCGGATGCGAAAGGGCGGGAGCATCACCATTGGGTTTTTTCCTCGTGGCTCGCGGGGGCGGGAGTGAAGGCAGGCACCGTGTATGGGGAATCGGACGAGTATGGGATCGATGTGGGGCGAGACCCGGTGCACGTGCATGATTTTCACGCGACGATTTTGCATCTCATGGGATTGGACCATGAGCGGCTGACGTTCCGACATTCGGGTCGGGACTATCGACTCACCGACATTGCGGGCAACGTGGTGAGAGGACTGATGAGTTAGCGATCTGGGCGGGATCGAGGGAGTTAAGCCGTAACGCCCTAGAAGAGTTTTAACACGAAGGCGCAAAGGGCCAGAGGCGCAGAGGAATTGATTCAATTCCCTGGAGTGTACGCCTCACTCGTTGGTGTATGGAGCCATCCTACAGCGGTTGGAGATTCCCTTGCCCCGCCTTGCGTCTTTGCTCCTCACCGTCTTCGCGTTGAATTCCTACGGCATAGTTACGGCCAAGAGAGGCATGATTACTTCAATTTGAACGCTTGGATTTCGGACTTGCCGTTCACGTAGAAGAGACGGCCGGAGACATCGTCCACGGCGTAGTCGGGTTCTTTGTCTTTGAGAAGAACTTGGCCTGCGGAATCACCAGTGGAGAGGTCGATGGCCATGAGCCCGACGCCCTTGTCTTTGCCTTCTTCGACGCGGGTGAGGATGTAGACTTGTTGGGTGCCGGTTTTGGTGGCGGAGTAGCGTTTGTTTTGGAATTTGTCGAACTGATCGAGTGCTTTGGAGATGTTATCGGACGCGGAGCTGAGGCTCATTTGGCCGGAGGCATAGCTAGAGTTGTAATTCAGGCCTTGAGCGGCGGTGAGCGCGATCATGAGCCCCATTTCCCAACCGGCGGCACCGGGAGCGGGGTAGTAGGTGGACCAGGCGATGGACTTGGAGGACGTATCGAAGGCGAGCAGGTGCTGTTTGCCACGAACGACGACCTTGTTGCCGTCGAGTTTGGAGATATTGACGGGCACATCGAGTCGGTCTTTGCCTGAGGCGGACTTGGCGATACCTGTGGCGAGACCTTGGACACCGCCGAGGAGGCCGAGTCCGATTTTCGCTGCGGCTTCGCCTCCTCCGAGCTTGCGTTTGAACTCGAGAGGCACGCTGAAGGATTCCTTGGCTTTGCCGGAGCTGGCGAGGTCGATACCGATGAGATTATGAGCGTCGGCGACCATGACGGTTTTATCATCGACCAGTTGAAGATTGGTTAGCCCGTCGCTCAGGTTGGTGTATTCCCAGACTTCGGAGCCGTCGGACTTATTGAGAGCGAGGATTCGGAGGGGTTTTTCAAGTTTCCACTCCCGTTTGCTGGTTTCGAGAAAATTACCACCGAGACGGACCAGCAATTTCTCACCGGCCGGCAGCAGTTGGACGGTGGTGCCGGAGAAGACCTTTTTACTTTCCCACCGTATGGTTCCTGTGGACTTGTTGATGGCGACGACTTTGCTGACACCGGATGCGAAGACTGTGTCGCCATCGACGACGATACCCGCAGCGGCGCGTTTGAATTCGCGGGGTACGGCGCGGAACTCGTGGGCCCAATTCTTGGCCCCGGTTTGGAGATTGTAGGAGGCAGCACCGGTGAACGGGAGGAGGACGTTATCGCCATCGACGACCGGTTCGGCATGACCGCTGAGGTCGGTGGTGACGAAGAACTTGCCGCTGTTATCGGAGGGGTGAAGGACGACGTCATTGACCCCTGCGTATTTCACGCGCCAGAGCTTCTTGCCGGAGGACAGTTCGCGAGCGGTCATGAACAGACCGGCCCCTTCGCCTTCGATATAGCCATTACTGAACGCGAGAAGGAGATTTTTGGCGGTGATGGGGAACGCGCCGATGGGATAACCTTGTTCTTTTTCGGTTTCCCAGAGGGTGGTGCCGCTGAGCACATCGAGCGCGGCGAGTTTGGTTTTGGGATTCATCGTGCTGCTGTGATCATTCACGATGAGAATTGGGCTATTGGGGATTTCGCGGACATTAAAGGGGCTGGTTTTGGAGAGCTCGTTGCGGGTCCAGAGAACGGTACCGGAGTCGGGGTCGAGGCTGGCGAGGGAAGAGGAGGTGCCGACGAGCAAAGTTCCGGCGGAAGTGATCTGCTGCCATTTGACGGCCTCGGGGAGTTTGGTTTTCCAGGTGGGTTGTGTGGCAGCGTGCGAGTGGTGAAGCGCGCTGGTGCAGACGAGGAGGCTCAGGAGATGTAGGAATGATCGGGTACGCATGATCCAGGTTGATGTGATGTGTGATTCGAGCGAATCGCACATCCAACAAACCCGAGGCGTGGGCTAATGGCAAGATCTTCGTCATGCCTTTTTCATCTGGCCCTCTGCGAACCTTTACACGGTTCCCTGGTTCATTTTGGGTTTCTTTCAGTGCGTCCGTGTTTGGAGGGGCGCTCGAACTTTGAGCGTTGAAGCGGCATGAATGCCGTGATCCTTTGGGTATGGGAACTCGGGGGAGGGCGTGGAGCGCGGTGGCTTTGGGGGAGGCCTGGGGACTCTTGGCTTCCCGAGCGTCCCGCTTTCGCGGGACGCGGACGTCCCAGCGGGACGTCCCTACCACTCGGCGGACGCCCCGGCGGGGCGTTCCTACCACCCGGGCGGGGCGTCCTTAGCTGGCGATCGGGGGATCGTTTGGCAGGATAGGGTGGAGGCGAACGGCGCAGTGTTTATAGCTGGGTTGGCGGGAGTGGGGGTCGACACACTGCAAGGTGAGACGATTGGTCTCGGGGAAGTGCATGGGCATGAAGACTTGGGCGGGTTGAACGGCGGCGGTGATGACGACTTGAGCAACGATGCTACCGCGGCGGGAGGAGACTTGGATGGGAGCTCCGGATTGGATGTGGAGGGAGCGGGCATCGGAAGGGTTGATTTCGATGTAGACCTGTTGGGGGCTGAGTTGGCGGAGGATGTGAGATTTTGCGGTTCGAGTGAGCGTGTGCCATTGAGCGGACGAGCCTCGGCCTGTGAGCAACGTGAAGGGAAACTGGGCATCGGTGGGCTCGGGGACGGGGGAGGGTGGATCGAAGAGGAAGCGAGCCCGTTGATCGGGGTGGAAGAAGGCACCGTCGCTGAAGAGGCGCCGTTCGGTCTCGGGGCGTGGGGTGGAGGTTTGAGAATCGGCGACGTGATCTGGCCATGGCCATTGGATTCCGCCGCACGCATCGATCATCTCGTAGCCTTGGATACCCGTGAAATCGCAGGGGCGATCGCGGGAGAGAGAGCGGAGCAGTTTGAAAGCGGCTTGCGGTGAGGACCAACGATGCCTCCAGTCTCCGGCGTCCCAGGCTTCGGCGATGAGGCGAAAGATATTAAAATCGCTAAGCGCCTGACCTGGGGCACGGCGTACCTTTTTCGCATGGCCGATGCGTCGTTCGGAGTTGATGAAGGTACCTTCTTTTTCGCCCCAACCTGCGGCGGGGAGCAGCAGGTGAGCGAGTTGGGCGGTTTCGGTGGTGTGATAAAGGTCTTGGACGACGAGGAACTCGAGTTTGGACAACGCTTCGCGAGCGCGATCCTGCTGGATCCAGGAATGGACGGCGTTGGTGGCGATGACCCACAACCCTTTGATATGACCGGCGTGAATCCCGTCGATGATTTGGTCATAGGCCCAACCTTTCTCGGACGGGATGTGGGTGGGGTCGATGCCTAGGACCTCGGCGACTTCGGAGCGATGGGTGGGGTTGGTGAAGTCACGTCCGCCGAGTAGAGACGTGGCATTGGCGAACAAACGCGAGCCCATGGCGTTGCATTGGCCGGTGATGCTGTTGGGGCCTGTGCCGGGTTTGCCGATGTTGCCGGTCATGAGCGCGAGGTTAATGATCGCTTGAGCGGTGCGGGTCGCTTCGTGGCTTTGGTTGACGCCCATGGTCCACCAGAAGCTGATCCGTTTGCCTGGGGCGAGCGAATCGAGGAAGCGGTGCCAGGACGCGACGGGGAGCCGGGTGGCTTCGAGGACTTTGGCCTCGGTGAAGGACTGGACAAAGGCCGCGAAGTCGGAGAAGCCGGAGGTATGATCCTGAATGAAACGCTCATCGATTTGGCCACGTGCGAGCAATGCGGCGGCGGTGCCGTAGAGGAGGGTGAGATCGGACTTTGGGGCGATGGGAAGGTGGAATGTTGCGCCCATGGCGGTCTCGGTGGCGCGGGGATCGATGACGATAATTTGGGGTTGGCGGCGATTACGAAGCACCCGTTGCCAGAGGATGGGATGCGCGGTGCAGAGGTTAGAACCGATAAAGACGAGCACATCGGATTCCTCGAAATCGGAATAGGTGAATGGAGGGGCATCGAAGCCAAGGCTTTGCTTGTAGGCGACGTGCGAGGTGGCCATGCATTGGCGGGTATTGGAATCGTAGTGAACGCCTTGCATACCGAATCGGAAGAGAGAGCCGAGCAGGGCCATTTCCTCGGTCACGATCTGGCCCGTGCTGAGGCAAGCGATGCGATCGGCACCCCAGCGTTTTTGGATCCCTTGAAAGCGACGCACGAACTCGGCGGCGGCTTCGCTCCACGAGATCGGCTTAGCGGCGCCTTTCGCATCGCGCAGCAGGGGGGTGAGCATGCGGTCGGAACTTTCGAGCGCAGACAGAGCTTCCCAGCCTTTGGGGCAGGCCATGCCGAGGTTCACGGGGTAATCGGGAGCGGGTGAAAGGGCGATGGCGTTGCCATCGCGAAGGTGAAGCTGCAACCCGCAGCCGGTGGAACAATAGCCACAAACGGAGGTGGCCAACGCGTCCGGTTTCACCGAAGCCGGGAGCAGACCTAAGCCGAACCGTGAGGGGGTTTGGATGAGGTCGGCAGTGAGCGGTCCGGAGCGAGCATGGAGGAGGTCGGTGAGCACTTTCATGGGATCAGCGGGGCGAGAGAGACGGTGAGGCGATGGGGCCGGGCATGCGGCGCGAGGAGACGGACTGGAAGAAGATCAACCGTTCGAGCAGCTCAGCGGAAAGGAGAAGCGTTGCGCTGACGATCGGTGGTGCGGGGTGTGTGCCTTGAGCGAGCACGCACGCGATGGGGATGACGACTCCACCGAGGACACCCGCCGCGATGCGGAATCGGTGGAGTCGAGCTAAGGGGCCGTGGGTGACGCGATCGGACTGGAGGCATTGTGCATTGAACCCGAGAAACGGCTCGTGACTGAGAGGGGTGCTGGGGTTACACGAACGATTCTCGAGAGCGAGTTTCGAGACGGTGAGGAGTGCGAGAACGATCGCTGGCCAGGGGGAGAATGCGGTAGTGGCTGAGGAGCTCACCCAGAAGCAGGCTGAGGTGGCGATGAGGCTGGTGCCGAAGAACCGTGAGAACGTGCGCCAGCCATACCAGGATGCTCGGGACGTATCGTGATAGATCATGGCCGAGCAAACGACAGCGAGCCAACCGAGCAGAATGCACGCGATGGAGAGAAGTTCGGCGAACGGTTTGATAGTAGCCGATTGGATACGGTGGGCGAAGGTGGCGGCGAAGGTGAGAGGGGCTAGGGCACCAAACACCAGAATCTCTCGGCTCAGCCACGAGGAACGCCAACCGAGAAACGAACGCCAGGCTTGGAGGGGCCGTCCGAGGTGGAAGATGGAGGAAACGAGGGCGAGCCCCAGGAAGATCGATGCCGCGATGGAGGTCGTGGGATGCTGTTGGGGCTGGGTGAGGAGCAGGGAGGTGAGGCAACCGACGGCGACCTGGGATAGGACTAGCATGAGGACGAGTGGCCAATGAGCTGGGGACACATGGACGGCGCCGAGATCCCCTGGGACGACGGAGGCAGGGATGGGGCGACTGGAATGGTAGCGGGTGGAAGGGAGAGTGATTTGAGGATCTGGGGACGAAGGGAGAAACGAGTTTGGACCTGGATGCGGAACGAGGGAGGGTCGGGGCAAGCGGGCCTTGAGGTCTTTGGGAGAACGAAGCAGAGCGGCGGCGGCATCGGCTTGGTTTACGATGGAGATTTTGATGGCCTGATTGGGACAGGCTTGAGCGCAGGCTGGGGCTTCGTGAGCGGCGAGCCGTTGGCTGCACATGTCGCATTTGCGCACGATCCCGCGTTTGGCGGAGAACTTGGGCACCTCATAGGGACATTTGAGAACGCAGTATTGGCAACCGATGCATTGATCATCGAGATGACGAACGATTCCGGTGATGGGATCCTTTTCGTAGGCGAGAACGGGGCATCCGTTCAAGCAGGCGGGATCGATGCAATGATGGCAGGCAGAAGTGACGGTCTGTTGCCAAGGAGTGGCGGTGTCGTTGCTGAGCAGCACGCCCACTTCGCGCCAGGCTTCGGAATCATCGAGACCGTTGAGCGTATGACACGCGGTGACGCAGGCCTTGCAGCCGGAGCAATCGTCGAGATTGACCTCGAAGGCAAACTGTTCGCCGGGCACTGGCGAGCGGGAGGGAATGAGTTTGGAATAGCGAGCGGCGGTGCGTGAATCAGGCGCGGAGGGGTGGGGCTGAACGGAGTGATGCCAGCGGGAGAAGGCTTCGACGGCAGTGAGCGATTGTTGGTCTGCGATCAGCTCATCAACGAGCGTGGTGATACGATCGTTATGGGGCGGTCGATGGGGTTGTTCGGCCATCTCACTTGGAGCTGAAGAACTCTTGGAGCGTGCGCAGATCGTGTCGGGAGGTGAAGGCCTGGAAACTTTCCCCAGGCTGCCGATGCTGGAGATAGCCATGCAACATCGATTCGAGAGTCGATTTGAGTTGATTGACACTTACCCCTTGGAAGAGCTGTCGGCCGACGGCCTGATGCGCGCCGAACCCTCCGCCGACGAACACGTGGTAACCTTCGACGGAGTCGCCTTGGACTTTGACTTTGGTACCGAGGAGGCCGATGTCGCCCATGTAATGTTGGGCGCAGGAATTGGGGCAACCGGTGAGATGGATGTTGATGGGGGTATCGAGATGAAAGCGTGATTTGAGATGATCCATCAACTCGCGTGCGTGACCTTTGGTATTCGCGCTGGCGAACTTGCAGTAACTGTTGCCGGTGCAGGTGACGAAGCCACTGAGCAGGTTGGAGGGAGTGGAGGAAAAGCCGAGTTTGTCGAGCGCCTTACGCGCGATGGAGACGAAGGCTTCAGGTACGTTGGGGAGAAGGATCGATTGCCATACGGTGAGTCGAACTTCTCCGGAGCCGTAGAGGTCGGCGATCTCGGCGAGACGCAGCAGTTGTTTGGAGGTTAATTCTCCGACCGGGACAGTGGCGCCGATATAGAAAAGCCCTTTTTGCTTTTGTGGGAATGCGCCCACGTGAGCATGAGTGTTCGGCTGAGCTTGAGTGGGGGCGGAGGGTTTGGACGGGGTCGCATCGGATGGAACTCGGAGCAGTTTGAAGCCCAGGAGCTTTTCGGTTTCGGCGATGTATTGGTCGAGCGACCACGATTCGAGCAGATGTTTGACGCGGGCGCGTTTGCGATCGGTTCGATTCCCATGAGCGATATAGACGCGTAGCAGGGCGATGAGCGTTTTGATGAGATCGGGTGGAGTGACGAGCACGCCGGCGTCGCGGGCGAAGGCTTTGTGCCCGGTGGCACCCCCGAGGGCGATTTTGAAATAGATCCCTGGAGTGAGCTGATCGGTAGCGAGCGAGTTTGCTGGGAACGAATTGGAAGTTGAAGATTTGGGAACGACCCGGACCGCAGTGGCTCCGACATCATTGGTGTCCTCGACACTGCTGATGGGGCCTCCGCCACTGAGTGCGAGATTGAACTTTCTGGGAAGATCAAAGAACTCGCGGTTGTTGAGAATGATCTGAGAGATCTGATGAACAAGCGGCAGGGTTTCGATGAGCTCGGCAGGATCCAGACCGCTGGTCGGGTCGCAGGTGAGATTGCGGACGTTATCGGCTCCGGCACCACGGGTGTGGAGGCCGGCGCTTTGGATACGGCGGAGGAACTCGGGGGTGTTGCGGGGTTCGATCAAGCGGATCTGGAGATTGGCGCGAGTGGTGATTTGGATATAGCCGCTGGTCAGATCTTGCGCGGCGGCGGCGACTTCGCGGAGTTGGTAGGAGCGCAATTGGCCGCCGGGAACGCGGAGCCGAGCCATATAGGCTTCCTTACCTGGGGTGAGGTAGAACAAGCCGTGCCATTTGAAGCGGAAGAGATCTTCCTTATCGGGAGCGGTGTTGGAAGCGGCGTGGTCGACCAGCGTGGAGTAGGCATCAAGCGGGTGTTGCTCCTGCTTGATCCGTTCCTCGAGAATTCGTTCTGGTTCAGGCTGCGGAGGAAGCGATGTGGAAGGGGTGTCGCGTGCTGGGTTGGGTTCCACATCCCCAAAAGAGAAGCCTCGGTTTCGAAGCCCGTTAAAGAACCCGTCGAGGTAAGCGGTTTGCTCAGGCGAGAGCTTGCGTCCGTCGATTTCGTTAGGAGTGATCGATGCCATGCGGTGGGAGTTTTAGGATCCTTGCAGACAGAACTGCGGGTTTTGTCGGGGGCGACGATCCGGTGCGGCGCAGACTTGGAGTGCGGAAGCTGAGTCGAGAGCTGTGTGGCTGCGAATGTGCGTGTGAGCCGGGTAGAGGTCGGCTGTTGCCGGGTGGAGATCAACGTGTTGCGATCTAGTAGACATCGCGTTGGTATCGGTGTTGGGCTTTGAGTGTTTTGATGTAGTCGAGCGCTTGATCGTCGGTGAGGCCGCCCTCGGACATAAGAATGGAACGGAGCGTTGAATCGACATCTTTGGCCATGCGTTTGGCATCACCGCAGACGTAAAAGTGAGCGCCTTGTTCGAGCCAGGACCAGAGTGTGCTGGCGTGTTCGCGCATACGATCTTGGACATAGACCTTGCGTTCTTGATCGCGCGAGAAGGCCAGATCCAATCGGGTTAAGAAGCCATCCTTCTTCCAGGCTTCCAGCTCATCGGCGTAGAGAAAATCCGAGGCGCGTTTTTGATCGCCGAAGAACAGCCAATTGGGTCCTTGGGCACCGAGGCTCTGGCGCTCCTGGAGAAACGCGCGGAATGGGGCGATCCCGGTGCCGGGGCCGACCATGATCATGGGTGTTGCGGGATCGGCAGGAGGGCGGAAGCCGTGGCTGGTTTGGACAAAGATGGGAACGGTGCTTTGGGATGGAACGCGTTCGGCTAGGAAGGTGGAGCAGACGCCTTTCTTGGGTCGACCGTGGGATTCATAACGCACGACGGCGACGGTGAGATGAACTTGGTTCGGGGCGGCGAGAGGACTGGAGCTGATGCTATAAAGGCGAGGTCGGAGAGGGGAGAGCAGCGATGCAAACTCGGTGGCTGTGAAACGAGGCCGATTACAGAAATGGAGAACATCGACGATATCGCGACTGCGGCACCAGTCAGCGAGGTCGGTCTGTTTCCCTGGCGAGAGCAGATCGAGGAGTGTGGGGTTGCGTGAGCGCGTGGCGATGTCGCGAAGCAGAGCTGTGGTTGGATTCGTGATGACGAAGCGTGCGAGCAGGGCCTGTTGGAGAGTGAGGGTTGAGGAATCGTCGATTGTGATGAATTCATCTCCGGAGCAGCCGATGCAGGCGAGCAACTCTTCGACGAGAACGGGGCAATTGAGAGGCAGCACCCCGAGAGCATCACCGGCCTGATACGGGAGTTGAGAGGTATCGATTTGGAACTCGAGATGGCGAGTGTCCTTGTCGGAGCCGGGGCTGTTGAGTTTGCGATTGGAGAGCAGCCGGCCCGGGAAGGGATGGGATTTGTCAAACCTGGGCGAACAGTCCCTGGTTCCCTTGGATTCGAGTCCTTCCTGGGCCGGCAAAGTATGATTAGGCGATGGAGCGGACGGTAGCGAAGGTGTTGATGTTGTGGAGGAGGAGGAGGTGGAGGCTGAGATGATAGTTGGCGGAGTTGGGTTGAGTTGAACTTCAGCGAGAGCTGGCCAAAGTTGGGAAAGCCAGGCTTGGGCGGTGGAGTGGTAATCGACGTCGCATTCGGCGAGTGGAAGAAGTCGATGTGCTTTGAGTTCGGCGAGGCGGGCATCGAACTTTTTGGCGGCGCCGCAGAAGTCGGAATAATTTCGATCCCCGAGACCGAGTACCGCGTAGTTCCAGTGAACGACTTCGGGAGGTGGGGAGGCGGAGAGCCATTTCCAGAACTCGGTGGCGTTGTCGGGTGGGTCCCCATCGCCCCAGGTGCTGGTGATGATGAGGACGCGGGAGACAGGATGGGACGGTTTAGAGACGAACTCATTCAGCGACAACAGCGTGACCTCGAACCCTTTCGATTTGGCTTCCTTAGCGGTTTGTTTAGCGAGCCCCTCAGCGGATCCGGTTTGACTGCCATAGAGCACGAGGAGCTGGGGCTTCGCGGTTATGGGGGTGGGCGAGGCCGGGGTGCGTTCTGGGGTAATTCCGTTCGAAGCGTTGGCGTTTGGATCGCACAGTAGGGCGGCTAGGTAACCATTGATCCACGCCCGCTCCTCCGGGGAGAAGGGGGCGTTGGTTGGCAGTGAGGGCACCATGGCCATGGTTTGCAAACGGGCTTGGAGTTGGATCGGATGATCTAGAAATTGAACACCGCTTGGAGATAGACGAAGTCGGCGTCCTGTGAGCCTACGGCTTGGAAGGAGTCTTTGATGTAGCTCCCGCGGAAGTAGTGGCCGTACATCGCCTCGATCTGAACGTAGGAATTGACGGTGTAGGTGGCTACAAGATCGATTTCGGACCCGGCGAAGGAGCTATGTCCTGGGTTGATGCCGTAGCCATTTCCTGGAGTGGTGGCGATACCGCCACGTGGAGCGCCGCCCACGTTGTAGAAATTGTCGGCGGTATCGGCCAACCAGAACAAGTGCCCTTCGGCTGCGAGCGAGATTCGGGCGAGCGGTTTGATGGAGGATTGCAGCCGGAGATTGTGCATATTTTGGAGCGAGAAGAAATCCATGAACCCGTAGAACTTGTGGTTGGTAGGGAACAGGTTTTCGAAGGTCCCGTGATCACCGTCGCGGGCGTCGGAGTCACCGGAGGCGAAGTTGTATTCGAGGCCGACGCGTGGGGTGAGAGCCGAATCCTTCCAGGTGTAGCCAAAGCCCGTGTAAGCTGCGAAGGCTTGGTGTTCGAGACTCGTTGGGAGCGTTGCGGCTGCGAGCCGGGGGTCGTTGTAGTGACCAAATTGAGCGACGTATTCGCCAGTGAAATCCCAATTGCCCCAGTCTTCAGGATTGGACTTGAGCCGTGTGCCGACGGAATAGATATCGCGGGAGGAAGGCAGAGGGAACAGGCTTGTAGGCTGAGAGGTGGAGGCGCGTGCGTTGGCGTTACGTGCGAGGAAGTAAGCGTCGAGTGTGATCTTTGGGACCTTTTTGGTCGTGGCATATACGCCTGAGAAGAAGTCGTAGTCGTTGGAGACATTGAACTGATTATCATCGGGCAGGACGAGACGACTGGTGAAGAAGTCGGCGGCGAACCACGCGTTTTGCCATCGGAGTTTGGCGGCATCGAAAACGCGACCGATGTTATTCCAAGCGAACGCGCCGATGAGACGTTCGTCACCGTAACTGAGTTCTTGTCGACCGATTTTGAGAGAGAACGGGAACTCCTTATGATTGCCGAGGAAGACGTAGGCTTGGTGGAGGTCGACGGGGCCATCGGACTCGGGATTAGGATTTCGATCATCGCTGGTGGACGAGCTACTGCGGGCCTCGCCGAAGACCTCAAACCATTCGGCGGTATAGCCCACGCGGGCGCGGACCTTTTGGAGCAGGTAGGAGTTGTCGTTGTCGACCCCTGGGGCGTCACTGAAATCGCGAGCGGAGAGCGGGGGCAGGTTGCCGTTCTCGTGCACTTCGTAGCGGACGCGATAATTGACGCCGACATTCCATTGAGCGGCGTAAGGATTATTGGCGCGGAGTCGGTCGTTGATGTAGCCGGGGCTTGGGCGCACGGGGCTATTCAGGCCGTAGTCACCCGCGATGGACGCGGTGGGGGCGCTGAGCGTGAGGGAGGCGAGGAGGAGTGAGGTGGAGGTCGTGAGAGGCTTCATTTCAGCTGGAGGTCAGGGGTTGCTGGGGTGTGGGTGGGTTGGAGATTGCTGGCGGCGACTTGTGCGTCGGACGGTTGAACAAGGTGACTGGGTGGTGGGTGCGGTTCTGAGGAGGAGGATGCCGTTTTGGGTTTATGAGCGTGGACTTCGAGGAACTCGATCAAATGTGCGCGGAGTCGATCGTAGAGCGGGGATTCCATAATCTGTTTGCGGGAGCGTGGGCGAGCGAAGGGAACCTCCAGGATATCGCCAACCTCGGCGGCGGGGCCGTCGGTCATCATGACGACGCGGTCGGAGAGGAAGAGAGCTTCGTCGACGTCGTGGGTGACCATGAGTGCGGTCTTTTGGTCGCGTCGCCAGAGATCGAGCAGGACCTGTTGTAATTCGAAGCGGGTGAGGGAATCGAGCATGCCGAACGGTTCGTCGAGCAGGAGCATTTTGGGGGCGAGAGCGAATGCGCGGGCGATGCCGACCCGTTGGCGCATGCCTTGGGAGAGTTCGCTGGGGCGTTTGTGCATGGCGTCTTGGAGGCCGACGACGACGAGGTAGTATTCGACGATTTGGTGACGCTCTTCTGGGGAGGCGGTGTAAAAGACTTGGTTGACGCCGAGGGCGACGTTTTGGTAGGCGGACATCCAGGGCAGGAGGCAAGGAGATTGGAAGACGACGCCGCGATCGGGACCTGGGCCGACGATTTCCTTACCGGCGAGAATCATGGAACCGGAGGAGAGCGGATTGAGGCCTGCGACCATGGAGAGCACGGTGGATTTGCCGCAACCGGAATGACCAATGAGAGTGACGAACTCACCCTTGCGCACCCGGAGATTGAAATCCTTGACGATGATGGCGGGCGGCCCTTTTGGCGAAGGGTAGGATTTAGTGATATTATGGAGTTCGAGGTAATCGCTCATACGTAGGGCCCTGGGTTGGAGTCTAGGTGGCGGTCTCGACGGTTTCGGTGTGGACTTCGTTACGGCGGATGGGGGTCTTGCGGCCGCCGATGAGCAGTCGGGGTTGAGACAGGTCTTCGGGCTCGATATTGGGCAGGGTGAGCTTGCGGGTTATGGTAGCGGATTTGCTCTGGTTGGACGCGAGTAAATAATCGATGACCTGTTGACGGACGGACTTGAAGATAGGATCGAACGTTTGGGTTTTGCGTTGGCGCGGGCGGGGCATGGGGATGGGGATGGAGGGGCCGAGCGTTGCGGCGGGGCCGGAGCTGAGCGGGATGATGCGATCGGCCAGATAGATGCCTTCTTCGACGTCGTTGGTGATGAGGACGACGGTTTTATTGGACTCGCGCCAGATGCGGCTGATTTCGTCTTGGAGCGTGGCGCGGGTGAGCGCGTCGAGAGCACCGAGCGGTTCATCGAGCAGAAGGATTTGAGGATCCATGGCCAAGGCGCGAGCGACACTGACCCGTTGTCGCATCCCGCCGGAGAGTTCGCCGGGTTTTTTGTGAGTGGCGTGGGAGAGGTTTACGAGAGCGATATTGGCTTCGATATGCTGTTTCTTTTTTGCCTCGGTCCAATTGGGGAAGAGCTGGTTGACGGCGAGCTGGATATTTTCGTAGACGCTGAGCCAGGGGAGAAGGGAGTAGTTTTGGAACACGATACCGCGATCGGGGCCTGGGCCGACGATTTCAAGATCGTTGAGGGAGAGAGAGCCGGAGTCGGGACGTTCTAGACCGGCTATGAGGTTGATGAGCGTGGTTTTTCCGGCACCGGAGTAACCCACGATGGCGACGAACTCACCCCTTTCGATGGAGAGGTTGACGTCCTTGAGCACCTCGGATCTTCCGTGTCTGGTCGTGAAGCCCTTTGAGACCGCATTGAGGTGAAGGAATGGCATGGTGAAGGATTCGCTGAGGATTAGGGGGTGAGCCGACGGTGTGTGGGGTGAGTGAGTGGGGTTTGTGGGTTAGGCAAACTTGAGGCGGTTTTCGACAAGACTCATGAGGCGATCGAGCACGAAGCCGACGATTCCGATGGTGAGGATGCAGAGGATAATATGCTCGTAGATGAGGGCGTTGTATTCCTGCCAGAGGAAGCCACCGACGCCGGGTCGGCCGGTGAGCATTTCAGCGGCGACGATGACGAGCCAAGCGATGCCGAGGCTGAGCCGAAATCCGGTGAACATATAGGGGAGAGCGGACGGGAGGAGCACTTTCACGAGAGTTTGAGTGCGCGAGAGACGGAGCACTTTAGCCACGTTGAGATAATCTTGAGGGATGGAACGGACGCCGACGGCCGTGTTGAGAACGGTGGGCCACATGGAGCAGATGGCGATGGTGAAGATGGCGGCGAACTCGCTGGCGTTCTTGCCGGCCCCGAGGAAAAGAACCATCCCTAGAGGCAGCCACGCGAGAGGCGAGACAGGTCGGAGCACCTGGAAGATGGGGTCGAAGGCTTTGGTAAAGGTTTTCGAGAGCCCGAGGAAGAAACCGAGTGGAGTCCCGATGAGGATGGCGATGGCATAGCCTTTGACCACGAGCCCGAGGGACAGGAGCGTGAAGCGAAGAATCCCTTGGTCGAGTTCGCCGCGTTTGGCCATGGGTTCGAGCACGTAGGCTTTGCTGGCCTCCCAGGTCTTGAGAGGGTTTGGGAGATCCTTAGACCACGTTGAACTGGAGAACCACCACAGGAAGAGCACGGCGAGAGAACCCAGCAGAGGGAGGGCGATCCAATCGAGTCGGAAGGAGGAGGTTTTCATGGCGTTAACCTTTGAGATTGTGGACGGCGAACCCTTTGGCGTAGGCCTCGGGATTGGCGGGGTCGAAGGTGATTCCGTCGAAGAGAGTTTCCTTCTCGTCGTTGCGACCGCCGTGCGTGGCACCGATTTCTTTCATGGCTTCCTCATAGAGATCGGAGCGCATCACCTGTTTCGCGATGCCGGCGTAATCGGGCGCACCGGTGACCATGCCCCAGCGACGGAACTGCGAGAGCCACCAAGTTGCGAACTTGGGTTGTGGGAAGTTGCAGTTTCGATCGTGAAAGATCATGTAATTCGGATCCTTGTGTTTGCGGCCATCACCCATGTCGTAGTCACCGAGCATGCGGCCTAGGATGATCTCCTTAGGGCAATTGATGTAGGTGGGTCGGCTGACGATGTCGCATTGCTCGGGACGATTTTCGAGCTTATCGAGCCAGACGCTGGCTTCGTGGAGCGCTTTGAGAATCGCTTTGACGGTTTTAGGGTTTTTGTCGGCGAACTCGGCGGTGAAGGCGCAGACCTTTTCCGGATGATCTTTCCACATATCCTGGGTTGAGAGCGCGGTGAAGCCGACTTTGTCAGCGATGGCGCGGGCGTTCCAAGGTTCACCGACGCAGAAGCCGTCCATTTTTCCGACGCGCATATTGGCGACCATCTGCGGCGGTGGGATGGTGATGAGAGAGACGTCTTTGTCCGGGTGGACGCCGCCGGCGGCGAGGAAGTAGCGCATCCACATGGCATGGGTGCCGGGAGGGAAAGTCATCGCGAAGGTGAGGGGTTCGCCGAGTGATTTGGCTTTGTCGACGAACGGTTTGAGCGCCTTGGGGTCTGCGCCGACCTTTCCTTTCCATTCGTATTTGAGCGTGATGGCTTGGCCGTTTCGATTCAGCAACCAGGGAATAACCATTGGTTTCTTGGGAGAGCCGAGCAGGCCCATGGTGGAGGCGAGAGGCATGCCGATGAGCATGTGAGTGGCCTGGTTATCTCCGTTGGAGAGAGAGTCGCGAATGGCGGCCCAATTCGCGCCTTTGGCGACGGTGGAGTCGACACCGTACTTTTTGAAGAGCCCTTTTTCGTGAGCAATGACGATGGGGGAGCAGTCGGTGAGAGCGATGATGCCGAAGCGGACTTTAGGGGATTCGGGGGAATCATCGGCGTAGAGATTACCGATCCATCCGCGGGGCATGCACTGGAGCAGAGCGGAGGCGCTCGAGGCCAGGGCGAGGCGTTTTGTGAATGATCGGCGCGAGGACAAGGAGGGTTTGGGAGTGTGTTTCATGATGGGCACGTCTCGGTTGGCGTTCCAGTTGCTTACAGCGCTTCAGGCACTGTGCGACGGCCTCCTTAGCTCAGGCCGTGCCAGAACCACCAGCGATCCGCCGCATAGAATTCATGCGGGGTATGAAAAACATAAATGCATGAACGAACCGATTGACAGCAGGCAGCTCCGAGCGTTTGCAACCCTTGCGAGAAATGGCAGTTTCACGCGTACGGCAGCGGAGTTATACCTCACGCAATCCGCAGTGAGTCACTCCATCCGTTCACTGGAGGAGTCCGTTGGGTGTCGTCTTTTGGACAGGGTGGGCAAAAAGGTGACCTTGACCCATGCGGGTGAACATCTGCTTGGGCACGCGGACAAAATCTTGCAGGAAATGTTTGCCGCACGGAGGTCGTTGGATCAGTTGAGCAAGTGGGGGCGGACTCGATTGCGGGTGGGGGCGAGCGCCACGGCGTGTCAGCACATATTGCCGCCGGTGCTGACGGAGTTTAAGAAAAGCTATCCGCAATGTCACATCACGATTGAGCCCTGTGACACGCCTGAGGTTCGGGGACTGTTGCGTGATCGGAAGATTGATTTGGGCATCGCATTGGAGGCGCGACCGGACGATGCGCAGGTGGAGTTTGTGCCTTTGTTTTGGGACGAGCTCCGGTTCATCGTGGGGAGGGAGCATCCGTGGGCGCGGGCGGGGCAGGCGAGGAAGGAGGAGATTTCGAGTCAGAACTATATTTTGTATGATGCGGCGAGTTTTACCTTTCGGATGATCGAAGCGTATTTTCGCGAGGAGGAGTTGACTTTGAACACGCTAATTCAGTTGGGGAATATTGAAGCGATCAAGGAGTTGGTGAAGCTCGGGATGGGAGTGAGCATTTTGGCTCCGTGGGTGGCGAGGGATGAGATCTCGGACGGATCGTTGATTGCGCTCTCGTTGGGGCGTCGACGATTGAAGCGGCGATGGGGTGTTGTGTATTCGCGGAGTTCACGTTTGGGTCTACCGGAAGAAACGTTTGTGAAACTTTGCCAGAAGAGCACGGTGACCTTTGGTGTTGAGGATGTGCGAGAGATTGTGCCGTCGTGATGGAAGGGAAGACAAGCGGTGCGGCAGAGGCGGGAACGCCGCGTGAGGGCACGCGGCCTACAGCGGCGGAGCGGAGGGGTGCGCTGGGGGGCTTTGGGTTAAAATGCCTCGCAGCTAAAACATCGCGCACTGGGTCCATGAACACCGGTGGGGCAACGCTGCGTGCGGGCACGCGGCCTACAGCGAGAGCCGGCAAGGATGTCGGCGGTCTCAGGATGTTTGAAGCGACCCTGCCGGGAGGAATATTGGATGATTTCAAACCTTTGCGTTGAGACGGGCGTTCTGTAGAATGTTGGCTCGACATAGCGTGGAATGAATATTACTGAGCACCGCGAAGCCATCGATTCTTTGGACGCCGAGATCGTCAAACTCTTGAACGCGCGCACGAAGCACGTTCTTGAGATTGGGGCGATCAAGCTCAAGGCGGGCGAGGAGATCTATGCGCCGCATCGGGAGCGGATCGTCTTGCAGCGTGTGTGTCGTGGGAACGACGGACCGATCACCGACGAATCGTTGCGAGCGATTTACCGCGAGATCATGTCGAGCGCGTTGTCGTTGGAGAAGTCGATCACGATCGCGTATTTGGGGCCGGAAGCGACGTATACCCATCAGGCTGCGATTCGGCGATTTGGGGCGAGCCTGAAGTATGCGCCCTTGAAGACGATTTCGGATGTTTTCGCGGAGGTGGCCAAGAACCGAGCGGACTATGGGGTGGTGCCGGTGGAGAATTCCACGGAGGGCGTCGTCACGCACACGTTAGACATGTTTATCGACAGCGACCTGAAGATTGTGGCTCAGATCCTTCTGCCGATCTGCCACTGCTTTGCGAGCCTTGGAAAGAAGGATCAGATTCGTAAACTTTATATTCACCCGCAGACCCTGGCTCAGTGTCGAGGTTGGATCCAGCGCAGCTATCCGCAGGCGGAAATCATCGAGACGTCTTCGAATGCGCGATCGGCTGAGCTCGCGGCGCAGGACAAGACGACGGGAGCGATTGCGGGTACGTTGGCGGCGGAGAAATATCAGCTGCCCGTTTTGGAGCATGATATTCAAGACAGCTCGAACAACGTGACCCGTTTCTTGGTTTTGGGGCGTCAGTGCAGTCCGCCGACGGGCCATGATCGGACGAGTCTGATGTTTAGCATTCCGGACGAGGTTGGGGCGTTGCATCGGGCTTTGGCTCCGTTTCGTCGGCAGCGGTTGAACATGACGAAGATTGAATCGCGACCGAGCAAGCGGAAGGTGTGGGAATACTTCTTTTTTGTGGATTTGGACGGACACATGAGGGATCGCAAGGTGGCTTCGGCCATTGAGCTGCTGGGGCAGCAATGCACGTTTGTGAAGGTGTTGGGATCGTTTCCGAACACGGAGTAGGTCGATCGGGCCGGAGTTTGATCCGATGGGTTTGGGCGGGGTGCGAGCGGAACGGGACGAGGGCCTTGAGGTGAACCTGAGGTTTTGAGGGTAACTTTGGAGCGCGACGTTTCGTCTGGGGTGGTGTTGTTTCTTCCGTGAGCGAACCGTTATTATTCAAGGAAGATATGATACTGAACATGAAGATGATTATTGCGTCGGTGCTATTGGCATCGGTGGTTGGAGGATTGGCCCAAGGACCCGCGCCGGCCGCGACGCCCGTGCCGCCTCCGCCTCCGGGAGTACCGACGGTTGGTTCTGCGGGTCCGGGTCGGATGGTCGGTGCTGGGAGGCTGCAACCCCCTGGCCTTCCTGGTTTGAAGGAAGAGCAGAAGGTGCCGATTTTCGAATATAATCAGGCGATTGGAAAGGTGCGACACGACAACGAAGAGCGCTTAGTGAAGGCGAAGAAAGCGTTGGCGGAAGCGATTTTTGCGGAGAAAACGGACACGGATCTGGTGCGGAAGCGGATGGAGGAGTTGTCGAAGATCGAGGCAGATATCCACGTTGCGCGGGCTGAAGCCTTCGCGAAGCTGCGGCCGGTGTTATCGACGGAGCAGATCGACTCGATGCGGGCGAATTTTGATGATGGGAGTCGTCAGCGCATCCAGAGCACGGTGGGGATGCCTTTCCCGAGGGCGGAGATGCAGCCTGGGGCTTCGAGGCCTTTGCCGCCAGGAGGTGTTCCGGCGAGTGCGCGGGCGGGTTTAGCGATCCCTCCGGTTCCAGGATCGGCTCCATCGGCGCCACCGGTGCCGCCGCCGACTCCGAAATAGCTACGAATGCGCGCGGAGGAAAGCGTTGCGAATTCGGTGGGCGCTGATTCTACGATTGCGATGGAGCCAGCGGATTCCGAATGGATTGCTCGGGCCTTGAGTGGCGAGGCGGAGGCCTTTGAGGCCCTGGTGGTTCGTTATCAAGGGCGGGTATTTGCGACGGCGCGACGGTATGCGCGTCGGGAGGACGAGGTGCAGGACATTGTGCAGGAGGTGTTTTTGAAGCTGCATCTGAAGTTGGCGAGCTTTCGGGGGGAGGCCCCGTTTGAGCATTGGCTGATGCGATTGACGGTGCATACGTGCTATGATTTTTTGCGAGGCCATCAACGCAACCGGGAGAACAGTTTTACGGATTTGAGTGTGGCGGAGACGGAGTGGTTGGATCGGTTTGTGTCCGAGCCGGAGAACGCCTCGGAGGATGAAGATGCGGCTCGGACACTCGTGCAGAGGGTGTTGGAGAACATGACCCCTTCCGGAAGATTGATCATCACGCTCCTGGAGATCGAGGATCGATCGGTGAAAGAGGTTGCGGCTTTGACGGGGTGGTCGGTACCGGCGGTGAAGGTTCGCGCGTTTCGGGCGCGTTCGGAGATGAAGAAAGTATTGGCGCGGCTGGCACGGGACAAATACCTGTAACCGGGAAGCGGTTGGACATCGTCTTACGCGGTGGGTGAAGCGGGTGCAACGAAACGGGATCAATATGGATCTAGAAGCATTACAACGCAAATTGGTCGGGGCAGCGCGGAAGCGCGGCGTGGACTCCGGTGTGCCGTATGCGTTTGAGAAGCGGATCATGGCGAGGCTGGGGGAGTCGCAGCGGGTGATTCTGGATCCGGTGCGTGATTGGTCCTTGGGTTTGTGGAAGGCTGCTTTTTCATGCCTTGCGATCACGTTGGTGGTGGGAATTTGTGCGTATTCAATACCGTCGGAACCTGTGGTTGACGACTTGGGCGCGGCGCTGGAGGAGGTGGTTTTGACGACGGTGGATGAACCCTTGGAGGCGTTGTGAGGGAGTGGAAGATTGTGGTGGCGGCCCTGGTGATATTTGGGGCGGGGGTGGTGACGGGTGGATTGACGGTGCGATTGGCAAGGAGCGTTAGTTTTCGGCAGCCCATGGTGGTTGGATCGGTTCAGGAACCGATGGGGGGAACTGGGCCGCGAGCTCCGAAGAGTAACCTGCTGATGCGGCATGAGGTGCAGATGCGGGATCTGATGCGGCGCATGGACCAGCGCTTGGATCTGACTCCGCAGCAACGATCACGAATTGAGGGTTTGGTCGCGGACACGCAGCGGCGCATGCAACAGATTTTATCCGAGACGGCACCGCGCACTCGGGATGAGATTCGAGAATTGCACCATCGGATCCGTTCGGAGCTGACCTTGGAGCAACGACGGGAGTATGATCGGCTCACTCGACCGACCAACAACATGGGGGCAGCGGAAGGGAATGGTCCACGAGGGTTGAGGGAACGCGGAGAGCTGAACTTAAACCCAAAACGGACGATGGCCCCGCATGAACCGGAGCAAGGTCCTGGTGAGAAAACGGGTCCGAACCGTTTGCCGGATCCTTAGGCGTAACTATGCGGTAGGAATTCAACGCGGAGACAGAGAGGAGCAAAGACGCAAAGCGGAGCGGCGGGACGCCGCTTCCACTTACTTTACTTGGGTGCTAGAGGGGGGCGGTTTGTGACGGTGGTTGGCGCTGTGTTGGTCGCGGGGGCTGGGAGATTGAGGGCGGTGCGGAGTTGAGCCGCCATGAGCGGGTTCACCCCTTTTTCGGGATCAAGCATGCGGGCGAGCACATCCTGCTTCAGCACGGGCATGGCAGGGAGGCCGATACGGTTGGTGGAGGTGTTGATCTTCGCTTGGAACCGGCTCCAGACCCGTTGTGCGAGTCGGTCGTAGCCTAGGGACTGGTCGTCGTCTCCGATGCCGAGATAGTAGAAGGACTGGCTGATCAACCCTTGGAGCACGGCCTTGGTGCGGTCGACGGAGGTTTCACTGGCGACCTCGGTGACTCGTTCGACGGCGTAGCTATCGATATCGGTGGTGGGGGGGAGTGCGGTGGGATATTTTTCGCGGAGGTAATCCATCCATTTCTGAGATTCCTTGTGACGGTTGTGCGTGTAGAGGAAGTAGATGGCGTCCTTGATGAAATTCTTGTGTCCGGTGCCGATGTGGTCTTTTTGATCGGGCTCCTCCTTTTGCATCTGTTCGTAGGAGGCATTGACCTTCGGGATGATGTCGAGGTTGGGGCCGAACTCGAAGGTGCGGTCGAAACGATTTTCGAGGAGCCGACCGCGCTGGAAGGACAGCTGCATGGACTGGTAGATGGCCCGGCGCAGGGTCATCAACTCTTCGGGTTTTGAATTTTCGAGACCGAGTGCGGCCCAGTAGACGGCGTGGGCTTCGGGGAGGCGCCATTCGAGAGGGCCGTAGCGTTCATCGAACTCCTTCATTTTGGCGGGGTCGAGCTTGTAGACCTCGCGGAGGACTTTGACGCGTTTTTTTGCGTCATCGGTTTTGGGGTTGATGAGGTCATCGAAATTGGCGCGACCTGGGCCGAGGACCTGGTACATGTTATCGGCCCAGATTTGTTTGAAGTAGAGGTGGCCGTCGTCGAGGTTGGCCCCCATTTTGTGTTGGAAGAACCAAGCGAGTTCGCGGTAGAGGAGGGTTTCTTGAGGATTGTAGGCTAGGCCTTCATCGCGAAGCAGCTCGATGCCGCGTCGGACCCACTGCCATCGATCGCGTGGATCTTGGAATTTGATGGAGATATTGTAGGCCATATTCCAGGCCTGATGGTACCAGACGGTCGGGATGCGGGGTTGGAGTTTGGTGATCCAACCGGCGAGGGTGACCATTTCGAAGTATTTACCATCTTCCTGGAGATCGGAGGCACGGATCCAGAGCAGATTGGCGATCAGACCGCGGAAGCCGCCGAGAGCCACGGTGGTGAAGGCGAGGATGGGAGGTGCGTTTTCGAGTGGGGCACCGCGAGTGAGGCCGAGCTGGGCGCGGGAGCGGTTGAGATTCTTTTGCACCAAGGACACCGCCACGAGCGAGACGATCATGAGAATCGCCAGCGCGGGTTTGTAGAAGCGTTGTCGGGTGGGCGTCATTGCTGATGCTGAGCGATGGCGAGCTCTCGCCGATTAAAGATGGAGATGCCGAGTGCAGCGAGACCTCCGCCGAAGAGCAGCACGATTTGGCTGAACGCACCGCCGAGCTGGAGCCAGGTGATGCTGCGGCCGCTGCTGAGGCTGTCGATGGGGGACACGGATTGGACGAGTTGGATCACATGGAGCAGGCCTTTGAACATGGGGACCGCGACGACGTCGAGGGGGCTACGTTCGACGGGGCCGCCTTCGTCGGATAGACCCTTGATGGTTCCGTCTTGGACGACGGAGGAGATGGTGCCGCCGGAGAAGAGGATGATGAGCACGCCGAGGGAGAGGAAGGCGGCGACTGGGAAGGAGAGGAAACTTGCGGCGGTGAGGCCTAGGGCGGCGAGGAGGCCGAGCCAGCAGAGGATGACGCAGAGCCCGCGGATAAAGTTCACGGTGAAACCGCTTTCGGGGTAGAGCACTTCGATTCCTTCTTCGAGCGGGAAGAGGATCGCCGTTTCGGAATGATTTTGATAATCGATGGTGAGTACGCCGTCTTTATCGTAGAGGTTGGCCGGGATCGGAAACTCGTGGAACGAATCGGCGGCTAGGCTGACCTGTTTTCGAGCGCGTTTTTGGGTATTGGGCGGTCCGATTTCCCACATTCCTTCGTAGCTTTTGGGATTGAGGGTGCTGGCCTGGTCTGGGGGGACGAAGAACTTGACGCGGACATAGAGCTGTTGGTCGCGAACGAAGTCTTTGGCGAGGCCGAGTTTGATGGTCCAGCGGCGGGCGAAGCCTGGGGGGACGAGCTGTTGGCGGGCTTTGAGCTGTTCGCGCAATTGGTTGCGGACGAAGTTCCGATCCATGGAAGCGACGGCGGCATCTTTGAGACGTTCTTTGAGGAGCACTTCGACATCCTTTTCGATATCGGGGACTTCCTCGCGGACCCCGGCGCGTGCGACGAGCACTTCGTTGCGGAGGATGGCTTGTTCTTCTGGTGGGAGGGAACTGGACTTTTTATGGAGCAAGCCGTAGACCCCGGCCCCTGCGACGGCGATCAGGAGGGAGTTGAGCAGCATGATACCGAGCCATTTCCCGAGCCAGATTTTCCAGCGGGGCACGGGTTTGACGACGAGGACCTGAATTTGGCATTCTTCGATCTCGCGGGCGAGAGTGCCGCAGGCGAGCCAGAGGGTGGTCATGCCGAGCAAGCCGGTGATGGCGCTGAGCGTGTAGGTGATGATGATCTGGGTGAAACCACGGGCGGTTCCATCGTCGCGAATGATCGAAGGCAGCACCACGACGACGCCAATGAGGAGCGCGGCGAGGACATTCACCAAGCGAAAGCGGTAGGCCGCTTTCAACGTGACGAACGCGATGGCTGCGAGGGATTGCATGTGGGGGAGTGGGCTAGAGGATCGATCAGAAAGGTGTTGAGGGGCTTCTGGAGAGTTGGGTCAGAGCAGTTTGGAGAGCTTCTCGTTGGCTTTTTCGATTTGCTCCTTGTTATCGGCGACTTGGACGACGGCAGGTTGGGAAGGGGCCTGGGTTTGGTTTTGCGCGAGCTGGTTGAGTCGACGGTTGTCGACGGAAGGCTCGGCATTTGCTGGAGCGGAAGGCGTTGACGCCTGTGAGGCCTCGTTTTGGCCGCCGGGGCGGGAGAGACGTTCTAGAATTCGACCGGACTGAGAGGCGGAGGCGGCTTCGGCGTCGCCTTGGAGATAAGCGGCGACGCGATTGCCGGAGGTGGCCCCGGAGGTTTGAGCCTCGTTCGCGCGGGCGCGTTGGACGACGCCGAGGAAGTAATTTTCGAGATTTTGGGTGGGGGTATCGAGACGGATCAAGTCTTCGGCGATATCCTGTTTGATGACGGCGAGCGCTTTGTCGAGGGTTTCTCGGCGCAGCAGCGGCATGGTGATGCGCATGGCATCGGGAGTAGCGAGCAACTCTTCGAGGGTGCCCATGGCTTGGACTTTGCCGCCGTAATAGATCACGACACGATCGCAGACATCTTCGACATCGGAGAGCAGGTGGCTACTGAGGATCACGGTTTTGCCGCGGCGTGCGAGGGCGAGGATGAGATCTTTGACTTCGCGGCAACCGATGGGATCGAGGCCTGCGGTGGGTTCATCGAGGATGACGAGGTCGGGGTCATTGATGAGCGCTTGGGCGAGGCCGATGCGGCGCTGCATGCCCTTGGAGAACTCACCGACGAGGCGGCGTTGGGCTTGGCCGAGGCCGACCATTTCAATCAACTGTTCGGCGCGGCGGCGGCGTTCATCGGTGCTGAGGTCGAACAGATTGCCGAAGAAATCGAGGGTCTCGTTCGAGTTCAGAAACTTGTAGAGATAGGATTCCTCGGGGAGGTAACCGATGCGTGACTTGGTGGCGACGTGACGTGGGGATTTCCCGAACACCTCGATATGGCCGCGCGTGGGATAGAGCAGGCCGAGGATCATTTTGACGGTGGTGGACTTACCGGATCCGTTGGGCCCGAGGAGGCCGAAGACTTCGCCACGGCGCACGTCGAAGTCGACGTTATCGACGGCGCGCGCTTTGGGACGTCCCCAGAAATCCTTAAACACCTTACTGAGGCCGCGCACGGAGATGACCACATCGCCGGAGGCGGAGGAAGTGGACGGCGTGCCGACAGGTGAGGAGGAGGAGGCGCTCATGGCATGGGATGAGGAGAGGTGCGGATCAAGCGGGGCGTGGGACGAACTGGGAGGCGCCGGTTGGCTTGCCTGACGGATTATTACCGGGGCCGTCTTGGGTTGGGGCGAGGATCATAGGTTCGAGCTCTTCGCCTTGGCGGACGAGGCGGAAGCTATTGAACACGACGAGCAGTCCACCCACCACGTGCATAAGCGCGGCGATGATCGGGTGGATGATGCCGAAGATGGCGAGGGCGAGACCTCCGAGGACGAAGAGAATTCCGAGGACGAAATTCTGGTTGATGACGTTTCGGGTTTGTCGGGAAAGGCGGATGAGGAACGGGAGTCGGCGGAGGTCGTTATTCATCAGAGCGATCGTGGCGCTGTGGATGGCGACTTCGCTACCGGCGGCGCCCATGGCGATGCCGATGTCACCGGCGGCGAGAGCGGGCGCGTCATTGACACCGTCACCGACAACGGCGACCCGGTAGCCTTTCGCTTTGATTTGGCGGACGTATTCGACCTTGTTTTGAGGCAAACATTCGGCGACGACCTCTTGGCAGCCGATTTCTTTGGCGACCCGAGCGGCGACGGGTTGGCGATCACCGGAGACCATGGCAATGCGGCGGACGCCGGATTGGACGAGCTCTTCGAGGGAGACCTTAGCCTCGGAGCGGGTTTGATCTTGGAGCCCGATCCAGCCGACGAACTGGCCGTCTTTGGCGACGAAGATCAAGCTGAAGCCTTCGGTTTCGTTGAGGTCGACCGACTTCATGAAGTCGTCGGAGACGCCGGAGTCGCGGAGCCATTGAGCGCGGCCAATGACGATGGCGGCGTTATCGACACCGGCTTTAATGCCGCGCCCTGCGGTTTCTTTGAAATCCTTGGGTTCGGCGAGCGGGACACCCGCTTCGTCGGCGAGACTGACCAGAGCCTTGGCGGTGGGATGATTGCTATATTTTTCGGCGGAGGCCGCGATTCGAAGAAGCTCTGCGGGTTTGATGCCGTTTTGAGGGGCGAGTCGACTGACCGCGAGTTTGCCGGTGGTGAGGGTGCCGGTTTTGTCGAAGACGAACGCATTGATGCGGGCGGCGAGTTCGATATCGCCGACATTCTTGATCAGAATCCCGAGCCGAGCGGCGGAGGAGAGAGCGGCAACCATGGCGGTTGGGGTGGCGAGGATGAACGCGCAGGGGCAGGCGACGACGAGCACGGAGATGACCCGTTGCAGGTCGGTGGTGAACGCCCAGGTCAACGCGCCGATGACCAACACGAGGGGGGTGTAGAAGCCCATGTAGCGATCGACGATGCGCATGATGGGGAGCTTGGTTTTTTCGGCGGCCAGGATGAGTTCGCGCACCCGACCGAGGGTGGTGTCTTGGCCGGCGCGGGTGACGCGGACCTCGAGCACGCCGGTGAGATTCTGAGTACCACCGAACACCTCGTCGCCGGGCTTCTTGTCGACGGGCAAGGATTCGCCCGTGATGTTGGCCTGGTTGAGGGATCCTTCGCCGAGGACGATCAGGCCGTCGGCAGGAACGTTATCACCGGGTCGCACGCGGATCACGTCGCCGATGCTGAGATCGCGGGAGGCGACTTCTTCCTCGCCTTTGGCGGTGATGCGGCGGGCCTTGGTGGGGGTGAGTTTGATGAGGGATTCGATCGAGGCACGGGCACCATCGGCGGTGCGGGTTTCGATGATATCACCGAGCAACATGAGGAAGGCGATGAGACCGGCTTCTTTGTAATCACCGGAGGCGAAGGCAGCGAGTACAGCGAGTGCGACGAGCTCGTTGGTGCTGAGCACGGCACGGCTGAGGTCCTTGATAGCGGTCCAGACGATGGGGTAGCCGAGAATGATCGCCCCGATCATGGCGCTGAGGTCGTCGATGGTATTATTTTTGTCCGTGGACCATTGGAGGATGAAGCCGTTGAGGACGAAGATCAGGCCGATGACGGTTTGGGTGAGATTAATGGGGGCGTGGGAATGATCATGGCCGCAGCTGGCGCATCCTTCGGCACCGTGGGAATGATCGTGATCGTGATCGTGACCACAATCGTGGGAGTCGTGCGAGTGAGCCTTTTTGGGATTGGCGGCCTTGGCTGTCATGGGATTCGGTGCGGTGAAAGGCGATGCGATGCGAGACGGTGGGGGCTTATTGCGCTTGGGGAAGCGTCGCGGGTTTTTGGGGCTCGCGGCTCAGCTGGAGGCGGAGTTGGCGTCGGGTGCCATCGGCGCGGGCTGGGATGAACATCTTTTCCTGAGCATTGGTGAGCACGCGTTGGAGGGTATCGATACGAGCCATTTCGGTGAACAACTGGGGGTTGTTGACGTAATTGGGGAGTTGTTCGCGGAAGTAGGAGGCTTCGGCAGAGACGGCTTGGACGAGCCGATTGCTGCTGGTGATTCCTTCGGATAGGACGGCTTGGGCTTCGCCGACGGCTTTGCGAGTGATTTCGTCGCGAGTACCTTGGGCTTCACTGATCTTCTTACCGCGCTCCTGTTCAGCGGCGAGGACCTCATCGAAGGCCCTTCGGACTTCGAGAGGGGCGGAGGTTTCGACTTCGCTAGGTTCGAGGGTGATGCCGAGCTTGTAGCGGTCGATCCCTTCGACGACGTGAGCGAGGACGGCCTCTTTGAAACCGGTTTTGTTTTTGTAGATAGCGGACTCTGCGGAGAAGCGAGAGGACGCGTGATACAGGGCGTTATTGACGACGTTTTCGAGCAAGTTGGTAAAGCTAGCGAATTGGAAGGCGTATTGGATCGGGTCACTGATGCGGTATTTGATGGTGGCACGAACGTGCATGGTGTTGCCATCAGCGGTGAGGGTGTAGCCATCGACACCTGGTCGGAGGTAGGGGAGGGGGCTTGGTTCGACGCCTTGGGCTTGTTCTTCGGCTGAGATGGCGTACCAGCCGGCGGTGGAGACGGTGGACTGGCTTTGGCCGACGGGGATACGGACGATTTCGTCGACGGGATAAGGGAAAGCCCAGTGGAGGCCGGGTTTGAGCAACTGTTCGGCACCGGTTCCGCGTGGCACGCCGAAGCGGAGGACGACGGCGACTTCGTTGGGGTTGACGGTGAACACGCCGGAGCAGAAGAAGACGGCTACGAGTGCCGCCATGAGGACTTTGATGATGCGGAAGCTGCTACTGAGCGCTTCGGACAGCGCCTGGGTGCCGGCATCTTCGACGGGTTCTGGGGGGAGAGACGAGGGCTCAGGCCCGGTTGGCGCGGGGGCTGCGGGGCGGAGCTGGAGCTCCGGGAGCGTGGAATTAGGATCTTGAGCCATGGGGCAGCCTAGTGTTTTAGGTTGGCGTTCACGGCCGCGGCGGGGGCGCGGTTGAGCATGTTAAACGGGGGAGTTTGCTCGTCGAGGATCAAGGTGGTGCGTTCTTTGAGGGAGGTTTCGAGCGCCTTGAGCTGGAAGAGGTAGATGGCTAGGCCGGGGTTTTCTTGGAAGATGCTGTAGGATTCGGCGGCTTTGGCATCGCCTTGGCCGCGGATGGCCATGGCTTGGGCTTCCGCTTTGGCGAGGATTTCTTGGCGTTCGCGGTCGGCATCGGCCCGGATTTGGATGGCTTGAGCTTCGCCTTCGCCGGTGAATTTTTTCACCATGCGTTGGCGTTCTTCGCGCATCCGTTCGAAGACCTTACCGGTGATACTTTCGGGGAGGCCGAGTTGTTTGATCCCGAGCATGACGACTTCGATCCCGTAGTTGGTGCGGGCTTGGGCTTGGATGGCCTGGAGCATTTCCTTCTCGATTTGGACGATTTGGACGGCTTTAGGATCTGGGGAGATGAAATCGCCGAAGGGATGTTGGCCGATGACACCGTTTTTGGCGTCGCGGACGAGGTTTTCGAGGATTTGTTCGGCGCGGGTCATATCGCCCCGTTCGAAGCGGGCGAGGAAGGTGCTAGGCTCTTGGATGCGCCAGCCGACGTAGACGGTGACCATGACATTGCGGGCATCGCGGGTGGTGGTTTGTTCAAACTTCTTTTCGAAATTGAACAAGCGATTGTCGAACTTGTAGACGCTGTTGATGGGATAAGGCATCCGGAGGAAGAGGCCTGGTTCCTTGATGGTGCGCGAGTATTTGCCGAAGGTGGTGACCACGGCGACTTGCGTGATGCGCACCTGGAAGGCGAAAAGCATGAAGATGAAGACCAGGATCAGAATGCCGCCGGTGATCAACGTTAATGGATTTCGTTTCATATCTGGGAGGTCAGGTCAGGGATGGTAGGAGCGTGTATGATGGGTAAAAGTTCAACGTGATGGCGGCTTCGATCATTTTTTGGCCGAGGGCGGCATGGCTACGGGCACGTCGAGGAGGTCGGGACGCAGCTTGTCTTCCAAATTCATGAGAATGACATCCTCGGTGTTGGTGGTAGCGAGCACGTATTTTCTTGGGGAAGCGACGGCTTTGGCCATGGTATCGAGGTAGGTCCGTTGGAGGTAAACGGTGGGGGAAGCTTTGTAAGCGGAGAGCTGGTTGGTGAACCGGCCGGCCTGGGCTCCTGCACCTGCGATCTTTTGGATCCGATAAGCCTGGGCTTCGCTGATGAGTTTGGCGGCTTCGGCATTGGCTCTGGGGACTGTGGCGAGTCGGTAGCCTTCAGCGGCGAGGATTCGGGCTTCCTTCTCTTGGATAGCCCCGATGACGGCTTCGTAGGCCCCGGCCACCTGGACGGTTTTAGTGCCAATCGGGGGGTGGATATCTTGGAGGCCGACGAAGAGAATTTGGACTCCGAGCTGGGCAAGATTGGCTTGGGTTTGGATTCGTTTTTGGAGTTCTTGAGCGGCTTGGAGTCGGCCGGAGGACATGATTTCGTCCATATCGACGCTGGCGAGGAAGGTTACGATTTCGCGGGTGGCGATTCGTTCGACTAGGTTTGTGGGATTGGCGTGTCCGTAGGCCCAGGCTTTGAGATCGCTGATGACGTATTGGACGGGGATGCTGGCGGTGAGGAGGTTAACGGGGATGGCTTGGTCGCCGGCAGAGAGCGTGGTGGGATCGATTTGGGAACGACTTGCGAC